>Ga0315910_10001789_pt1 | contig 19433 bp, 14 predicted proteins | sample EdamamesoilMG_FD_204470 | JGI IMG/M metagenome (GOLD analysis project Ga0315910, IMG submission 204470) | Garden soil microbial communities collected in Santa Monica, California, United States - Edamame soil | ecosystem: Environmental > Terrestrial > Soil > Garden | place: USA: California...
ACAGTTTATAAAAGGAATCCGCCTTGTCCGGCGTTTGCCCCCAGTTTCCCTGTACCTCGTGGTTGCCAATGGCGACCACCATCGGCACCAAGCGACCATCGGGCGTGACCGCGTTACGCATCCAAGAATCAAAGTAGTCCACCCAGCGCTCAGTCTTCTCGGGCGCGTTCGCCGCATGCGAATACGCCAGATCGCCGCCAAAAACCGCGAAGGCCGGATCGAACTTCGCTGCCAGCGCGTTGACCGTATCCAACACGGGCCGATTGTGGTAAACATCGCCGCCTTCGACAAATCGCACGGGCTTCTGCAGATCGCGTGGCATGGTGCGGAACTTAAATGTGTTGGTGGCATCTCCAAACTGAAATTCGTAATCCGTCACCGGCAAAAGCCCCGTCAGTTCCAAACCGTGAATCTTCCAGCGTTCGGTGAGATTGCCGAGCTTCGCCGATCCGATACTGCTCCAGTTTGCTCCCCCGACTGGACGCCATTGCAAAGAGCCAGCAAGGTCATTCGTCGTCAGCCAGCGGACGACCATGCTGTGAGCGGGATCCTGTCGCCAGGTCAGATAGACGATCGGTTGCGCCACTACCTTCGCCGGCAGGCAGCTCAACAGGGCGACAGCCCAGAGGATCACCACCAGCGCGGTAGGCAGCTTTTGCTTCTGAACCAGCGAACGCCATTCTCCACTTGGATTGTTGATGTCAGGACGATTGTGATTCATGAGGCATCATGGACGTAATCCGGCGGTGATTCATTCGGACCAAACCATTTTCTCCCTTGGCAGCCCTATTGAGGTGTCTTGGAACTACGGACGCTCCAATCGTAATAGAGATAATTCCGCAAGGCCGGCGATTTAGCACCATGGACCGGCTCTTTGGCGATGTAATTGATGTAGGTGGCACTGGTGATGCCCAACGCCGACAACAATTGCAGGTCACAATCGGTCATGGCCCAACTGGTGGAAGGCTGGCGAAGCACGGAATGTTTTTTAGGCGCTGAATAGGGACTCTCAGGACGGCCGAACGGATACAGCACCACATCTCTTCCAGTAGGCGGATCGTTGGTGACACTGCTGAGTGAAAAATAGCTGATCGGCACGGACAAAGGCGGTGCCGGCGCCAATTTCGGCAGCACGCGATAGGATGCCGGACAGATCGCCACCACGGCCGTTCGTAAAGTCGGAGTCGCCTGCGGATACCCGAGATAAGTGGCGATATAAGCTGAGAGAGATCCGTCATAACGTTTGGGATCGGAAGGATTGCCCGGATTCGAATCCATGTACGTAAAGAACATCCCGGTCCAGCAAGGACCAGGCAATTTGTCGTCATGGTCCTGGAGATACATGGCAATGGCGTACCCGGTCTGCTTGAGATTGCTCGTACAGTTGGCCGTAAGCGCCTTCTGCTTGGCCCGGGCCAATGCTGGCAGGAGCATCGCGGCCAGAATCGCTATGATGGCGATGACGACCAGTAATTCAATGAGCGTGAAGGCACGCGTGCGCGCCCAGGTAAAGTTGAGGACTTTCATGAACTGGTTGGTTCAAGGCCAGAATCCATCATGCCCCGCCTCTGTGCAAGCGTTTTGCACGCAAAAGCCGCCGAGGAAATCGCAAAATCCGGGTGGCCCATTTCAGGCAGTTCACGAACCTTATCCGAATGGAAAGCCTCGCGCGCACCGTCGCCGACCTGCCGTGTGAACTTTGCCCCCTCACCTGCGTGCAGGCCGGCGTGACTGTGCGCATCCGACAACTTTGCGCCGCCCTAGAAATGCAGAACCGGCTGCGGGAAATCGGGCTTGGTGAAGATCAGGTGATCCGGCTCGTGACCAGCCAGGCGAATCTTATCTGTCAGGTTTGCAATACGCGCCTCGCCATCAGCGAACAACTGGCGAAGCTCATCCTGGTTGAGCCCATCACCTTGCGGGCCGGCTGAACAGCCTCACGCGCCCACCAGAAATTTGGTCGCCATCTTCTCCAACGCGGCGATCCAGAGCGGATGCTCATTCATGCACGGTATGCGGGTATATTCCTTGCCACTGGCCGCCAGGAAATCCTCGCAGCCGCGCATGCCGATCTCCTCAATCGTCTCCAGACAATCGGACACGAATGCCGGGCAGATGACCATCATGCGTTTCTTGCCTTCCTGCGCGAGCCGGACAAGCTCATAATCCGTGTACGGTTTGAGCCATGGGTCTTTGCCCAGGCGCGATTGGAACGAGACGGAATACTTCCCTTCGGGAACGCCCGCTAGCCTCACGAATGCACGAGTTGTGGCGAGACATTGCGCGCGGTAACATGTCGCGTGTGCTTTGCTGGCGACTTCGCAGCAGTTCTCAACCTTGAGACAATGGCAGCCAGTCGGGTCGGACTTATGCAGGTGCCGCTCCGGGATGCCGTGATAACTGAACAGCAGATGATCGTAATCCTGCTTGAGCGCCTCCGCCGCGCTCGCCACCAACGCGGCGATGAAATCCGGATGATCGTAATACGGCGGCTGCACGGTGATCTTTATGCCGGGTGCGAACTTCGCCGCCACTTCCTGCACGCGCACGACGGCGGTTTCGTAGCTCGACATCGCGTAGTGCGGGAAAAGCGGAATCAGCAACAAGTCTTTCACGCCCTTGACCGCAAGATTCTTTACGGCGGATTCAATGGACGGATTCTGATAACGCATCGCCAATTCCACCGGTACACTCAGCCGCTTTTGCAAGGCGGACTGAACGTGTTTGCTGTAAATGACAAGCGGCGAGCCGTCCTTCGTCCAAATCTTTTCGTAGGCATGACCCGACTCCGCCGGGCGCTTGATGAGAATCATCCCCACGACAAAGCGCCGCAGCAACCAAGGTGTATCAATCACCCGACCGTCCATCAAAAACTCGTTGAGATACCGTCGCACATCCGGCACCGACGGCGAATCCGGTGAACCGAGGTTGACCAAGAGAATCCCTTTGCTCATGTGCGCACAGGTTGTCCGGAATTTACTGTCTTTTCAACTCGTTCCACCACGTTGATGCCAGAAACGATTGAATCACTCAGTGAAATGCCGTCGCGGTAGTGACCGGCAAGGAAAAGACCAGGGGCTTTGATCTCGAGATCGTTCATCAAATCTTTGAATCGCCCGTAGCCCACATTGTATTGCGGAATGGCGTGCGGATAGAACACGCAGTTCTGGAACACCGGCTTGCCGCGCACACCCAGCAGCACGCGCAAATCTTCGCAGACAATCTCGAAAAGTCTTTCGGGAGGGAGCGATGCGAGTTCCGGATAACGCTCCCCACCGATGTAGCTCGTCAGTGTGAGATGTCCAGCGGGCGCACGACTTGGGAAGAGCGACGACGAGAAGATCGTCCCGAGGATTTTGAAACCCTCGATCTTCGGAATCAACATGCCGAAGCCCTGACACGGATGGGCCACGTCTTCACGTCGGAAGCCAAGAACAACACTCGCCACGGGTGGATAACGGATTTCGGAGTATGCCGAAGTCGAAATTCCCCTCTCTCGACCTTCGGCCACCCTCTCCCCATCCGATGAGGCGAGGGGCGTTCTGGTTTCGATTGCCAGCTCCGCCAGCTTCATCGCCGTCCCGCAGAAAATGACGGCGCTGTGTTCCGCCTCACCAGCGTTCGTCGTCACGCGCCAGGCATCGGCAGTCTTGGTGAACTTTGTTACGGCAGTATTCAACTTCACCGCGTCGCCAAGCTTCTTTGCCAACGTATCCGGCAGCACTTGCAAGCCTTCGTCGAACGAGAACTTCGGCGCGCGATCCTTCGCGACCTCTCCGCGCTTCTTACGTTCCCGCGCGCCGAAGATCTGGCCCTTGATCATTGAGCCGTAATTGTCCTCCAGCGCCTTCAGCTTAGGGAACGCGTGGGTGACGGAAAGCTTGTAAGGATCGCCCGCGTAAATGCCAGCCACGAGCGCGTCAATCGCATGATCAAGGAACTCTTGATTGAACCGCCGCACCACGAACTGAGCGATGCTTTCCTCCATACCGTCACGCCGAGGCTTGATGAAGGGCTCGCGCAATACAGAAAGTTTAGCTTTCCACGAAAACAATTCCGTCGTGAAAAATCCCAGCGGTTTGGCCGGCATCTCCACGGGGCGCCGATATCGCACCACATATCGCGCTTCGGCAGTGGAATCAGGATCAAGTCGGCGTGATTGCAATCCGGCATCACGAACGAGTTGGCCAATTTTTGGCGAAGTTTCCAGCAGAGTGTTCGGACCGAACTCGGCAAGGAAACCATCTTTGCGTATGGATTGAATCACGCCGCCCACGCGCCCACTGGCTTCATAGACTGTGACCGACACGCCCTTGCGTTTCAGATAAAACGCTGCGGTCAGTCCCGTGATGCCTGCTCCGATGATAGCGACGGGCTTCATATCCAGACAGTGCCAAAGCCGTCCGACGAACGCAGCACGCCTAGAGCGGGCATAATGATTTTAAGGCACTCTCCGCAGTAGATGTCTCGTGCAGTCGCCCTTCTTGGGTTTGGCACAATGTTAGTAAGTTCGTGGCCACAGACAGGACAGCGATCCTCGGTGTGTGATCTCTTTTCGACTGCGCATTCTACTCTTACCTCAGCCAATTGTTGAAGCCGCACGTCCAAGTCAGTAATAGCGCGAGAAATGGTAACGGACTCATGAAAACGCTCAAGATTAAGCCGTCGCATTTGATCAAGTGCCTTCTGACATTCAACCAAATGGTGTTGCCTCTGCGCGGCAGATGCGAACGTCATTCTCTTTGCACGATCGAGTATTACACCCTCTAACCTCGCAGCGACGAAGATATGTTCAGATTGGGGATGGTTGAGATCAAGCATGGCCAGCCTCAACTACTAAATGGTTTTTGAATGCCTTCGCTCGCTGACCGGCGCAAGTGTGTTATCGAAGGTCATGGCGATGTTGCGGATGAACAACCGCCCGGCATCGGTCACATCGAATCCACCCGGGCGACGTTTCACCAACCCATCCGACTCAAATGGCGCGAGCGCATCCAGTTCCCGGGCAAAATGCTGTTCAAAGTCGAGGTTGAACTTCTGCGACATGGCGGCGAAGTCGAGCGAGAGGTCGCACATGGTGCGCATGATGGTCTCACGGCGGAGTTTGTCCTCGTCGTTCACGATGTAGGCCTTGTGCAACGGCACTTTACCAGCATCCACGGCCTCCTGATACTTCGGCAGCTCCTTCTCGTTCTGCCAGTAGGCATCCGGAATCTGGGAAACCCCGGACATGCCGAACGCATAGATGTCCGATCCGGCGCGGGTGCTGTAGCCCTGGAAATTTCGCTGCAGCTTCTTCTCGCGTTGCGAAACCGTCAGCTCGTCGTTCGGTTTCGCAAAGTGATCCATGCCGATATAGACGTATTGATCGTCCGCCGTCAGCCGCTCGATGACGAGCTTCAGCACTTCCAGTTTCGATTCCGGCGTCGGCAGGACTTTTTCCTCCAGAATCTTCTGCGCCGGCTTGATCCACGGCACGTGCGCGTAGCTGAACACGGCCAGGCGATCGGGCTTCATCTCGAGCACGATATCGAGCGTCTCGTTGAACGTCTGCGGTGTCTGGTGCGGCAGGCCGTAGATAAGGTCTAGGTTGATGGAGTTGTAACCAAGTTCGCGCATCCAATCCATCGCCTGCTGCGTCATTTCGCGAGGTTGGATGCGATGAATCGCTTCCTGCACCTTCGGATTGAAATCCTGCACGCCCATCGAAGCGCGATTGAAACCGATCTCGCGCAACGCAACCATGTGATCACGAGTGAGCCGGCGGGGATCAATTTCCACGCTAGCCTCGACGTCTGGTGAAAACGTAAAGTGCTTGTGGATAATCTCGCCGAGCCGGCGGATTTCGTCCGGCCGCAGAAAGGTCGGTGAACCGCCGCCGAAATGGAGTTGCACGGCTTTGCGCTCTTTGTGCAAACGCGGCGCAAGTTTTGCCACTTCGCGGCCGAGGTAATCAATGTAGTCGCGGCCTTTGTCGTGATTTAACGTGATGACGGTGGTGCAGCCGCAGAACCAGCACAACGTCTCGCAGAACGGGATGTGGAAATAAACCGAGAGATCGCGCGGGGTGCGGTTGTTCTCGTCGAGCTTGGCGGACAACTGCTCCCAAGTAACGGCGTCGGTGAACTTGGTCGCCGGCGGATAGCTGGTATAACGCGGCCCGGCCACGTTGTATTTTTTCACCAGTTCCAGATCTACGTTCAGCGACTTCATTTGAAAGCCTTCACAGTGTCCACCAGCGCTTGAATGTTCTCCAGCTTTGCGCCCGGCGTCAAACCGTGGCCCAGGTTGAAGATGTGCCCCGCCCTGCCCCGCATGGTTTCGAGAATCTTCCGTGTTTCCGTGGCGACAATGTCCGGTGTGCTTTCCGCCAGCAACGTGGGTGAAAGATTTCCCTGCATCGCGATGTTCTCAGGAATGATTTTCCGCGCCTCTGCCATGGATGTTTGCCAATCGATGCCGAGAACGTCTGCTCCGCTGGCAATGAGGTCCGGCCAGTTGCCGTGTGTGCCGAGGGAAAAAAATATGATTGGAACGCTGGTAGGGCGCGCCATTCCCTGCGCGCCGTCGGCGGGCAGAGGACTGCCCGCCCTACCTTGGTTGAGTTCACATATAATGTCTTTGATCCACCGTCCGCTAGCTTCTTGAAATTCCGTTGTGGCGAGATGACCGCCGTGGCTATCAAAAATCTGGAGCGCATCGACCCCGGCTGCCGTCTGCATCTCTAAATACTTCGTAACCGCGACAGTCAGTTTCTCCGCCAAGGCAAAGTATGTTTTTCGATCCTCGCGGAACAATGCCAGCGCCCGGCTGTACTTTGGTACGCTCGCGCCTTCCATCATGAACGTCGCCAACGTCCAAGGCGAGCCGCTGAAGCCGATGAGCGCAGTTTGATCGCCCAATTCCTTGCGAAGAATCCGCAGCGCCTTATCCACGTAGCTCAACTTGTCACAGACTTGTTCAACGGAAAGTTTCTCGATATCCGCTTTGCTGGTGACGGCAAAATCCATCTGCACGCCGCCCGTTTCCTTGAAGAAATACGTTTGTCCCATCGCCTCAGGGATGACAAGGATGTCGCTGAACAGAATGGCGGCATCAAACCCGAACCGGCGGATTGGCTGAAGGGTCACTTCTGCGGCCAACTCGGGGTCCTGCACAAGTTGAACGAAGGTGTACGTCTCTTTCAGCTTGCGGTACTCAGGCAAGGCGCGTCCGGCCTGGCGCATCAGCCAGACGGGTGGCCGATCGTTGGGCCGACAATGGCAGGCGTTGAGGAATCGCTCGCGGCTGGAACGCGGCGTGGCACTCGCACTGGCTGGCTCGCTGAGATTGGTAGCTGTGTTCAACATGAATTCACTCTACTAACCTACACTGGTTACAGAATACCACCGCCGGGAACAAGGATGCTTTGCCGGACTTGGCGAGCGCTGGCCGTTTTTTGCCCAGCTTCATTACCGGATTGAATGACGGCGCTCAGTAGGAAAGCGCGGTGTGATCCTTGCCGTGGCAGGTCAGCGAGCAATTACCCCGGTTCACGCCCTGGTCCACAAACTCCAACCGGCCATTGGATGAAGCCGTGACGTAGTTGCGGTTGAAGTTGATCAGATGCGTGACGTTCTGCACACCATGTGAATCGTGGCACGTCGTACACGCGGTTTGCCTGTCCACCACGTGCAGCTTGTGATAGCGCCAGCTCGTGACGTCTTCGCTCGTGACGACGGCGCGGCTGTGACACTTATAACAGAGCGCGTAATTGGACGCGCTCTCGGGACTGTTATCCGTGAGTTGCAGATTGCGCTCAAGAATCGGCGTGAAACTTGAACCGTGTGGACCATTCGGACCGACGCCGTTGGCGCCAGGCCCCTGGTCGTTGTTATGGCAATCGCCGCACTTCATCAGGCTCGATGGGGTCCAGGGCGGCAACAAGCTCGGCACATTCGCATTCTTGCCTGCCGCCGTGACGGGGTGATACGACACGCTGGTGGAACTGAATTCCAGTCGCGTGTTGGTTTGAACGAACTGGCGATTCACCCGGGCCGGCCCGCGTGCGGCGCTGTCCGCGTGGCAGCGGAAGCAAAGCTCATAATCGCGCACGATTGGATTGACGACACTGCCGCTGGTGTTCACGCCCAGCACCCCAGCGATGGCCCCGGCGGCGTTTGGCGCAGGCGCAGTACTCCCGTTGGCGGCATGGGGATTGTGGCAATCCGCGCACTCGACATGTCGCGGCGGATTGATCGCGTCTTCCATCGGATCGTGAATGCCCGACGTGGAAGTGATCGGGTGCGTGCTGATCTTGCTGAACTCAGTGGCGATGTTCTTGGCAGCAACGTTGCCGGAATGACAGGTGTAACAATTCTGCTCCTCGTCCGCGTGATTCAGCAGGCGTTGGCTGGTGCCGGCAGTGTGCGGGCGATGGCAACTGGCACAGGCGTTGTCCTGCATGGTGGTGTAATCCGTATGCGGCCACGGGTCCTCCCCGACACCGTTCCACGATTTCGTTGAAGTCTTGTGCGCTGAGTTCGCCCAATAACGCGGGTCGTGGCAGCTCACACAAAGGGCCGAGGCTCGGTTGTCAGTTACGAGGAACTTTCCATAACGATCATCGTGCGGATCGTGACAGGCGGTACATTGCAATTCGTTGTTGTGATCGAGCTTCACGCGGTTCTTCAATGTCGTGGGATCGCGCAGTTCGCCGTTCGCCGCCGCCAGCGCGGTGTCATAGCCGAACGAAATGGGATGGTCATCCGACAAATCCGTGCCGAGATTCGAGTGGCCAGGTGGCAACGTGGTCACGCTGTTGTTCATCGCAATCGGCGTTGAACGGCTGTGAACCATGCCAAGCGCCACGGTACCATCATGACAACTTAGGCAGAGTTTCGACGCGCCCGACGGTTGGCCGACCGTGGCCTTGAGCGTAGAACTCATGTAAGGCGTGTAAGTGGCCGTGGACATTGCGTGATTCCAGAGCGGCAATTCACCCGCGCGATGTGGAGTGTGGCAGAAGAGGCAGACCTCGGTCTCGGCCGCGGCCTTGATCGTGCCCGGGCCACTGGCCGTGAGATCGTGCTTCGAACCAATGATGCCGGAGGTTTGCGCACCCAGCGGCAATGGCAGCACCAACACAACGAAGATGAGCAGAAAACTCTTCATTGGCTGCCCACGTATTTGAGGATTTGCACGCGCCGATTGTAGGCGTCCGTGATGTAAATCCGGTTGTCGCTGCTGATGGCGATGCCGTTGGGCAGCCAGAACTCACCCGCGCCCTGCCCCGGCGCGCCGAGCGTGAGAAGGAACTTCCCATCGTGATCGAAAACCTGAAACGTGTCGAACAAGGCATCCATCACGTAAACGTGCCCAAGGCGATCCACCGCCACACCTTTGGGCCGGCCAAAGTGTCCCGGGCTATCGCCAATCTTGCCGATCAGATTGCGGAACTGGCCGTCCGCACTGAACACCTGCACGCGGCAATTCATGGAGTCAGTGACGTAAATGAGTCCCTCGCGATCCGTCGTCACGTGAGTCGGACAGTTGAATTCGCCGGCCGCGATGCCACGCTTGCCGAATTGCGAGAGGAATTTTCCCTGCAAATCGAACACCAGGACTGCGTGCGCTTGCGAATCGGCGACATACAGTCGGTCGCGAGAAATCGCCAGCCCAGACGGACGGGTAAGCCGTTCCTTTACTTGAAACCGAAGCTTGCCCTTCGTATCGAACGCAATCACCACGCCGAGCGCGCTGTCAGCAACAAAGATCACTTCGCCCGCCTTTGCGACGGCCACGGGCGATTCGAAGCGCAGCTTGCCAATCTTCTCCCAGCGCGTCCATCGCTTCGCCTTGGTGTCGAAGTAACCGACGGTTTGCGAGCCAGTATCAGTGAGACACAGATTGCCTGCATCATCCAGGCAGATACCAAACGGCTTGCTGAACGGCTCGTTGCCGACACTGTCGCCCGTAACCCAATTGGCAAAACGCCTGAAACCGGAAACCTTTGCACCGAAGCTCGCGGGCCGCGTCACGCTTTCAACGAAGACGATGCGCGCGGGTTCAGGCGGCGACGGCCAGACGATGGCGGGGGGTGTTGATTCGGTGCGCCTACCGGCGCCCGTTACTCCCAGCGCAAGGGCTGCACCACAAACGCCTGCCAGCATAAGTCGCCGGACGGTGTGCCGTTCGCGGTTGGATGTCGTCACTCTCATGGGCTCAAAATCTCCGTTCAATTTTCACGAACAACAGGTGCTTTGTCCGTTCCTCGGAGTCGAGGTACATCTCATACTCAAAATCGTAGCCCGCGTTGATGGTAGTATGGCCGATGCGGTATTGGAAGTTTGGACGCACCGTCGCCAGCGTTTGATCCACGCCCTCCCCGCGCCGCACGGCCACGCCGCCTTCGATGTCGAAGCCGAGCCGGCTCGTGAAGGATCGTTGATAGCGCGAAGTGAAACGATAGTTCTGCTCGTTACGATCCGCGTCAATGTAATCCACCCAACTCTCGTTGAAGCTCGCGGAGATCGAGGACGACGCGTCCAAGGTGAAGAACACGGATTGAAAGAAACTCAGCGAGCGATACTCGGATTCGGTCGAGTTGTAGTATTGACCTTCGGCGCCGGCGCGAAACCAACGCCAGTTGAAATCCGTGCCCACGGTGTAAATGGTCAGGTCCTGCACGAGCAATTCCGGCGGCGCGTTGTTCGAGGACTTCGTGTAGCGGAAATAAAGCCCCCAGAGATAATTCCAGAGGTCAAAGCGCGCCTCGTAGTATTCGGTGAGCGTCTCGTATTCGCCGCCGGGCGTCGGGATTGTCCGATAATCCACCAGGAACGTCGCCCCTGCCGGAATGCGCGAACCGGTGATCCGTTGGATCAGCGTGAGCGAACCGTTGCGGAACACGTCGTAGTCAACGCCCAACACATAGGGTGGCTGGCTGTCGTTCGCGTCGGTGACAACGATGGTGGAATGAAGGACGTTTGGTTGATCCAGAAACACACTGCCGGGCGGCGCGCCGTTGGGTTGGCTGAAGTTGTGCGGCTCGTTTTCGATCCGGTTGATGCCCTCGGTCTCGACGTGATCGAGATTCACCGACGCGCTCAATCGCATCCGATGTTCCTTGCCCAGCCGCTTCGTGTAGTTCTCGGCTAGACCGCCGCCAAACCGGCGCGTGTAACCGCTTGAACCACTGCCTTCGGTTTCGTAGTTGGCGGCATTGAAACTCATGGTCGAGCCGAGGCTCTCGTAGAGCTGATGGTGCAACGACGCGCCACCAAACATGTTGTCCGAGACAAAATCCGGGAGTTCATACCGGTCGAAATTGAATTCATAGTGCGAACTCAGGTTGTCCCGGTGCTGGGCGTTGAAGTCCGTGCGAGCGCTCAGTTGTTGCGAGTCCTCAACGTCTGTTTCCCGTAACGAGTAGCTCACGGAATTGTTCCAGGTGAATTGCTGGCGTTCACCGAAGCGTTCGTTGTCACCCAGCGCGATCACCTGATCGTCACCCACCGAGGATGCGCCGAAATCCGTCCGGCTGTAACGATTGAAACTGTAGGTCAACGCCGTGCCGCCCTGTTCGCGTGCGTGCGCAGCTTCAAACCCAACGGTGTCTTCGTGCGAGGTGGACGGTGCGGCTTGATCAGAAACGTCTTCGTCGCGATGCGCGTAGGCCGCATTGAACGTGAATGGCTCGTGCTGATAGGTCAGACCTGCGCCATAACGCCAGGCATCCACAGTGACACGGTTGAAGAAATCGTAATCACGGAATGTGTGACTGTAATTGCCGAAAAGCGTGCCGTGGTACGGCTTGTTTGCGAGCAGGAAGGCGCTGGCGTTGAGATTGCCGAGGTATTGAAACTTGTCGCGCGTTTCACTCGTCGTCGAATCCACGAATTCCTTTTCCCAACCCAGCGCGCCCTCGGAATTGAAAGCCAGCCGACAAAGGTTCGGGTGATAGATTGAACCTGCGAGGTCCAGCCCGATGAGCGGGCCAACAAAGAGCCGGTTGTAATCAGCTGATGCACCGTTGGCGAACTGACTGTGCTGGCGTTCGCCCTCCATGTAGAGGCCGCCGCTAACACGCGTGACCTGCAGCTTCAGCCATTGCGGTTCTTCAATCATTCGATACCGCGCCTGCGCCGAGGCCACGCCAATACCTGGCCCACAGAGGAGTAGCATGCCCAGAATCCAAGCTTGATCTGGCAGCCAGCATTTCATTTTGGGGCGGCGCTGATGCCAGGTTTGAGGAGTTTCTTTTCACTGCTCACGTGCGGGTCGTGACATTTCGAGCAGTTTGAAAAATCGCCGGCACTCTTATGCGCACCGACTTTCAAGAGATCGGCATCCTCGTGGCACTCGGCACAGGTTTGCGCGAGGGGTTTCTTAAGCAGGCCCTTGATGTCAGATTGATGCGAACTGTGGCACGCGAGGCAGTCGCCGTCCGCCACCGGCTGATGCTTGACCACGGCCTTTTCCACGAAGTTGTCGTGGCAATCCCAGCAAAGCGCGTTCACCGGCTTGGTGAGCAGCTTCGGGAGTTCCGAACCATGTGGGCGATGGCACGCGGTGCACTCGTTGTTCTCCACCGGCTGATGCATCCGCTTGCTCGCCTTGACAGCGCTGCCGAGTTCCTTGTGACAACTGAAGCACACATCCTTCTGCGGTCCCTTCATGCTCACGGAAAACTTGGATTCGTGGCACTCGGCGCATTGTTGCTTCTCGTAGGGCGCGTGAAACGTAAACTTGGGAACGGCGACCACCAGATTGGTGTCGGTGGTGACCACCAGCGGTGTCCAAGGCCGGCCTTCGTCATCAACACTCCGCGGCGGTTGATTCGTCGCGCCCGGAACTGGTACGCCGTCAAAAAAAGTGCGCAGCAATCTTTGCTTCGTCTCTGGCGCGCAGCCGATCAGGAAGAACGTCGTCAATGCGCCAAGCGCCGCCAGCATTCTGGCGGCGCGGGCACGGCGTTCGGTGCGATTGGCAGTGGCAGCATTCACCGTGAGCACATCTCCGGTCAGCGTGGCCCGGCTATTTTTTGCGCAGGAAGCCGTACACGTTCACCTTTTGCGTTCCTGCTTGGTTCGTCACAAAAATCAGGTAGTCCACCTTGTGACCCGGCATGACGAACTTCTCGAAGAAGGAAATGTTCTCGTGATCCACGGCAATGCCGGCGGGCAGATACATCGCACCCGCGCCACCGGCCTTCGGGTCGCCGAAGAACATCAACAGCTTGCCTTCGGCGTCGAAGACTTGCGCCAGCCCGGTGGCCGCATCCACCACATAAGTACGGCCTTCGCGATCAACGGCGATACCCTTGGGCAAAGCAAAACGGCCGGCCTCGAGGCCGCGTTCGCCGATCATGCGCAGGAATTTCCCCTCGGCGTCATAAACCTTCACCGTAAACGCGCCGGTGTCGGAAACGTAAATACGGCCATCGCGATCCACCGCGACATTCGTAGGTGAGAAAAGTTTGCCATGAGCATCGGCTTCGTCTTTCGACGTAGTGAATAGCAATTGACGCGTCTTGAGATCGTAAGCCCGCACGCAGTGGTTCTTGAGATCGGTTACGTAGAAACGGTCTCCCCGGAGCGCTATGCCGCAGGGCTTCATCTCGTCCTTCGCACCGACCGCCGCCAGCAATTCACCCTTGGGCGAAAAGATGAGAACCTGTTCGCGCACTGTATCGGTCACGTAACGATTGCCAGCACGATCCAACGCCACGCCGATCGGCATCTTCATCGCGGCAAGACCTGTCGGTCGAAGATAACGAAAGCGGCGTTTGGCGAGGTCCACCGTGGTCACGTTGCCGGGTTGCGTATCGCACAGATAGACCGCGCCTTTGGCCGTTGTGACTCCGTAGGGCTTCCACACTGGGCGATAGGCCTGATCCTTCCCGACGACAAATTTCGAGAAGCCGCCCTGACCACCCAGTTCCGTCTCGCTGCTGAAGCTGGTGAGGAATTGGATGCGAGGTTCATCCGGCGGTTGTGGATAAACTGAATACGTGTGCGGTGTCTTTGGCTTGGAGGTCGCGCAACCGGCCAGCACCACGGCGGCGATCAGGCTGGCGACTGGAGTAGTTGCTTGGATGATTCGACGGGCGATCGTCTTCATGACTAAAAGCTTAAATCCGTGGTGCTGACCGCCAACGCGGAGGTTGTTTAAGGCACTGCATTTTTTGCTCGCGCAAATGCAGATTGGTTAATGATAGAAGTCCGCAGGCGAAAATGAGGCCGGCAGCAATGCCCACGGAGCGCTGCTGCCGGCTGTAGGAAGTGCGTTCGTCGCGCACTTCAGGGGGTTATTTCTTATGGCAGGTGCGGCAAAGCAGACTGCCCTTGCCATTGGCGTCCGTCCCGCTGATGCGGGCCAGGATGCCGCTGGTCGGCGCACTACCATCAAGCTTGTGCACATCGTGACACGAGGCACACTCCATCTTTCCACCAATCAACAATGCCTGACTGATGGTCTTGCCTGTCAACGGCGTGCCACTCCAGCTCGTGGGCACCGGTGCGTTCGGATAGGTCAGGCCAGTCTTTGGCGAGCCAATGGTGTAGGTCGTTGGATCTTCCAGCCCGCCGTCTGCCGCGGCCAGACCCGGATCGTACGTGAACGAGATCGGATGCGTGGTGTGCAGGTCCGGACCGATTTGCGCACCCGGATCAATGAAGTGTAACGTCTGGTCAACCGCGTTGGTGACCGGGCCATTGATGCCCTGATTGACGGCGACAGTTCCGTCGTGACAGCTCAAGCAGGCGAGTGATGCACCGCTGGGTTGACCGACGGTGGCTTGCATGGTCGGGCCGCTGTACGGAGTGAACGGACCGCTGGAGGTTGCGTGCGCCCACAACGGCGCGATCTGTGCAGCATCAGTATGATGCGCTTGATGGCACGGTGAACAGATGCCGCCGCGCGACTGCCAGGAGTTGGTGGAAAAATCGTGGGGCGAACCCGCCACGCCACCCGCTCCGAAGCAGACCGCCGGCAGACCCACTGCCAGACCGATTGCCAGGATGTTCAGTTTTTTCATAGCACGTGCTGTTATGTTGTTTCGGTTGTTGCTGAACACGTCCCGCCGCCGTTGCCGGCGACCAGCCGTGTTTCCAACAGCGGGTGTGCGTGGCGTCGGGACCGGCGCCACGCGGCCGCTGTCGAAAGAGTAGGCCCGTTGATTTTCATGCAGGGTGTAAGAGCAGTTCCGCGGCGGCAGCCGGGAGGGGTTTGTTCCAACTGGAATTCAGATTCATTCCAGCCGCCCGGCTCGCCACCGGGGGATTCAAACGCTTGAAGCATTCTGCTGCCTCCGCAGTAACAATTTCCCGGCACCGCGTCAGTTCGTGTTCGCGCGACCGCAGATTCTCGCGCACGACTGTTTCGAGGTGATCGATATTGTAGAGGTAAACGTTCTCGACGTGCTGCACGTCGTCTGCGATGTCACGCGGCACAGCGATATCAATCAGGAACAACGGCCGGTTGGCGCGCACCCGCATGACAGCCTCGACCTCCCGCCGGTGAACCACGATGTCAGGGCACCCGGTCGAGCTGACCACAATGTCCGCTTCGCGCATGGCCGCAAAAGCCTCGTCGAAGCGGATCGCGCGACCGCCAAACTCGGCCGCCAGCCCCTGTGCTCGCTCGAACGAGCGGTTCGAGACGAGCACTGACCGGGCACCCCGCTTTGCCAGGTGACGAACGCAAGCTTCGCCCATTTTGCCCGCGCCGATGATCATCACCGTCTTCTCCAACAAACCCTTGTCAAAAATCCTCTCCGCCAGTTCCACCGCCACACTCCCCATCGAAACCGCGCCGCGCCCAACTGCTGTGTTCGTGCGGATGCTCTTGCCCACCTGCAACGCCGTTTGAAACAACCTGTTTAGCACCCGGCCTGTAAGCCTCGCTTCGTGCGCTGCCTGATAGGCCTGTTTCACTTGCCCGGTGATTTCGGTTTCACCCACCACCATCGAGTCCAACCCACCCGCCACCTCGAAAAGATGTTTCACGGCGTCCTCGTCCTGCTTTACGTAAAGCGCTTCGGAATAATCCGCGTCGCCCGCGCCGAGATGCCGCAGGATGCCGTGGACGTTGCCATTCACCCAAGGGGTCGTGCCGTAGATTTCGACGCGGTTGCAGGTGGAGAGCAACACGACCTCGTCAAGATTCGCTCCCAGCTTCAGGCGACAGGCGTGACAAGGAAGTTCCGCCGGACGCACCGACAACCTCTCGCGCAAAGCGACTGGCGCAGTCTTGTAGCTGATTCCTGCGACGAAGAGTTTCATGTTCGTTCGCCTGTGACCCACCCGCCCCCGGAACCGCCCGCCACAGCGCCCTCGCTTGGCATCGTCGTCTCGATTCCAGTTCCAGCCGCCCTTGACTGTCACCCTTGGGCGGATGCGCCACAGGCCTTTCCAGACCCCCTCTTTATCCGGGAAACCGCGCGCCCCCGCTCCGCACCGATTGCCAAACACTCTGCAAATCTTGCTTCACTGCCGGGCAGGAAATCTGATGCCAAGATTGGAGAACCGCAGGCAGGCAGTTACTTCGTTCTCTGTCACCGTGATTGACAATGCCATGCGCTTTTGCCGAAATCTCTGGATTCAACCGAACATTACGAAGCATGACGCCACAATCCCCGAAGACCATTTCCACCGATTCACTGCTGCAGGAAAGCCGTAGCTTTCCGCCCTCGCCTGAAGCGGCAAGACGCGCATGGATCAACGCGGAGAAATACCAACAGCTCTACACCCGCTCAGTTAACGAACCCGAGAAGTTTTGGTTAGAGCAAACGAACGAACTCGAATGGTTCAAGAAACCAACCCAGGCCTGCAGATACACCTGGGACACCGCCGCACGGAAAATCGAACACACCTGGTTTGCCGACGGCCAGCTCAACTTGAGCGTCAATTGCCTCGACCGCCATCTCAAGACCGCCTCGCGCGACAAGACCGCCATCATCTGGCAGGGCGAAGGCGAAGATGAAGTGAAGCGCGTCACTTACGGCGAGTTGCACGCGGAAGTCTGCAAGTTCGCCAACGTCCTCAAATCGCTCGGCATCAAGAAGGGCGATCGCGTTTCGATCTACATGCCGATGGTGGTCGAGGCAGCCGTGGTGATGCTGGCTTGCACCCGCATCGGCGCGATACACTCCATCGTCTTCGGCGGATTCAGCGCCGATTCACTTGCCGGGCGCATCAACGATTCAACGTGTAAACTGCTCGTCACTGCCAACGCCGGCGTGCGGGGTGGCAAGCCGATTCTCCTCAAAGACATCGCGGACGCCGCGCTCAAGAGCACGCCCACGATTGAAAAGGTCGTTGTGTTCAAACGCAACGACACGCCGTGCCAGATGACCGCCGAGCGCGACGTGTGGTATCACGAGTTGATGGCGAAAGCCTCGCCCGACTGCGCACCGGAAGTGATGAACGCCGAGGATTACCTGTTCATGCTCTACACGAGCGGCTCGACCGGAAAGCCCAAGGGCGTGGTTCATTCCACGGCCGGTTATCTGCTCCACATAAGTCTCACGTTCAAATACGTCTTCGATATTCACGACGACGACGTTTATTTCTGCTCGGCGGACATTGGCTGGGTCACCGGCCACAGCTACCTCGTTTACGGCCCGCTTTGCAACGGCGGGACGACACTGATGTTTGAAGGCATTCCCACGTTTCCAGACGCCGGGCGCTTCTGGAAAATCGTCGAAAAATTCAAAGTCACCGTCTTTTACACTGCGCCCACGGCCATCCGTTCACTCATCCGGCTCGGTGAAGAATGGCCGAACAAATACGATCTGTCTTCTATCCGCGTGCTAGGCTCGGTCGGCGAACCCATCAATCCCGAAGCGTGGATGTGGTATCACCGCGTCATCGGCAAGAGCCGTTGCCCCATCGTGGACACTTGGTGGCAGACCGAAACCGGCGGTATGCTGATCACCGCCCTGCCCGGCGCGCACACGCTGAAACCCGGCAGCGCGAGCCGGCCGTTCTTTGGCGTTGAACCAGTCGTGCTTCGCGACGACGGCAGCGAATGCGCACCGAACGAAGGCGGGAAACTCTGCATCAAGAAACCGTGGCCCGGCATGATGCGTACGACGTGGGGCGACCACGATCGGTTCATCGACACGTATTTCACGATGTTCAAAAACCTCTACTTCACGGGCGATGGTTGCCGCGTGGACAAAGACGGCGATTACTGGCTGATGGGCCGCGTGGACGACGTGGTGAACGTTTCCGGCCATCGCATCGGCACGGCGGAAGTGGAGAGTGCGCTGGTGAGCCACGCGAAAGTGGCTGAAGCCGCCGTTGCTCCGATGCCGCACGAGATCAAAGGCCAAGGTCTTTACGCCTTCATCACGCTTAAAGATGGTGTCGAGCCGAGTGATGAACTGAAAAAGGAACTCGTTGCCCACGTGCGCAAGGAAATTGGACCGATTGCTGCGCCGGATAAGATCCAATTCGCGCCCGGCCTCCCAAAAACTCGCTCCGGCAAAATCATGCGCCGCATCCTGCGCAAGATCGCCGAGAACCAGACTGACCAGATCGGCGACACAACAACGCTTGCAGATCCATCCGTTGTAGAGGCGCTGGTGAAGGGGAAGCAATAGCTGCTCAGCCCAACTCTGCCATTGCCCGAGCGCGAGGGTTTCCGCATCATCCCGCGCTCTATGGCGAGCAGTCGCAGACAGTATCCGTTTCATCTGATCGAACCCAAATGGCAACAGGCCTGGGACGAGCAGCAGGCATTCCGCGCGTTTAATCCCGGCGAAGAAATTCCCGCAACCCACGCGTTCGCACAACGCCATCAACTCTCCGGCAAAGTAAGCGCCGCGCAGCTCCCGAAGAAGTTCTACATCCTCGACATGTTTCCGTATCCAAGCGGCGCGGGATTGCACGTCGGGCATCCGGAGGGTTACACCGCCACGGACATTCTCGCCCGCTGGCGGCGCGCGCAGGGATTCCACGTGCTGCATCCGATGGGCTGGGACTCGTTCGGCCTGCCTGCCGAGCAACATGCAATCAAAACTGGCGAGCACCCCCGGGAACGCACTCAGAAGAACATCAATAATTTCATCAAGCAGATTAAAAGCCTTGGCTTCAGCTACGACTGGTCGCGCGAACTCGCCACGACCGATGTGGATTACTTCAAGTGGACGCAGTGGATTTTTCTGAAGCTCTACAACTCGTGGTTCAATCCTGAGACGAACAGGGCTGAATCCGTTGACACCATCAAGCTCCCCATTGATTGCAAAACGGAAGAACAGAAGCGCACTTATCGCGACTCCAAACGTCTCGCTTATGTGAGCGAAGCGCCGGTGAACTGGTGTCCGGAACTCGGCACGGTGCTGGCCAACGAAGAAGTTATTGATGGCAAAAGCGAAGTCGGCGGCTTCCCGGTCATCCGCAAGCCGATGCGTCAATGGATGCTCCGCATCACCGCCTACGCCGAGA
>Ga0315910_10001792_pt1 | contig 19408 bp, 12 predicted proteins | sample EdamamesoilMG_FD_204470 | JGI IMG/M metagenome (GOLD analysis project Ga0315910, IMG submission 204470) | Garden soil microbial communities collected in Santa Monica, California, United States - Edamame soil | ecosystem: Environmental > Terrestrial > Soil > Garden | place: USA: California...
TTCTCTTGCGCGGGACCATCGACGCAGGCGACTACAAGCAGTTCATCTTTCCTTTGCTCTTCTACAAACGTCTCTGCGACGTATTCGATGAAGAGACCCTCAAGGCACTTCGCGATTCGGCAGGCGATCAAGACTTCGCGTTTTTCCCGGAGAACCACCGTTTTCAGGTCCCTGTGGACGCGCATTGGCGTGAAATTCGGAAGGTGAGTCGCGATGTGGGGCGCGCGCTGCAGCAGGCCATGCGCTCCATCGAAACGGCCAATCCCAAGAAACTCTTCGGCATCTTCGGCGATGCGCAGTGGACCAACAAGGATCGGCTGTCCGATGCCATGCTGCGCGACCTGATCGAGCACTTCTCCTCGCTGGAACTCACCGTCGCCAACCTGCCTGAGGACGAACTGGGCCAAGGCTACGAGTATCTCATCAAGCAGTTCGCCGACGACTCCGGCCACACCGCTGCCGAGTTCTACACCAATCGCACCGTCGTTCACCTCATGACTGAGATGCTCGACGTGCAGCCCGGCGAGTCCGTCTATGACCCCACCTGCGGCTCCGGCGGCATGCTGCTCTCCTGCATCGCCCACCTGCGGAAACAAAAGAAGGAATGGCGGAACGTGAAGCTCTTCGGGCAGGAGCGAAACCTCATGACCTCCTCTATCGCCCGGATGAATTGCTTCCTCCACGGCATCGAGAACTTCCGCATCGAGCGCGGCGATACGCTTGCCGAGCCGAAGCTCGTGGAGGGTGACCGCCTCATGCGTTTCGATGTCGTGCTGGCCAACCCGCCGTACTCCATCAAGCAGTGGAACCGCGACGCTTTCGCCGTCGATCCCTGGGGTCGCAATGTCTTCGGCCTCCCTCCGCAGGGTCGTGCCGACTACGCCTTCCAGCAGCACATCCTGCAAAGCCTCAAGCCCAAGACCGGCCGCTGCGCCGTCCTCTGGCCCCACGGCGTCCTCTTTCGGCAGGAGGAGGCGGAAATGCGCCGAAAGCTGATCGAGGCAGACCTCATCGAGTGCGTCCTCGGCCTCGGCCCGAACCTCTTCTACAACTCGCCCATGGAAGCGTGTGTCGTCGTTTGCCGCACGCAGAAGCCGAAGACCCGACGTGGGAAAATACTCTTCATTAACGCGGTCAATGAAGTCACCCGCGAACGCGCCCAGAGCTTTCTCACCGACGAGCACCTCCGTCGGATCGTTCGCGCTTATCAGGACTTCAAAGACGAGCCCGGCTTCACCCGCGTCGTCACAGTAGATGACATCCGGGTCAAAGAGTGGACCTTGAGCATTCCGCTATATGTTGTGAATGCTGACCACCGGCGCACCGAGATCCGTTTATCAGGTGGCGACTTGCAGGAGGCGTTCGAGAAATGGATCGCAGGCTCATCAGAGGTCAGCGACGCCCTTCAGAAGATCATTGGTGGCGAGAAGCGAAAGAGGACCAATTTGGCGGACTCCGAGATGGTCATGCCAGCGTGGTTTGATCGTTCCAAGTGGAGTCGGTTCCAATTTGGTGACATTGCCGAGTGCTCTCGCGAAATGGGCCAGCCCGGGCCAGAAGACGCTCCCCTCTACATCGGATTGGAGCACTTGGACTCTGGCTCGCTGCATGTTCGGCGCTGGGGAAGCGATGCCGACCTTAAAGGGCAAAAGCTCAAGATGCGCCGAGGTGACATTCTCTTCGCGAAACGCAATGCCTACCTTCGCCGCGTCGCGATTGCCCCGCACGACGGCTACTTCTCCGCTCATGGAATGATTCTGAGAGCAAAGCCGGACAAGGTGCTTCCGGAGTTCCTGCCCTTCTTCATGATGAGCGATCGCTTCATGAACCGCGCCGTCGAGATTTCCGTCGGTTCGCTCTCGCCCACCATCAACTGGACCACGCTCAAGCTTGAAGAGTTCGACCTCCCGCCGCTCGACCAGCAGCGCCGCCTCGCGGAAATCCTCTGGGCGGTGGATGAGCATCTGCAAACGGCACTGAGCCTAAAGCGGGCAGCGGTTGAGGCAAAGGAGGCTGTCTTAGCCGAGAAGCTTCCACGGGACGGACGTTTCGGACCTGACATTGAAAGCTCTGTTGATCTCCAATCACTCTGCAAAGAAACCATCACATACGGAATCGTCCAAGCAGGCCCTGAGGTCGAAGGTGGCGTCCCGTATATTCGCGTGACCGACATGACGAACGGCCCGTTGCGTCTCGAAGGGACTCTCAGAACATCTCCTGAGATCGCTGCACGGTTCAAGAGGTCCACAGTTCGCACGGGAGAAATTGTGTGCGCCCTGCGCGGGCCAGCCGGGCTTCTCAAGGTAGTTCCGCCCGAGTTGGATGGCGCAAACTTAACTCAGGGAACCGCCCGCATCAGCCTCAGCGATGATGGGCTTACAGGCTATGTGCTCCGCGCCTTTGAGAGCCCATTTATCAAGCGGCAGGTGTCACTCCAAGCCAAGGGCTCGACATTTGCCGAACTCACGCTTGCAGCCCTGCGCGGGATTCAAGTTCCGGTGCTAAAGGCCAAAGTCAGGAGCAGCTTTGCTAGGCAACTTGATTTCCTCGACGCAGCCTCTTCGGCGTCGGCGGATTTGGTCGCTGGTTGTCAGAAACTCCTCCGCGATCTTATCAACCAGTTTTCATGAGCTTCACCGAATCCAGCACCGTCGAGCAGATGATCCTCGATGCCGTCACTTTCCTCGGCACTCGTACGAAGTTTTGGTGCGCTGCAGCAACTCACCAGTGCGTCGGGACGGTTCGCTGAGCGCGAAGATTCCTGCGAGCGCAAGTTCTCGTCCGATGCCATGAATCTCAACGAAGCCAAGAAGCTTAGTAACGCATTCTCCACAGGCGGAGGTGGCGTCACCTTTGAGAGCCGCGTTCAGTCTGCTTTTGTGGCCCTCATGCTGTCCCAGGGAGCTTGCCCGTGCTTGGCCTATCGTTGGCCGATCGTTGAGGTCGGGCTTCAAACCAAGCACCGCGGATACGATACCGATGACGCACTAGTTGCAGTGAGAAACGACGACACTGGGGACCAATGCCGTTTGTTGGTGCAGATCAAGCATTCGATTTCATTCACCAAGAAAGACTCGCAGATGCCCGACGTGATCGGCGGGGCTTGGCGGGACTTCAACAAAGGAACCCACTTCGACCCGACGCGTGATGCAATCGCTCTGGTTACCGGACCGATCAGTAGGGCGGATACAGAAAACGTCTGTCGACTTCTTGAGTTAGCTCGAGGGGCAAGGGACGCGACCGATTTCGATCAGAAGATTCGCCAGTCGAAAGCGGTGAGCGAAAGTCAGCGAGAGAAACTGGACGTCGTCCGGCACCACATTACCAACGCGAACGGCGGATCCTCACCCAAGAAGGAGGAGCTTTGGAAGTTCTTGAAATGCTTTCACCTGATCGGATTCGACATGGACCTGATCGCGGGTGTGGCACTCTCTCTCGTTCAGTCCGTTATCGGATCCAATTCACCCGACGACGTTGAGTTGGTGTGGGGCAGAATTCTTCAGGAAGTTCAACAGAAGAACTCCGTCTCAGGTGTGCTTACCTGGGACTCTGTCTCACAGCCTTTGAAGGACTGCTTCAAGAGAGCTGCCATCAGGCCCGTCGTGACGATAGCGCCAAGCCCCGTCAAGGAGACCTTGGCTCTCAATCTCATCGGTGGGTGGGATGAGAAGTCTCAAGGCGATCGTGAGGTTATCGAGTCCTTGAGCAGAATGGCTTTCTCAGACTGGCAGGCAAAGGTGCGCGAAATCTGGAAGCAGCAAGGATGAATATCCTAAAGCAGCACAATGGACAGTGGCAGGTCACGGATCGTCTCACACTCTGGGAGTCCGAGGGACCGTTACTGACCGATGATCTCCTGAAGAAGTTTGCTGAAGTTGCCATCGAGGTGCTTTCGGAGAGCAACCCAGAGCTGGAGTTGTCCAAAGACAAGCGCTTCGCCGCTAGCATCTACGGCCGCGAGCGGAAGTTTTCAAAGCGCGTGCGTAAGGGCATCGCCGAGACGCTTGCATTGCTCGGAGCACGGCCAGGAGCTTTGAGCACTTGCTCAAGAGACAAGGTGCAAGCTGTCGCCCACCGCGTCGTGAGCAAGTTGATCGGAGACGCGAGTTCAGAACGTTGGGCGAGTTTATGCGACGTGCTCCCGCTTCTTGCAGAAGCTTCGCCCGACGCGTTCCTCAATGCGGTTGGTGGTGCCAGTGAAAAACCGAAAGAGCCCTTCTCCGGCGTGTTTGCGGAGGAGGATGGCGGCGTCATGGGACGCAACTACGCGACAGGTCTTCTGTGGGCGCTGGAAGCTCTTGCGTGGAGTCCCGAATATCTTGTCCGAGTTTGCGCGATCCTGGCCAATTTGGCCGCACTCGATCCTGGTGGCAATTACGCCAACAGACCTGCGAATTCCCTGGTGACGATACTTCTACCCTGGATACCACGCACGTGCGCAGGAAAGGAAGTCAGGCACAACGCAATCCGCTGCATCATCCGAGAGCAGCCGGCAGTAGCCTGGAAGGTCCTCTTGCATTTACTGCCAAGGCGGACTGGCTCGTCGTTTCCAACACACAAACCGAAGTGGCAACCCTTCATCGCCGAGGATTGGAAAGACGGTGTAACAAACGGCCAGCGTTGGGAAGATGAAGGATTCTACGCTGACCGCGCACTTGAGATCGCCGGGACCGATCCAGCGAAGCTGGCCGAGTTGTTGCCCTTTTACTTCTACATCCATCCACGTTTCAGCAACTTCATGGAGGACTATCGTCGTCGACTGCTTTCGCAGGAGGTGTTGAGCCTTCCGGAAGATCAACGACTCTCGCTCTGGACCAAGATTTCGGCGAAGACCTCCAATCACCGGAAGTATGCTGATAGCGATGCGTGGAAAGTTCCGGAGGAAATGCTGCAGCAACTCGATGACCTAGCTGACCGCTTAAAACCGCAAGAGCCAGAAGTCAAACATCGCAGACTTTTCTCGGGCCGCGATTTTGATCTCTACGACGCGAAAGGAAATTGGGAGGAACAACGACGTCGCTTGTTGGAGAAGCGAGTCGAAGCACTGAAGGAGATTGCGCAGCGCGGCGGTGCTGATGCCATTATCTCGTTTGGACGATCCGTCGACTCTCCCCACGAAGTGGGCAACGCCTGTGGAGCCGACGATTCGCTGACGTACGACGCCGCCTTCTTGCCGACGCTGTTGGTATCGGAAGACGACGCTGATCGCCGACTCGCTGTCGCCTATATCTGGCGTCGATTCCACACCAAATCCTGGGATTGGATCGAGAGCGTCGAGCGCACTGGCTGGACAGTGAACGCAAAGGCAGAGTTTTTCGCGGTGCTGCCGTCGGTCAAAGATGTTTGGCAACGGGCCGAGGTGGAGCTCGGATCTGATCACGCAGAATACTGGAAACGTGCCAGAGTTCACCCTGACCGCGAACATCTCGACGACTTCGACCACGCGATCAGACGGCTGATCGAAAACAATCGAGCCGACACCGCGATCCAGTGCTTCTGGCTCGGAGATCTTTGGACGGGACCTTATCCCGAATTGGCCCTGCTTTCGCTGAAGGTTTTCGACCCCACCAAGAACCGCATCGATGCACACGAGATCCAGGAAGTGTTCAGCCATTTGCAGGGAATCAGCGAGATCGATGAGGAAACTCTGGCCTCCATGGAGGTAAAGTTCTTGGCCCTCTTGGACCGTCATGGAGGAGCACGTCCCCTCACACTCTACCATCACCTTGCGGAGCGCCCAGAGTTTTTCTGCGAAGTCATCCGGATGATATATCGCCCGAAGCACGAGGTTTCAGACGAACCGGAGGTAGGGGCCACGCCGGAAGTCGACGATGCCAAGACGTCGAGGGCAGAGAACGCATACCGGCTACTGATGGACTGGGATCATCCTCCTGGTTCGAACCGAGATGGGAGTTTTGATGACGGAAAGCTAAAGTCATGGGCTGCGTCGGTGCGAGAAATCTGCACTGCATCCGGGCACTGGGAGGTCGCATCACACCAGATCGGCGAGGTCCTCTTCTATGGGCCAAAGGACGAAAATGGACTGTGGTTAGGCCCTGTCTGCGAGTTGCTGGATTCGAAGCAGGATCCCGAGTATCGGCGAGGTTTGAGAATCCGCATCTTCAACTCGCGCGGAGTTCAAAGCTTCAGCGGCGGAAAAGAGGAGCTCGAACTGGCCGAGAAATGGGAGAAGATTGCCTCCCATGCCGAAAGCAAGGGATTCGGCCGACTCGGAGCCACGCTTCGTGAACTCGCCAGAGACTACCGCGACGATGCGAAACGATCGGTTGCCGAACACCGACACGACTTCGATTAGCATGAGCTTCACCGAATCCAACACTGTCGAGCGGATGATTCTCGATGCTGCGACCTTGCTCAGCTCTGGCACTAGTTCGGTAAACGAGCCCCCGGGCAACTGGGGCGGTGTGCGAAGTTCCGGGTTCAAGCCAGCCAAGTGGACCTATGTTGAGCCACTGAAAGTCCCTCGTCAGCCAGCCGAGGTGATGGTGGAGCCATGGGTACGCGAAGCTCTGATCGCATTAAACCCGGAGATCGCGACGCACCCGGACCGCGCCGACGAAGTGATCTACGCCCTGCGCGCCATTCTGCTCGCCGTCGGTGCGGACGGTCTCGTGCGGGCCAACGAGAATTTCACGCAGTGGCTGCGCGGCGAGAAAACTATGCCCTTCGGCCCCAACGGCGAGCACGTGCCGGTGCGCCTGATCGACTTCGCCGAGCCGGCCTGGAACCGGCTGACAGTCACCCACCAATGGACCTACCAGAGCGGCAGCATCGCCAAGCGCTTCGACGTCGTCTTCGTCATCAACGGTCTGCCGCTCGTCATCGGCGAGGCGAAGACGCCCGCCCGCAGCGCGGTGACGTGGTTCGACGGCGCGTATCAGGTGAATGAAATCTACGAGAAGGAGGTGCCGGCGATGTTTGTGCCGAATGTCTTCTCCTTTGCCACCGAGGGCCGCTGCCTGCGCTACGGCAGCATCCGGATGCCAATTGATCTCTGGGGCCCGTGGCGCGATGACGACAATCAAGAAGAAGGCAACCTGGCTGCAGTCCGCAAAACGGTGGAGAGCCTGCTGCGGCCCGGCGTCGTGCTGGACATCCTGCAAAACTTCACCCTCTTCGCCACGGACAAGAAGCACCGGCGCATCAAGGTGATCTGCCGCTACCAGCAATACGAGACGACAAACAAGATCGTGGCTCGCGTGGTGGCTGGGTATCCGAAAAAGGGACTCATCTGGCACTTCCAAGGAAGCGGCAAGAGCCTGCTTATGGTCTTTGCCGCACAGAAACTGCGCCTGCATCCCAAGCTCGGTAACCCCACGGTCCTCATCGTGGTGGACCGCATCGATCTGGATACCCAGATCACCGCCACCTTCAACGCAGCGGATGTTCCCAACATGTTGGGCGTGGGCGACCGGAAGGAACTGCAACGCCTGCTGGGGCAGGACGTGCGAAAGGTGCTGATCACGACGATCCACAAATTTGCCGAGGCGGACGGGAAGTTGAACGAGCGCAGCAACATCATCGTGATGGTGGACGAGGCGCACCGCACCCAGGAGGGCGACCTCGGCCGCAAGATGCGCGACGCCCTGCCGAACGCCTTTCTCTTCGGCCTCACCGGCACGCCGATCAACCGGGCAGACCGCAATACATTCTGGGCCTTCGGCGCGGACGAGGACGTGCAGGGCTACATGAGCCGCTACTCATTCCAGGACAGTATCCGGGACAAGGCGACGCTGCCGCTGCACTTCGAGGCTCCGGCGGTGAAGCTCAAGATCGACAAGGCGGCGATCGATGAAGCCTACAAGCAAATCACCGGCGACCTGAGCGAGCAGGACCGTGACGACCTCGCCAAACGGGCCGCCAAGATGGCCGTGCTGGTGAAGAACCCCGAGCGTGTGCGGGCCGTGGTGGAGCACATCGTGGGGCACTACCAGACCAAGGTGGAGCCGAACGGCTTCAAGGCGCAGCTGGTGGTCTTCGACCGCGAGTGCTGCGTGCTCTACAAGAAGGTGATGGACGAGCTCATCGGCCCGGAGGCCAGCGCCATTGTCATGAGCACGGCGCAGCACGATCCGAGCGAATGGAAGCGACACAACCGCGACAAGGATGCCGAGGAGAAGCTGCTCGACCGCTTCCGTGATCCCGCCGACCCGCTGAAGTTCGTCATCGTCACGAGCAAGCTCCTCACGGGTTTCGACGCACCTATCCTGCAGGTGATGTACCTCGATAAGCCGATGAAGGATCACAACCTTCTTCAGGCAATCTGCCGCGTGAACCGCACCTACGGCCAGTCCAAGACACACGGCCTGATCGTTGACTACATCGGCATCTTCGACGACGTGGCCCAGGCGCTTGATTTCGACGAGAAGGCGGTGCAGCAGGTCGTCAGCAACATCGACGAACTGCGCAAGGCACTTCCCGTGCAGATACAAAAGTGCCTCGCCTTCTTCCCCAACGTCGATCGCAGCGTCGGCGGCTACGAAGGCCTCATCGCCGCACAGCAATGCCTGCCGAACAACGCCACCCGCGACAAGTTTGCCGCCGAATACAGCGTACTCGGCACGATCTGGGAGGCTCTGTCCCCGGACTCGTGCCTGAGCGCATACGAGAAGGATTTCCGATGGCTGACCCAGGTCTACGAGTCCGTAAAGCCCGTCAGCGGCAACGGCCGTCTTCTGTGGCATCGACTCGGAGCCAAGACGATCGATCTCATCAACCAAAACGTTCACGTCGAGGCCGTCCGCGACGACATCGAAGCACTCGTCCTCGATGCCGAAGTGCTCGACAGTATCCTCAAGGACGCAAATCCGTCGAAGAAGGCCCGCGAAGTGGAAATCAAACTCATCGCCCGGCTCAAGAAGCATGGCGCCAATCCCAAGTTTTTGGAACTCGGCGAACGCCTTGAGAATATCCGGGAGAAGCACGAGCAGGGGCTGCTCAACAGCTTGGAGTTTCTGAAAGCCATCCTGGAGATCGCCAGGGATACCGTCGAAGCCGAGAAGCACGTGGAGCCCGAAGAGGACCAGAATCGTGCGATCGCCGCGCTCACTGAACTCTTCAATGAGGCGAAGGGCCAGCACACCCACGTCATCGTCGAGCGCATCGTCGCCGATATCGACGCCATCGTGAAACAGGTCCGCTTCGATGGGTGGCAAACCACAGCCCAGGGAGAGCGCGAGGTGAAGCAGGCGCTCCGGCGCGCGCTCCTCAAATACAAGCTCCATACGGATCAGGACCTCTTCGAAAAGGCCTACAGCTACATCCGTCAGTACTACTGACACCAGACCCACGAACCCCAATGAGCTGCGATTTTGTCGTATTCGATCTCGAGACGACCGGGCTCTCCTCGAACTTCCACGAGATCATCCAGATCGCAGCCACGCGCATGCGAAATGGTGTGAGGGTCGAAGCAGACACATTCTTCAGCTACGTTCGGCCGAACTCGCCGATTCCCCCGTTCATCACGAGCTACACGGGGATCTCCAACCGGGACGTCTCGCGGGCCCCATCGATCTGCGAAGTATTGACCGCCTTTTCTGCCTACGTCGGAAATGCGATCCTCATTGCGCACAATGGCCAACGTTTCGACGCTCGCTTTCTGGCTGCCGCTTGTGAGAACGGCCGCGTCGAGTCGCGCCCAATCGAGCTAATCGACTCGATCACCTTTTCGAAACGCATCTTCGGCACGACGCGCGGCACCAGCCACGGATTGGATGCAGTCCTCAGCCGTATGAAGATCACGGCCATTGAAGGTCGTCGCCACGATGCGCGCGGGGACGTTTCCGGACTCGCACAGGCCGTCGAACGCATGTGGCGCCGGCTGGGCCTCGATCCGCTTTGCACTGGAATCCCGCGCGTGCAGACACGCCTTCCGAGAATTTCCGCACCCCGATGAAGTTCACAAAGAGCCAACTCGCTGCCATTGGCCATCCCTCCGGTAACCTCCAGATCCTTGCCTGCGCAGGCTCCGGAAAGACCGAAGTGGTTGCCCGCCGGATCGCCAAGCTGATCGCAGGCAAGAAGTGTTTGCCTCGAAACGTTGTCGCCTTCACCTATACGGAGAAGGCCGCCGGCGAACTGAAGGATCGAATCCACAACCGCTGTAACGAGGAGGCAGGCTCTGTCGTCGGCATGGCGGAGATGTACGTAGGCACCATTCACGGGTTCTGCCTGGATCTCCTCCATCGCGAAGTGCCCGAGTATTTGAAGTATGGCGTGCTGGACGAAGTTCAGCAGAAGCTCTTCGTCGACAAGAACTCGAAACAAAGCGGGTTGACTGTATCCACAGATCTTAACGGGGCCCCCCTTCGCCGCTTTCAAGACACGAATTACTACACGGCTGCGCTGAGCATCCTGCGAGAGTCGGATATCGATCAGAAGCTACTGAAGGGAGTTTCGGTCGCTGCGAGTCTCCAGACCTACCAGGAACTCCTCAAGAAGCGCCGATACCTCGACTATTCGTCAATCCTCGCCGAAGCGGCCTCCGCGCTGGAGAAAGACGAGGATCTGCGCCGACGATTGAAGGAGCGACTTCGTCACGTGATCGTGGATGAATACCAAGATCTGAATCCCATTCAGGAGCGCATCGTGCGGCTCCTCCACGACATTGGCGCCACCATCTGTGTGGTCGGTGATGACGACCAGACGATCTATCAATGGCGGGGAAGCGATGTGGCCAACATTCTGCAGTTCGAGAAGAGCTACCCGAAGGTCACCCAGATTCCCCTCGAGGAAAACTTCCGGAGCAGCGAAGGTGTTGTCACAACCGCCCGGAATTTCATCGCGCAGAATGACAATCGCCTGCCGAAATCGATGAAGGCGGCGGGTAGTCAGACCTACGAGGCGGGGGACATATCGGCTCTCGTGTTTGATGATCCCGATGCGGAAGCGGCCTACATCGTACGAACGATCAAGAGCCTCGTTGGGGCCGCGTTCACGGAGGATGGCAAAGCGCGGGGTCTGTCGTATTCGGATTTCGCGGTGTTGCTCCGGTCAGTAAGCAAAAACGGTGCGCCCATAACCGAAGCGCTCCAAGCCGCAGGGATCCCATTTCTTGTCGTCGGTATGAACGGCCTATTCGACACGGCCGAGGCACAAGCGGCGCGAACACTTTTCTACTACCTTTCAGGCCACGAAGTCGCGCTCTGGAGGGATAAGGTCAGGACGATGCTTCCAGCGCCTACCGTAGCCGATGTCGAGCGCGACTGGAAAGCCGCTGATCTGGGCCTATCCTCGAAAGCGCTCAAAACCGCGCTCAAGAATGCTGCCGAGATCAAGGCGGCTCTAGAATCCGGCAAGGAGAAGCGATTCTCCGCCTACTCGCTGCAACGAGTCTACTTAGCATTCCTCGAGGACCTGGAGTTGCGCGAGGAAAAGATCCCTCCGACCAAGGCGGGGGAAGCTCGAGGCGAAGTTGTTTTCTACAACCTCGGCAAGTTCAGCCAGCTAATCTCGGACTTCGAAGAGATACACTACCAGTCCGACCCGATGGAGAAGTTCGAAAGCTTCGGCGGGTTCCTCGAATACGGTGCAGCGGACGCCTATCCGGAAGGTTGGCAGACGAACCAATACGCAAATCCCGATGCGGTCAGAATCATGACGGTTCATCAGGCCAAAGGCATGCAATGGCCCGTCGTCTTCATACCCGCCCTCTTGAAGAATCGGTTTCCAAGTAAGCGTCAGGGCGGAAAGAGCGTGTGGCATCTCCTACCTGCTGCGGCGGTGCCGAATCAGGCCCGTTATCTCGGAGACCTCGAGGATGAACGCCGACTCTTCTACGTGGCGATGACGCGCTCGCAGAAGTTTTTGTTCATGACGACGGCTCCGGTTCCGAACAACCGTCTCTTCAAGACAGAGTCCGAGTTTCTAGATGACGTCCGAGCATCCAAGTTTGTCCTGCGGCGAGAGGTGGATCTCTCAAAGCGCCCGCGTCTTCCGCGAGAACCGAAGGCCAACGTCGCGAACGTCGTCTTCTCATTCAGCGACCTGAAGTACTTTTTCGAGTGCCCGTACCAGTTCAAACTCAGGGTGCTCTACGGTTTCAACGCACCGATCCACGAGGCGCTGGGATACGGGAAGTCGCTCCATGACGCGCTCGCAGAGATGCACGCGCGCGCCCTTGACGGACGTCAGCCAAAAGTCGAAGACGCGGCGGCATTGGTCGAGACGCACCTCCACGTTCCCTACGCCTACCCGACGCTTCGTGATCAACTGCGGTCCTCGGCCACAAAGGTTGTCGAGGAATACATCAAGGCAAACACACGCCACCTCAAGAAACTGGAGTTCTTCGAGAAGGATATCCAAATCAACCTGGGCGGCGGAATCTCCATCGTGGGTCGCATTGACCTTGTTCGTCGTACCGACACGGACGAGGTGAAGATCGTCGATTTCAAGACTTCCGAGCGCTGCCAAGAGGAGGAGGTCACCGAGACCCAGCTGCACGTCTACGCCCTCGGCTACCAGGAACTGACCGGCAAACGGGCGGACTACGTCGAGATCTACGAACTCGAAGAGCAGCGCCCCAAAACGAGATCGGTGGACGATTTATTCGTTGAGGGTGTCAAAAAGCAGGTTGTCGACGCCGCCGGTGTTCTCCGGAGTGGCGCACTCGTGGCAACGCCGTCTGACAAGAAGTGCAGCACATGCGATCTCAACAGTCTGTGCTCGGCCTGTGCGTGCAGTGCATGAAAGCGAACGCCCTATCTCCGAGGACCAGTTCACTAGCTCCCGCGACCTGCCTGTGTGCTTCGGAGGTCGATATGAAAGGTCGGCACCTTCCTAGAAACTGAGGACGATGGATTCGAAAAGTTGCCGATTTTGCGGCGGCGAGATCATTTTCAGGATGATCGCCACCGCTTGCGTGCCTCTGCATGTCGGCGACCAACGCTGCGTTGTCCACAGTCGCAATGGTCAACCTGACCGCTGCAATCAAGCCCGGTGCCCGCGGTGTGGCAAAGACGTGTTCTTTGTCCGTCACAATTGCGGGTCGGTCTGGTTCGAGGAGTTGGGAAAGCCCTGGGACAAGCATCCGTGTTTCGATGACGTGCCACTACCAGAGGCACTCGCGACTCATCGCGAGTTTCGACTCATGCGCATACGCGAGGTTGCGCGTTTGCGGCAGCGATCTGGCTACGTTCTGTATCTCGGACGAGACCGCAAGCGATCGGAAGAATGGGAAGTCGATCTTGGTCTCCAATCTCACGAAGCACAGCGATTGACTGGAAAATGGTGCTACCTCGCGCAATCTGAGCCCATGATCGCGCTCCTCGACGGCCGCCGGTTCCCTGCGTCGCGCCACGTTCCGATTCGAACTACGAGACGCTCGTATTTCTAGGCCGCATTCACACACAGTCGTGAACACCTGTCCTTCTTGTCCTGCACCAGGAGCAGGAGCACCACCATCGCCTGCAATCAGGCTCTAGTCTGGTCTCCGCCTTGCGAATGACTCGATCCGCGTTCAATAGAAGCGTCGCTGCTCCACCCGAAGCAGATCTAGCTGCACCCCCTGGACTGTGCCAAATTCGGGTGGCTTGTGATCTTCTAGCCACTGCTTGACTCGATTTTCGTAGAGCCATTGCCGGTGAAGAGCCGACCGAAGAACGAAGTCTTGGAGTTGATTGACCACGGGCCGAGGATCTCGTCGGCGATTTGCATCGAGCCAGTCAGTGATAAATGGCCGAAGGTCGATCTCGATGCATTGGAGGCCGAGAGCGTGGAGAACATCCTTCTTTTTCCCATCGACGGAGTGTGAAACCAAGAACTCCACTAGAAACTCTGCGTCGCATGTGAGATCAGGAACAACGCAGCGCCCGGTTTGCGGCTCGAAGTGAGTCTTCTCAACCTCCACTCCTGCGAAGCATCTCTCAGTGGGTGGAAAGAGCCACTCCTCACTGTCGCTCGGCCGCTGAGCGTAACGCCCCCAATCGGGGAGACGGCGAAGCTCGGAAACTCGACCAGCCCCCGGCAGCATCACCTTTCGACTCTCGAGCACGACCTGTTTTGCCGTTCGGTGGATGCTCGTCTCCAAGCCGATTGCGCAGTCGGCACCTGATATATGGGCAAAGTGATGTCGAAGGATCGTGCCTTTTCGGGCGATCAGTGGTGCGTCACAAGCCGGGCACCGGCACGCGCAGCGTCTTCCCCGTTCGACTTCCGATACGTCGACCATACGTCCGTCACGTAAGCCAAACGGAATCCCTCCGACACCCCAGCACGCGTCGTTTTGTCGATTCATCCCTGTCCCGAGTATCTTGCGATCCAGAAAGCGTGATGTCGAAGCGAGATTGGACTGCAAGACTCCGAAACAACTCGATGCGTCCCGCCACAATGAAAGGCGTCGGTCTGCCGGCCGGTGTTCGAAGGAGAAAAATCAACCAACAGCCACGCAATTTGTGTCGTCGCTGCGAGCATGTGCCGCCCGACTGAACGTTGGACCAGTAGAGTTGCCGACAGACGCCGTCCTCTGCGACGGGACAGATGCACCCGGCACATGCGATCACCAGTAGGCCGTCGCATCCATTGGAGGCTCGTTGGTGAAGGACCGCTTCGTCTACATGGCGAGACAATCGGCACTGACCGGAAGTTGGACTACCGTGCCATTCGAGGACGGACTAAGAGCGACTTTCGACCACATCACTCCTTCTCCCGACCGTCTATCGAGGTGGACTCCCAGTTTCCTTTGTTCCGAAAAGCGTGAACACGGACGGCACGGGTGGTCAGTATGAAACCTTGTCGGTGAGCGTGCCGACGAGGTCGGTCTGTCCGACATTCGCACCATGCGAAGTGGCAGCCGAACGCTTTCCAGGGAACGCGCGACGGGAGGTGCTCGGGGCGACGTCGCCCTCCTGGCTGTCACGTACAGGACTGCCCACAAACTGAAATCCCTCCAGCACGACCTTAAGCTTGCTGCGTCTACCGCCTTCCTTGTCTTCCCAAGTATCCTGCTTGAGGCGCCCCTCGACCAACAGAGGCCGACCTTTGGCCATGTGCTTGGCGATGACATCGGCCTGCTTACCGAACGAGTCGACGTCGACAAACGTGACTTCCTCCTTTGGGTTACCCTCGCGGTCTCGATGGGTCGAATTGATCGCGAGACTGAACTGACAAACGGAAAGCCCCTTGGGCGTGACACGCAGGTCGGGATCGCGGGTGAGGTTTCCCATCAGAATGACTTTGTTGAAGGCGGACATGATGTGGTGTGGCTGGCGGGTTGATGCTGATTACGGTTGCGCTTCCATCCTACCAGTCGCAGTCGGACATCGGCAGTCCTAGTGCTTCAATGTGAGGTCCAGCCACCCCGCCGTTCGTCTTGCCGTGGTCCGATTATCGGAGCGATACGCTCGCAAATCGAACGCACGAGTGCCGATCACTCCTTTTGCAGGAGCGTCGCGCGTATCATCCAGGCGCTTGTCACGCGCGCGTCGCGATCGCCGATTGACACTGGTTCTGATACTTGCGCCGGAATGAAAAAAAATACTACTCCGCAGATGCAGCCACTGCGGAACGACGTTCGAAGTCGACCCACGCGTGGGCGACCGCCATCGCTTCTGCTCGCATCCAGATTGTCGTTACGCCAGCCACCGATTGAGTCACGCCCAGTGGCGGCATGGCCGAAAAGGACGCGACTATCATCGGGGACAAGCTGCGCGGGTACAACAGTGGCGAGACGCTAACCCGGGATATCGGCAGCGACAGGTCCGTAGGCGCGCGACCCGCCAGACACTTGGGCGAGCAATTCCTCGAGAACTCGGGGGCGCGATCAAATCTCTTGGGCTACAAGATCTGAACGACCGCCAGATCGCGCTTTTGCTTGGGATTGTCGGTCGAGTCTACGGTGTGGTGCTACAAGATCAGATAGCCAGCACACTACGCCGGGCCATGTTCGATGGCTACACGCTCCTGCACACGCCAGAGCCCATTCGAAAGCCATGAACTCGGAGCCAATCTCGCCTCCCTTGATTCCGGCGGCCGCCTATGTGCGCATGTCGACCGAGCACCAACAGTATTCGACGTTGAATCAGATGGATCGGATCAAGGAGTTCGCAACCCGTCGCGGCATGGCGATCATCAGAACCTACGCCGACGAGGGGAAGAGCGGTCTGAGCGTTCGGGGTCGAGAGAGTCTCCAGCAGATGATTGACGACGTCACCTCGGGCCGGGCCGATTTCCAGTCGATCCTGGTCTACGACATCAGCCGTTGGGGCCGATTTCAGGATGCCGACGAAAGTGGCTACTACGAATACATCTGCCGTCGCGCCGGGATATCCGTCCACTATTGCGCTGAGCAATTCGAGAACGACGGTTCACCGTCGTCGAACATTATCAAGAGCGTGAAGCGGTCCATGGCTGGCGAATACAGCCGTGAACTCTCCAACAAAGTCTTCCACGGTGCCTGCCGTCTTATCCAGCTCGGTTACCGCCAAGGAGGTGCCGCCGGCTTTGGGCTGCGCAGGATGCTGGTAGACGAACATCGGCAACCCAAGCAGCTCCTCAAGATCGGCGAACACAAGAGCCTGCAGACCGACCGCGTCATCCTTGTCCACGGTCCCGAAGACGAACGGGCCATCGTGCTGTCCATCTACGAGGATTTCGTCCACCGAGGGAAGTCGGAGCGTGAGATCGCCGACCGCCTCAACCGCGATGGCGTCCGCACAGACTTCGGGCGGACATGGACGCGGGGCTCTGTCCACCAGGTCCTCACGAATGAGAAATACATCGGGCACAACGTCTACCATCGCACGTCGTTCAAGCTGAAGCGTCGGCATGTGAACAACCCACCTGCGATGTGGGTGCGCGCGGAGAACGTTTTCGATCCGATTGTCTCGGTCGAACTATTCTGGCGTGCGCAGGGAATCATTGAAGGGCGTTCACGTCGCTTCTCCGACGAGGAGATGCTCGAAAAGCTGAAAGTGCTGCTTACCCGGCACGGTGCCGTGTCCGGCATCCTTATCGATGAGCAGGAAGACATGCCTTCGAGTGCGGCCTACCGGAGCCGATTTGGCAGCCTGGTCCGCGCCTACCACATGGTAGGTTACACGCCAGAGATCGACTACGCCTACATCGAAATCAACCGAATCCTTCGCCGCCGCCATCCGGAGATGGTCTCGGAAGTGGTCCAGGGCCTGAAAGACCTGGGCGCCGACGTCGAAACAGAAGCGGAAACCGATGTTCTCCTCGTCAACCACGAGTATCGGACGTCCGTCGTTCTTTCGCGGTGCCTGAGCACCGACGTCGGGAGCCGGCGGTGGTGTGTTCGATTCGAGCACGGCCATCGAGTCGACATCACTGTCGCCGCCCGCATGGCCCCGGACAACCAAAGCATTCTGGATTACTACCTCCTCCCCTCGATCGACGTATCCGTGCCCCGCCTGCGCCTGGCGGAAGACAATGGCGTGTTTCTCGACACGTACCGGTTCGATGATCTGGCCTACTTCTTCGCGCTTGCTGAGCGCGTTCGCGTGGAGGCCGTCGCATGACCTCGCCCAACGGCGCGATCGTCATGGTCCCGATCGATCGCGTCCACGTGATCAACCCGAGGGCCCGTGACAAGAAGCGCTTCGCCGAGATCGTCCAGAACATCGCCTCGATCGGACTGAAGCGTCCCATCACCGTGCGCGAACTCCCAGCCGACGAGTCCGGTCCGCACTTTGAACTCATCTGCGGCCAGGGACGCCTCGAGGCTTACATCGCGCTGGGTCAGACGACGATTCCCGCGCTCATCAGGAAGTGCGACCGGAAGGAAGCGTTGCTGGCGAGCCTTGTGGAAAATATCGCTCGAAGGCGCATTCGTGCGATCGAACAAATCCGCTCGATCGGTTGGATGCACGACCAGGGACACGATGCCGCTGCCATTGCGGCCAAGACAGGATTTGGCGAGGGGTACATCAAGGGAATCCTTCGGCTGCTCAAGCACGGCGAGATGCGCCTTCTCGACGCCGCGTTGCACGGACGGATCCCGATCACCATCGCGATGCAGATCGCGCAGACATCCGATGAAGAGGCCCAGAAGATCCTGATGGCCGCCTATGACAGTGGTGAGATCAAACAGAAGACCTTGGCCAACTTCCGGAAAGTTATCCAACACCGGCGCGACTGGGGGAAGAACTACCCTAACGACCGATCCGGGCGAGAAAGGAAACCGTCCTCGGAGGTATTCATTTCACGATACAGACAACTGGCTAATCGCCAAAAGCTCATGATCAAAAAGGCCCGCATTTGCGAGGCACGCCTCCTGGCGTTGGCCGTGGCATTCCAGACACTCACCTCCGACGAGGATTTCACCAACCTGCTGCGCGCGGAGGAGTTGGGCACACTGCCCAAGTTCCTCGCCGAGCGGGTAAAGAAGGTCTCGTGACATGGCCGACTCGATCAAGACGATCTTCGAGCGCAAACTCCTGAGCCTGCCACTCGACAAGCTCCTGCCCACGCGCGAGGCGAAAGCCAGCGATGCGTGCTTCGGCAAGTACGCCACCGTCCTCGCGTCGATTCCGACCATGGGTCTCGTCGAACCCATCGCCATCAATCCCTGTCGCGGCAAACCGGGCTACTACATCGTTCTCGATGGTCACCTTCGGCTAAAGGCCCTGAAGGAGCTTAAGCACGAGACCGCGTGGTGCATGATCGCCACGGACGACGATACCTTCACCTACAACGACAAGGCCAATCGCCTGTCGCCGATTCAGGAGCATCGGATGATCATGAGGGCGCTCGAACAGGGCGTCACGATTGAGGACGTGGCAGGCACGCTCGCCATCGAGGCCCGCCGCGTGCGGGAGAGTATGGGCATGCTCAAGGGGATTCATCCCGAGGTGGTAGAGAAGTTGAAGGACAAGCAGGTCTCGCCAACGACCCTGCGCGTCGTTCGCAAGGTCAAGCCGCTGCGCCAGCTGGAGATGGCCGACCTCATGACTGCGATGAGCGACTACACCGCCGCCTACGCCAACGCGCTGCTTCTGGCCACGCCGCCCGACATGCTTCTTCAGCCTGAAGCGCCCAGGGTGACCCGTGGATTGAAACCCGAGGAAATCGGCCAGATGGAACGGGAAATGGAAAACCTCGAGCGCGACTTCCGCCTCCATCAAGAGAGCTATGGCGAAAACACGTTAGCGTTGAACGTAATCCAGCGCTACGTGCAGCGCCTGATCGGAAACCCCGCGGTGAAGAAGTTTCTGGGAAAACGCTATCCTGAAATCTTCGAAGAGCTCTCGGTCGTCGCGACGATGGAGACGTTGTGATGTTAGGTTCTCTAGCTGTCGCGTTGCTCTATGGTTTTCCGCGGCCGCAGCTTTGCTAGAAACGTGTCTGAAAAGCTACCGAAGTCATGAGGGAACGCACTCTCTTCGAGTGCATGACGCTGATCGATCGGCGGCAAGTCCCAGCCGTTTCTGGG
>Ga0315910_10001793_pt1 | contig 19403 bp, 12 predicted proteins | sample EdamamesoilMG_FD_204470 | JGI IMG/M metagenome (GOLD analysis project Ga0315910, IMG submission 204470) | Garden soil microbial communities collected in Santa Monica, California, United States - Edamame soil | ecosystem: Environmental > Terrestrial > Soil > Garden | place: USA: California...
GGCGTGGGGACCGCGAGGGCCGCGAAGGCGCGCTCCCAGTGGTGGCGCGCCAGGGCGTCCTCGACAGCGTTGATGCGCTGGCGGCGCCAGTCGAGCAGCAGGGCCTCGAGCTCCGAGAGGGCCTGGTCCGTGGCCGCCTCGAGGTTGAGCAGCAGCCGCTCGCGCCAGGGCAGGAGGTCCATCCCGACCGTGGCCAGCCCCGCGAGGCCGTAGCCCGTCGCGCGCACGAAGCGCGCCTCGAGCTCGTCGCCCACCACCTGCCAGCCGGCCGCCAGGTCGCCGGCCTCGATGTCGCCGTCGAGCTCGGCCTCGACCGCGGTGCGCACCTCGCGCACGGCGCGACGCAGGTCGCCGTCCACGCTGCGCAGCAGCTCCTCGTACTGCGGCCGCTCGCGCAGCGGGACGCGCGGCTCGAGCTGCTGGAGCTCGTAGACCAGCTCGGCCGCGCGCCCGCGTCCGGCGGCGTGGCGCGCGGCGAGCTCGGCCAGGGGCTCGAAGGGGCCGCCGTCGGGCTCGGCCTCGACCGCGGGCGGAGCCTCGCCCAGGAAGCGCGGCACGACGAACACCAGCGCGCCGAGCAGCGCCACCAGGCCGGCCGTGGCGAGCAGCGCGGTTCGGCGCGAGGTGTCGCGGAAGCGCTGCACCGGATCGAGGCTCTTGCGCACGACCCGGGGCGCGCGCCGCTCGCGCACGCGCTCGAGGTCCAGCAAGAGCTCGTGCGGGTCCTGGTAGCGCCGCGCCGGGTCGCGCGTCAGGCACTTGCGCAGGACCAGCGCCAGGCGCCCCGAGAGCGCCGGCTCGAGCTCCTGGGGGTCCGGGATCGGCAGGTAGAGCACGCCCGAGAGCACCTCGGCCGCGCTCTCGCCGCTGAAGGGCGGGCGCCCGCACACGGCGTGGAACAGCGTGGCTCCGAAGGACCAGATGTCGCTGCGCACGTCCGCCTTGCGCGGATCCACGGCCTGCTCGGGGCTGATGTAGTGCGGCGTGCCGAGCGTGCCGCCGGTACCGGTGATCGAGGGGTCGTCATCGGCCAGGGCCAGGCCCAGGTCCGCCAGGCGCGCGCCGCCGGCCCGGTCGATCAGGATGTTGGCCGGCTTGATGTCGCGGTGCACGACGCCGTGCTCCCACAGGTGCTCGAGCGCCTCGCACAGCGGGATGAACAGGCGCAGCGCCTCGCGCTCGCGGATGCGGCCCTCGGCCCGCAGGCGCTGGGCCAGCGAGGGGCCGTCGACGAACTCCATCGCGTACCACCAGCGCCCCTCGGTCTCGCCCATGTCGACGGCCGAGACGATGTGCGGGTGGGCCAGGCGCGCGGTCGTGCGCGCCTCGCGCTGCAGGCGCCGCACGATGCGGGATTCCTGCGCCAGGTGCGGGTGCAGGATCTTGATCGCCACCTCGCGGTCGACCGCCAGCTGGCGCGCGCGGTACACGACGCCCGAGGAGCCGCGTCCGACGAAGCCCGCGATCTCGTAGCCAGGGATGCGGGGGAGCGGCTCCTCCTTGCGCAATGCGCGTAGCGGATCGCCGACCATCGCTCACCCAAGGGTACCCGAAGCGCCCGGCGCGGTTTCGCGCCGCTGGACGAGCGCGACCCTGGAGGCCATCCCGGAACCGGTCACACGCATCCTCCGCCGTCCTCCGCCGCCTGGCGTCGTTGCTCCTCCTCGGGCCATCGCCCTGGATACGCGATCGTCGTCGCGCCCCGGCCAGTCGGCGGATGCCGACGAAATCGGCTCATGACGGGTTCCGGGACAGCCCCTACTCCTCCTCGCCGGCCGCCACGGCCTCGGGCCCCTCCGGCTCCGCCTCGGAGCCGTCGTCGACGCCGTGGCCGCCGGCCAGTCCGTACTTCTCGAGCTTGCGCTGCAGCGCGAAGCGGCTGATGCCGAGCTCCTTGGCCGCACGGCTCTTGTTCCCGCCGGCGCGCCGCAGGGCCTCGTCGATGGCCGTGCGCTCGAAGGTCTCGACCGCCGAGCGCAGGTCGCCGACGACCAGCGGCAGGGCCGGGGCGGGCGCGGCGGCGGCCCCGGCGCGCGCGAGGATGGCGGGCGTCAGGTGCTCGGGACGCACGGCCTCCTCGGCCAGGAGCAGCACGCGGCGCATCTCGTTCTCGAGCTCGCGCACGTTGCCCGGCCAGTCGTAGGCGGAGAGCGCCGCCAGGACGTCGTGCCCCAGGTGCGGCGCCGGTCGGTTGGCCTCGCGCGCGGCGCGCGCCAGCAGCGCGCTGGCGAGGAGCGGGATGTCCTCGCGCCGCTGGCGCAGGGGCGGGAGGTGCAGGGCCAGCACGTTGACGCGGTAGAAGAGGTCCTCGCGGAAGCGCCCGTCCTTGACGAGCTCCTCCAGGTTGGCGTGGCTCGCGGCCAGGAGGCGCACGTCCACCTGGATCACCTGGTTCGAGCCCAGCGGGCGCACCTCGCCCTCCTGCAGGACCCGCAGCAGCTTCTTCTGCATCTCGGGGCTCATGTCGCCGATCTCGTCGAGGAACAGCGTGCCGCCGCTGGCCTGCTCGAGCAGGCCCTTCTTGGCGCGGTCGGCGCCGGTGAAGGCCCCGCGCGTGTGCCCGAAGAGCTCCGACTCGAGCAGCGCGTCCGGCAGGGCCGCGCAGTTCTCGACCACGAAGGGCTTGTCCCGCCGCGGGCCGTTGTAGTGGATCGCGCGCGCGATCAGCTCCTTGCCCGTGCCGCTGTCGCCGTGGATCAGGACCGGCAGCTCGGTCGGGATGACGCGGTCGAGCTCGGCGAAGACGCGCTTCATCTCGTCCGAGGCGCCCACGATCGCGCCGTAGTCGTAGCGCCCGCGCTCGCGCTCGAGCTCGGCGCGCACGACTGCCAGCTCGCTGCCCTGGTCGCGCACCTTGCGCCCGAGCTGCTCGTTGAGGCTCTGGATCTGCTCGGTGGACTGCAGCAGGCGCTGGTTGCGCTCGCGCAGCTCGGCGACCAGGCGCGCGTTCTTGATCGCGATCGCGGCCTGGCCCGCCAGCAGCTCGGCCAGCTCCAGGTCGTCCTCGCGGAAGGCCCCGCGCTGCATGCGGTTGTCGAGGTAGAGGACGCCCTCGGTGCGGCCGTCGAGCTGGATCGGGAAGCAGATCACGGAGCGCAGGCGCAGCTCCTCGACCGAGGCCATGCCCGAGAAGCGCTCGTCGTGTCCGGCGTCGACCGAGAGCAGCGGCCGCCCGGACTCGAGCACGCGCCGCGTGATGCCCTGCGAGATGCGCGTGGCCGGCACGGGGATGTCGGTGCGATCGAAGGAGCGCGCCACGCGCACCTTCATCTCGCGCGGGTCCTTGACCTCCTCGCCCGCCCCGCTCTTGCCCGTCAGGAGCACGAAGCCGCGCTCGCCACCGACCAGCGCCAGGGCCGAGTCCACGATCAGACGCAGGAGCGCCGCCAGCTCGGTCTCGGAGAGCAGCGCCCGCGTCACGCGCGCGAAGGTGCGCAGGCGCTCGAGGTCGCGCCGCTCGTCGGCGCCGTGCGTGTCGAAGCCGCCCACGCCGAAGTCCGGCAGCACCGCCGGGATCGGGGGCGCGCCCTCGACCGCCTCCCCGGAGGTGGACTTCGGGTCGATGCGCTGCGTGCGGCTCGGGTCGGCCGGCAGGCCGAGCTTCTCGACGTACAGGCGCGCGCCGCCGACCGTCAGCACGTCGCCCTCGCGCAGGACCTGCTTCTCGACGCGCACGCCGTTGACCTGCACTCCGTTGGCCGAGCCCAGGTCGTGGATCCAGGTCTCGGGACCCTGCTCGATCCGGCAGTGGTGGCGCGAAGCGTGGGCGCCCGCCAGGCGGATGTCGTTGTCGATCGCGCGACCGAGGGTCACCACGGGCTTGTCGAACTCGAGCGCCGTGCGCGCGCCGTCCTCCACCACGATCAGCTTCACTCGCGGGCTCCCTCCTGCAACAATCCGCACGGGCGGCAAGTCGATCTGCGCTTCCGTGTGGTTCCGCACATCTTGCCAGTAGACACGCTCTCCTGTTCGGCTACGCACACCCCCCTCTCGGAGGCCCTCCAGATGACTTCCAAACCCTGGTACGAAAAAGGGTTGCGCTTCACCTGCACGCGCTGCGGAAACTGCTGCCGCAACCACGGGGACTATGCCTACGTCTACCTCGCGGAAGCCGATGTGAGCGCTATCGCGCGGCACCTGGGGCTCGGGCGGGAGGCCTTCCTGGCCCGCTACTGCCAGGAGGAGGGCGGCTGGGTCACGCTGCGCATGGACACCCCGGCCTGCCCCTTCCTCGAGGCCGGCAACGCCTGCGGGATCTACCCGGTGCGCCCCAGGCAGTGCGCGACCTGGCCCTTCTGGAAGGAGAACCTGGTGCGCACGACCTGGGAGGGCGAGGTCGCGGCCGACTGCCCAGGGATCGGCAAGGGCGAGCTGCACCCGCGCGCCGAGATCGAGCGCATCGCGCGCGAGAACGCGGAGTGGTACGGGGAGGAGTGAAGGGGCGGCCCCGGGCGGGCCGTCAGGTGGACTTGAGCTCCGCCACGAGCTGCTCGAGGTACGCCTTGGCGTCCCCGAAGCACATCAGCGTGTTCTCGCGCTCGAAGAGCGGGTTCTTGATGCCGGCGTAGCCCGAGGCCAGCGAGCGCTTGATCACGAACACGGTGCGCGCTTCCCACACGCTGAGCACCGGCATGCCGGCGATGGGCGACTTCGGATCCTCGATCGCGGCCGGGTTGCACACGTCGTTGGCACCGATCACGATCACGACGTCGGTGTTCTGGAAGTCGCCGTTGATCTGGTCGAGATCGAAGAGCCGGTCGTAGGGCACGTCGGCCTCGGCCAGCAGCACGTTCATGTGCCCCGGCATGCGCCCGGCCACCGGGTGGATCGCGTAGCGCACGCCGATGCCCTTCTTCTCGAGCAGCTGCGCCAGCTCGCGCACCTTGTGCTGCGCCTGGGCCACGGCCATGCCGTAACCCGGGCAGATGATCACGCTCGAGGCCGCCGCCAGCACCGGCGCCGCCTCCTCGGGCGAGGCCGACTTCACGCCGGTGTAGCCGGTGTCCTTCTGGCTCGCGGCCTGCTCGGCGAAGTTGGCGAAGAGCACGTTCGCGAGCGAGCGGTTCATCGCCTTGCACATGATCTTCGTCAGGATGATGCCCGACGCTCCGACCAGCGTGCCGGCCACGATCAAGAGATTGTTCTGCAGCACGAACCCGGTGGCCGAGGCGGCCATGCCGGAGTAGGAGTTCAGGAGCGAGATCACGACCGGCATGTCGGCCCCGCCGATCGGGACCACCAGCCCGAGGCCCAGCAACAGCGCCAGCGCGACGATCGCCAGGTGCCCGCTCAGGATCGTGTCCCCACCCTCGGCCACGAACCCGGCCCAGGCCACGAGCCCGAGGCAGGCCAGCCCGAGCACGGCGTTCAGGGCCTGGGAGCCGATCGGGCCCAGACGGGTCCGCTGCAGGCGTCCGGAGAGCTTGAAGTAGGCCAGCAGGCTGCCGGAGAAGGTCACCGCGCCGATCAGGAGCGAGAGCCCGACCGCCAGGGCGTACTCGGCCCCCGTCGGCCCGCTGGCCAGCGTCAGGCCCGGCCGGTCCTGGCTGAAGTTGGCCAGGTCCCCGAGGGCCACGCAGGCCGAGGCGGCGCCGCCCATGCCGTTCAGGAAGCCGACCATCTCGGGCATCGAGGTCATCGGCGTGCGCAGCGCGAGCAGGACGCCGACCACGCTCCCGAGCGCGGCCCCGCCCAGCAGCACCCAGGCCTCGACCCGGCCGACGAGGAACAGCGTGCCCCCGATCGCGAGCGCCATCCCGAGCGCCGCCCAGCGGTTGGCCGTACGCGCGGTCTTGACGCGCGAGAGCAGCTTCAGCCCGAGGATGAAGAGCAGGGCCGAGCCCATGTAGACGAGCTCGACCCCGGTCGAGCCCAGCAGGGCGAGCGGCGTCACGAGCCCGGCTCCCTGGTCTTCGGGGCCGGCTTCTTCGTGCCGAACATGCGCAGCATGCGGTCGGTGACGAGGAAGCCCCCGACGACGTTGATCATCGCCATCGCGATCGCGCAGAAGCCCATCACCTGCCCGAGCAGCGGGTAGCCCGTGCCGGCGCAGTAGAGCGCGCCGACGATGGTGATGCCGCTGATCGCGTTCGAGCCCGACATCAGCGGCGTGTGCAGGGTGGGCGGGACCTTCGAGATCAGCTCGACGCCCATGAAGATCGCCAGCAGGAGCACCCAGGCGCCGACCAGCAGGAAGGACAGCGTGTGGGGCGCGTCCGCGGCCTGGTCCGCGGGCAGCGCCTGGACGAGCAGGGCCAGGCTCATCGCGCGCTCCCGGCCTGGCTCAGGGCCTGCGCCGTGGGCGCGTGGTGCACCTCGCCGGCGTGCGTCAGGCGGCAGCCCGCCAGGACCTCGTCCTTGAACTCGTTCAACGCGAGCTTCCCTTCCTTGTCGACGAACAGCTTGACCAGCGCGAGCACGTTCTTGGCGTAGAGCTCGCTCGCGTGCTGCGGCACGCTGGCCGGCAGGTTGGCCACGCCGACGAGCGTGACGCCCTCCTTCTGGACGGTGCGGTCGAGCTCGCTGAGCTCGCAGTTGCCGCCCGACTCGACGGCCATGTCGACCACGACGGCCCCGGGCTTCATCGCGCGCACCATCGCAGCGCTGACGAGCACGGGCGCCTTCTTCCCGGGGATCTGGGCGGTCGTGATCACGAGGTCGGCCTCGGCCACGCGCTTCGCCACCTCCTCGCGCTGGCGGCGCAGGAAGTCCTCGCTCTGCTCCCTGGCGTAGCCGCCGGCGCCCTCCATGTCGGCCGCGCCCGGCACCTCGATGAAGCGCGCCCCGAGGCTCTCGACCTGCTCCTTGGCGGCCAGGCGCACGTCGGTGGCCTCGACCACGCAGCCCAGGCGCCGGGCGGTCGCGATCGCCATCAGTCCGGCCACGCCCGCGCCGAATACCACCACCCTGGCGGGCGGGACGGTGCCGGCAGCCGTCATGAGGAGCGGGCACATCTTGCCGAGGTGCGTGGCGCCCAGCAGCACGGCCTTGTAGCCGGCCACGGTGGCCTGGGAGGAGAGCGCGTCCATCGGCTGGGCGCGGCTGATGCGCGGCACGAGCTCCATCGCCAGCGCCGTCACCTGGCGCGCGCGCAGGGCCGCGACCACGGCGAGCTCACGGTGCGGCTGGAGGAACGAGACCAGGATCGCGCCCGCGCGCAGGCGCGCGACCTCGGCCTCGCTGGGCGGCTGGACCTTGAGCACGAGGTCCGCGTCCCAGGCCGTGGCGGCGCGCGCGCCGGCCTCGACGTAGACGCCATCGGGGAAGCCGGCCGCGGCGCCGGCTCCGGGCTCGAACAGGGGCTCGAGCTTGGCCTGCCGCAGGCGCCGGACGGTCTCGGGCGAGAGCGCCACGCGCGTCTCGCCGGCGCGGGTCTCCTTGGGGACGAAGACGGTGGTCATGGGGCGGATCGGCGGAGAATCGAGCGGAAGAGGATACCGGCCGCGCCCTGGCCGGACCATCGCGCGCCCGCGAGACTGGAGCGGCCCGCTCCCCCCGGCCGAAGCTCTCCTCGGTGCGCCGCCGATCCTGCCTCTTCCTCGCAGGAGCCTCCGTGCTCCTCTTCCCGCTCGTGCTCGAGGGCATCGTGCGCCTGCGCCAGTTCAAGCGCTACGGGACGACCGACGCGAGCTACTACCAGTTCGTCAAGGACCCCGTCACCGGGCTGCGCATTCCCAAGCCCGGCTACGAGATCGGCGGGATCAAGGTGAACTCCCTGGGCTTTCGCGGCCCGGAGATCGAGCAGCCCAAGCCCGCGGGGCGCATCCGCGTGGCCTTCCTGGGCGCCTCGACCACCTTCTGCGCCGAGGCCAGCGCGCTCGAGACGACCTGGCCGCACCGCGTGGTCGAGGGCCTGCGCGCGGCCCATCCCGAGCTCGAGTTCGACTACGTGAACGGCGGCTCGGGCGGCTTCACGCTGGAGGACTCGCTCCTCAACCTGGAGCAGCGCGTCGCGCCCTTCGAGCCGGACGTGATCGTGTTCTACGAGGCCACCAACGACCTGGTGGTCGACACGCGGCGCCTGGCGATCCAGGCCGGGCTCTACGAGCACAAGCCGAAGGACCACTCGGAGGTCGGCGAGTGGTGGCTGACCTACTACCTGATCGAGAAGAACGTGCTGCGCGTCCTGCGCATGTTCCAGGGCGGCCAGAAGCTCGATTTCGACCCGCGCGAGCTCTCGCGCGGCTACGACGAGCGTCTGCGGCGCCTGGTGGCCGCCGCCCAGGCGCGCGCGCCGGTCGTGGCCCTGGTCACCTTCGCGATCCAGATCCGCCGCGACCAGCCGCCCGAGCGCCAGCGCACCGCCGCCGCCTCGGCCCTCTTCTACATGCCCTTCCTGGACCCGCCGCGACTGATGGACGGCTACGCCGAGTACAACCGCGTGCTGCGCGAGGTGGCGCAGACGACCGGGACGATCCTGATCGAGGGCGAGGAGACGATCCCGGGCGATCCGACCCACTTCGCCGACACGGTCCACCTGCGCGACCCGGGCCTCGCCCTGCAGGCCGAGCGGGTGCTGGCGGGCCTCCTGGCGGCCCCAGGCTTCCGTGAGCTGGTGGCTGCGCGGCGTGCCGCTCTCGAGGACGGAAAGAAATAGCGTCCCACCGCGGGGCTCCCCGGCAACAAGGCCAGGATGCCGGATTGCAGGACTCGGCGCCGTGCCGCATCCTGTGATCTTCCCCCTCCTGCCCCCCCGGAGCCCCCTGATGAGAGTCCCCCTGCGCCTGGGCCTCGCCCTGGCCGCTCTGCCCCTCTGCACCCTCCACGCCGACGAGGACCGCGGCACGTTCCGCCCCTACGTCTCGCCGCGCCACAGCGGCCAGGGACGCGTCCCGTTCACCGCGAGCAACGTCAACCTCATGAGCTGGCTCCCGCTCGGGAGCCTGTCGGGCAGCGCCACCTCGGGCAACGACTGCTGGGGCTACACCAGCCCCTCGGGGCGCGAGTACGCGATCATCGGCTGCGACAACGGCACCGCCTTCGTCGAGGTGACGGACCCGGGCGCGGCGCAGCTCCTGTCGTTCCACTCGGGCCCGGTCAGCCTGTGGCGCGACATGAAGATCTTCGGCGACAACGCCTACGTCGTCAGCGAGGGCGGCAGCGGGATCCAGGTCTTCGACATGTCGGCCATCGACTCCGGCACGGTGACGCTGGTCGGGACGCAGATGGGCGGCGGCTGCACCACCGCCTCGCATAACGTCGCGATCGACACGACCTCGGGCTTCCTCTACCGCTGCGGCGGCAGCAGCGGGCCCTGCAGCGGCGGCCCCCAGGGCCTCGTGATCTACAACCTCAACTCGAACCCGAACCTCCCGCCCCTCGCCGGGCAGTGGAACACGCGCTACGTGCACGACGCGGTCGTGGTCGTCTCGACCCGGCCCGGTCCGCTCAACGGCGCGCAGCTCGCCTTCTGCGCGGCCGACGACGGCTCCGGCGGCGGCACGGCCAACCTCCACATCCTGAACGTCACGAACAAGGCCACCATCACGACCGTCGCCACGGCGGCCTACACGAGCAACGCCTTCTCGCACCAGGTGTGGCTGACGCCCGACCAGCGCTACGCCTACCTGAACGACGAGCTCGACGAGTCGAACTTCGGCTTCACGACGCGCACGCGCATCTTCGACGTCTCGAACCCGGCCGCGCCCGCGTTCCTGGGCTTCTTCACCTCGGGCTCCGCCGCCATCGACCACAACCTCTACGTCACGGCCGACAAGATCTTCGAGGCCAACTACCGCAGCGGCCTGCGCGTGTTCGACAACACGACCCCCACCGCCCCCACGGTCTACGGCTTCTTCGACACCTACGAGGCCGACGACGCCCCCGAGTTCAACGGCCTCTGGAGCAACTACCCGTTCTTCCCGAGCGGCACCGTGATCGGCAGCGACATCGAGAAGGGCCTGTTCGTGTTCCGCCTCGGCGCGCCGACGCTGGCCTTCGACTTCCCGGGCGGCCTGCCGCAGTACATCGGCCCGGGCGGCGGGACGGTCGACTTCGAGGTGAACGAGAACCTGCCGGGCGACCTGGTGCCGGGCACGGTCGAGTTCCACTACTCGACCGGCGGACCGTTCACGACGGTCTCGGCCACCTCGCTGGGCGGCAACCTGTACCGCGCCACGCTGCCGGCCGCGACCTGCGGCGCGCAGCTCGACTACTACGTCAGCGCGCAGTCGGTGGACGACGTGACCTGGACCGACCCGCCGGCAGCGCCGACGCAGGCGCACCAGGCGATCGCCGCCTACGGCGAGATCGTGGCCTTCACCGAGAACTTCGAGACGAACACCGGCTGGCAGGTCGACCTGGCGGCCGACCTGACGGGCTTCTCCACGGCCACGACCGGGACCTGGGTGCGCGCCAACCCGGTCGGCACCGGGGCCCAGCCCGAGGACGACCACTCGGTCCCGGGCACGAACTGCTTCGTGACCGCCAACGGCTCGGTCGGCGGCGGCGTGGGCGACGCGGACGTCGACAGCGGGGCCACCAGCCTGCGCTCCCCGGTGCTGAACGCCTCGGGCCTGGCCGACCCCTACGTCAGCTACTGGCGCTGGTACTCGAACAGCGCCGGGGCCGCGCCGGGCGAGGACACGATGACGGTCCACATCTCGAACAACGGGGGCACGAGCTGGGTGCTGCTCGAGACCGTCGGTCCGACCGGATCCGACGTGCTCGGCGGCTGGATCCACCACACCGCGCGCATCGCCGACTTCGTCGCGCCGACGAGCAACATGCGCCTGCGCTTCCGCGCCTCGGACCTGATCAACGGCTCGATCGTCGAGGCGGCGGTGGACGACATCCAGATCCTCGACTTCGACTGCACCCCGCCCGACGTCACGCTGAGCTCCGTCGCGCCCGCCTCGGGCCCGCTCGACGGCGGCAACGTCGTGACCCTGACGGGCACGAACTTCGAGGCCGGGACGACGGTCTTCTTCGGCGCCAACCAGGCCCAGGCGGTCAACGTCGTCTCCTCCACCACGATCCAGGTGCGTGTCCCGCGCGCGAACGGCCCGGTCGGCGGCAAGCTCGGTCGCCTCGACCGCCGCGTGGACGTCACCGTGCAGAACCCGGGCTCGGCCACGCTGACGAACGCGTACTCGTACGGGCCGATCAGCGGCCCCTGATCGGAAGAATCGACAGCCCAGAGGGCGAGACCAGCAGCGGCCCCGGGCGGCGTGAGCCGGCCGGGGTCGCTTGCTTTCCTGGGGGAAGGAAGGAGAGAAGAAGAACAGAGGCCAGGCTGGAGCCTGGCGGTCCCAGGGGGATCAGCGGGTGAGCAGGTGGTCGCTCTCGGCCGACCAAGCGGTGAAGCGATAGAGCGGCACGAGCCGCAGGCACTCGCGCACCAGCTCCTCGGCGCAGCCCTCGCCCAGGGCCGGGCCGCGCGCACCCTCCGGCGCCGGCCAGCGGCGCTCGACCGCCAGCTGGTGGTTGCCGGGCGTGTAGTACTTCAGGAACTCCTCCAGCTTCTCCGGCGTCAGGGCGCCGCAGCGGAACTCGCCCTTCCAGTCGTGCAGGCGCAGGTGGAAGCCGTCGAGCTGGTTCAGCAGCGCGAGCCAGGGCTTGACGCCCTCGCGCTTCACGCGGTTCACCAGGTTCTGGCCGTCGTACCAGCCGTCCGGGTGGATGCGCAGAGAGACCTCGAGGGCCGCGCCCTCCAGCGCCAGGCACAGGTAGGCGTTGCGGTAGGCCGAGTCCAGGTCCTTGCCGAGCTCGGGCCCGAGCAGGCGCTTGAGCGCGCCCTTCTCCTTCTTGCCGCGCGTCAGGTAGGCCCACAGGCGCTGCACGCGGTTGCCGTTGAACTGGTGCGGGTTGTGGAGCGACGTGCGGCAGTCGAGGGCCAGCCCCAGGTCGCCGGCGCGGGTCGCGACGCGCTTGCCCAGTGCCAGCAGCCTGCGGCGCGCTGCCAGCCGGTGCGCGTTGTAGTCCGGGTTGCCGGCGAGGGGCGGCACGAGGGCCCGGAAGTCGGACTCCTCGAACAGGATCGGGCCCTCGATCGGACGGGGCTCCTCGGGGGGGCGCGCGCGGGCGGGGCTCACGATGCGGGACGGTCTCGGGGGGTAAAGGCCGCTAGGATAGACGGCCGACAAGCGCGTCACCCCTCCATGCGCGCTTCTCTGGAGATGAGGTTCGCCCACTTCCAGTTCGACCCCGAGAAGGACCGCCTGGGCGAGGGTCCCTCGAGCGAGGTCTTCCGCGCCGTCGACCTGCGCCTGGGGCGCACGGTCGCGCTGAAGATCCTGCGCCCGCACGTCGAGTTCGACCCCCAGGCGAAGCAGCGCTTCGACCGCGAGGCGAAGCACACCTCCAACCTCGCGCACCCGAACATCGCCACGGTCTACGAGTACGGCCAGGACCGCGGGACCTCCTTCATCGCCATGGAGTTCCTGGAGGGCCGCACGCTCGACAAGGTGCTCAAGGTGCAGCGCCTCGACTACGAGGAGGGCCTGCGAATCGCCCTGCAGGTGGCCGGGGCCCTGCGCCTGGTGCACGAGCGCGGCCTGATCCATCGCGACCTGAAGCCGGCCAACATCATGGTGCTGGAGGGTGGCAGCGTGAAGCTGCTCGACTTCGGCATCTGCCGCTCGACCGGGGAATCGAGCATCACCCAGGAGGGCATGCTGGTCGGCACGGTGCTCTACATGTCGCCCGAGCAGGTGCTGGGCGAGGAGCTGGGCACGCGCTCCGACGTCTTCTCCCTCGGCTCGGTCTTCTACCACGCCTTCACGGGCGAGCTGCCCTTCCCGGGCAAGTCCTTCCCCGAGGTGTGCATGGCGATCCTCGAGGCCAAGCCGCGCCCGCCGGGCGAGGTGCGCCCGGGCTTCCCGCCGCGCCTGGAGGAGTTCCTGCTGCGCTGCCTCGCGCGCGAGCAGGAGAAGCGCTACCCGAACGCCGGCGCCGCCTACGGCGCCCTGGCCGCGATCGCGGACAACTTCAAGCTCTCCGCCAGCGCCGAGCGGCCGAGCGCGGTGCAGGGCAAGATCGTGATCCCGCCCTTCCTCGTGCAGGCGGCCGCGGCCGAGGCGCGCGACTTCGCCTCCAGCCTGCGCAAGGACCTGCGCACCGAGCTGGCGCGCTCGACCACGCTCGACGTGGCCCTGTCCGAGGGCGCGGCCCCGGGCGGGACCGGCACGGCCTTCGTCCTGCGTGGGACCCTGGCCCTGGAGGGCCCGCGCGCGGCGATCGACTACGTGCTCGAGCGCGCGCACCCCAACGGCCACCAGAACGCCACGCGCGTGGCCGAGGATCGCATCGAGCGCGAGGACGACGACGAGTGGGCCCTGCAGGCGACCCTGGTCGGCCAGCTCGTGCGCTCGGTCAAGCGCAAGCTCTCCGAGTACGCCAGCTCGCCCCCGCCCGAGGAGCGCCGCGACCCGGCCAGGGCCGAGGCCCTGGCGCGCCGCGCGCACGAGATCCTGCACCGCGGGACCTCCAAGCACCTGATGGCGGCGATCGCCACCTTCCGCAGCGCGCTGCAGGAGGACCCGAGCTGCGTCCTGGCCCACGCCGGCCTGGGCGAGGCCATGGTGCGCAAGTTCCTGTACTGGGACGGCGACGTGAGCTTCGTGCAGGAAGCGCGCGAGTGCGCCCAGCGTGCGCTCTCGCACGACCCCTTCTCGGCCGAGGCCCACACCTCGCTCGGCTTCGCGGCGCAGATGTCGGGCAACACCGAGGAGGCCCAGCGCGAGTACCGCCTGGCGATCCAGATCGACCACGAGGAGTGGCTCGCCCACCGCCTGCTGGGGGCCCTGCTCGGGCGCCTGGGGAACCACGAGGGCGCCTCGCCGCTCCTGCAGCGCGCGATCGCGCTGCGAGCGACCCACATCGGCTCCTACGACCACCTCTACGGCGTCCTGTGCCGGCTCGACCGCTACACCGAGGCGATCGAGATCGCCGACCGCGGCATCGCCGCCGCGAAGAAGCACCTGACCGACGTGCCCGACGACCAGGAGGCGCGCCTGCACCTCGCCATGCTGCTGGCGCGCATGGGTCTCGGCGACGACGCGCGCGCGGTCGTGGCCGAGGCCAGGAAGCGCGCCCCCAAGGACGCCTACACCAGCTTCCACGCCGCCTGCGTGCACGCGCTCCTGGGCGAGATCGAGCTGGCCCTGACGCTGCTCAAGGAAGCCCACGACCGCGGCTTCTACCTGCGCCCCGAGCTGGCCCGGAACTCGGACCTCGAGCTCCTGCGCGGCCGGCGCGAGTTCGCGGCGCTGCTGGGCTGAGCGCGAGATCCCCGCGCGCCTTCGAGCAGAGCCCGACCGACCGCGGAGCCGCGGAGAGCGCGGAGGAACGCGGGGGGGGGCAGAGCTACTCGAGCTCCGCCACCACCGGCGTCTCGGGCGCGAACAGCCAGGCCTCGAAGAAGGGCCCGAGGTCGCGGCCGGCGCACCTCGAGGCGTGGGCCACGAAGTCCGCGGTGCTGCCGTTGCCGTTCGCCCTCGTGGCGAGCCACTCGCGCAGGATGCGGAAGAAGACCTCGTCGCCCACCTCGCGGCGCAGCCCGTGGACCAGGAAGGGGCCGCGCTGGTAGACGCGCTCCCCGAAGGCCTGCTCGACGCCCGGATCGAAGGGCGAGCCCGTCCGGCGCCGGCGCAGCTCGGCGTAGCGGCGACGCACCGCCTGGTCGTAGGCCTCCACGCCGTGCTCGTTCTCGAGCCACAGCCACTCCGCGTAGCTCGCGAAGGCCTCGCTCAGCCAGAGGTCGCGCCACAGGTCCGGGCTGACGGAGTTCCCGAACCACTGGTGCGCGAGCTCGTGCAGGACGAGCTCGAGATCGCAGCCGCGCCCGTAGACCGGCAGCGTCTGGCACTCGAGCGCGCCGGCCGCCGGCTCGGACTGCATCACGCCGCCCGCAGCCTCGAAGGGATAGGGCCCGAAGACCGCCTCCAGGAACTCCAGCACCTCCCCCTGGCGCCGGAACGGCGCGAGCTGGTCCGGGGTGGCGTCCAGCGGGTGGTAGATGCGCACGGGGATGCCGCGCGGGCCCTGCGACTCCAGCACGCCGAACACGGCCACGTTCAGCGTGGCCAGGTAGCTCGCCATCGGGTCGCGCGCCTCGAAGACGAAGGTCCGCGCCTCGCCCTGCTCGAGCACCTCCGTCAGGACCCCGTTGGCGGCCACCGTCCAGGGCTTCGCCACCGTGACGCGGAACGAGTAGGTCGCCTTGTCGCGCGGGTGGTCGTTGCAGGGGAACCAGGAGGAGGCCCCGATGCACTGGGAGGTGACGTACACGCCCGACTCCAGGCGCCGCCAGCCCGAGCCCGGGGACTGCGGCAGGAAGGCGAAGGCGGGGTCGGGCCGCCCGGCCGGGGAGCCGCCGTAGGCGACCTCGGCCGTGAACTCGGCGCCGGCCGCGAGCGGCGCGGGAGGGTGGACGACGAGCTCGGTGGGCTGCGCGCGCGCGCCGTCCGGGCTCGCGGCGGGCGCGCTCCGCTCGAAGCGCGCCTCCCGGCCGTCCACGCGCACGCTGGCCACCTCCAGGCCGTAGAGGTCGAGCGCGAAGCTGGCCAGGTCGTGGAGCGCCCGCGCGCGGATGCGCGCCGTGGCCGCGATCGTGTTCGCGGCCATGTCGACCTCCAGCGCCAGCGCGTAGTGCTGGACGTCGTAGCCGCCGTTCCCGAGGCCGGGGAAGTAGGGATCGCCGATCTCGAGTGCGCCGTCCCGGGGCGCGCGCGGCGGTTCCTGCGCACGCTCCTGCGCTCCGGCGGCCGGGGCGGGGCCCCGGAAGCCCGGGACCAGGAGGAGCACGAGCGAGCGGGCCAGGGTCCCCATGCGACGGAGGGTACCGCCGTGGGCTGCGTGGGGGCCGCGCTCGGCGTGTCACTCCGGCGTAGGAGCGCGGCCGGCCCCCGCGCCCGGGGCCGGGCCCGGCGCGAGGACGGTGGGCAGGGGCACTCCCCGTCCCTATGATGTTGGGCTTCTTTCGCGAGATGAAGCCGATCCGCAACATCGCCATCGTGGCCCACGTCGACCACGGGAAGACCACCCTGGTCGACGGGCTCTTCCGCACCGCCGGGACGTTCCGGGACAACCAGGACATCCCCGAGTGCGTCATGGACTCGAACGCTCAGGAGCGCGAGCGCGGGATCACGATCCTGGCCAAGAACACGGCCATCGACTTCCGGGGGACGCGCATCAACGTGGTCGACACCCCGGGGCACGCCGACTTCGGCGGGCAAGTCGAGCGCACCCTGCAGATGGCCGACGCGGTGCTGCTCCTGGTGGACGCCTACGAGGGCCCGATGCCGCAGACGCGCTTCGTCCTGCGCAAGGCCTTCGAGCGCGGGCTGAAGGCCCTGGTGATGATCAACAAGGTCGACCGCCCGGGGCAGCGCGCGGCGCAGGTCCTGGACGAGGTCTTCGACCTCTTCGTCGAGCTCGGCGCGAGCGACCAGCAGCTCGAGTTCCCGGTCATCTACGGCTCCGGACGCGACCGCTGGGCCGCCCGGGACTGGCAGGCGCCCGACGCGAAGGAGCGCGGGCTCGTGCCGCTGCTCGAGATGATCCTGGAGGAGGTCCCGAAGCCCGCCCAGGACGACGACGCGCCCGTGCAGTTCCAGGCCGCGACCCTCGACCACGGCGACTACCTCGGCCGCATCGGCATCGGGCGCGTGCTGCGGGGCGTCCTGACGCAGGGCGCGCGCCTCGCCGTGTGCCATCCCGAGCGCCGCGAGCAGCCCGTGGTGCTGGTCAAGTCGCTCTTCCGCTACGAGGGCCTGGAGCGCAAGCCGGTCGAGGCCGTGCACGCCGGCGACATCGCGGTCGTGGCCGGGATCGACGAGCTCTCGATCGGCGACACGCTGTGCCCCCCGGAGAGCCGCGAGCCGCTGCCGGCCATCCGCGTCGACGAGCCGACGATCTCGATGGTCTTCCAGGTCAACGACTCGCCCTTCTCCGGCCGCGAGGGCACCTACGTGACCAGCCGCCACCTGCGCGCGCGCCTCGAGCGCGCCGCGCTGCGCGACGTGGCCCTGCAGCTCTCCGACACGGCCACCCCGGACGCGATCGAGGTCAAGGGCCGCGGCGTGATGCACCTGGGCGTGCTGGTCGAGGAGATGCGCCGCGAGGGCCACGAGTTCGCCGTCGGCAAGCCGACCGTGATCACGCGCGTGGTCGACGGGGTCACGCTCGAGCCCTACGAGATCGCCTCGGTCGAGACGCCGCCCGACGCGGCCGGGCGCGTGATCGAGTACCTCGGCCGCCGCAAGGGCGAGATGCTCTCGATGGAGCCGCTGGGCGAGCAGACCAAGCTCGAGTTCCGCATCCCCGCGCGCGGCCTGATCGGGGCGCGCACGGCGCTGCTCACGCTGAGCCAGGGCAACGCGATCCTGGCCCACGTGTTCGACTCCTGGCGTCCCGATGCCGGCAAGATCCCGCGCCGCACCTCGGGGGTGCTGGTCTCCGACCGCGCCGGCCCGACCGTGCCCTACGCCCTCAACTCGCTGCAGGACCGCGGGATCTTCTTCGTCCCGCCCGGAGTCGAGGTGTACGAGGGCATGATCGTGGGCGCGAACAACAAGGAGGGCGACCTGCCCCTCAACGTGTGCCGCACCAAGAAGCTCACGAACATGCGCGCGGCCGGCAAGGACGACAACGTGATCCTGGCGCCGCCGCGCGTCCTGTCGCTGGAGGAGTGCCTCGAGTTCATCGACGACGACGAGCTGCTCGAGGTCACGCCGGAGAACCTGCGCCTGCGCAAGCGCGAGCTGAACGCCGACCGGCGCAAGAAGAACGAGCGGCGCGAGGAGGAGTGATGGAGCGCGTGGCCGGGAGGCTGGCATGGGCGCTGCTCGCGCTCGGCCCGGCCTGCTCGCGCGGGGCTCCGGACCCGTCGACCGTCGGGGAGCACGCTGCGCCGCCGGCTCCGCCGGCGGCCGGCGTGCTCCCCGCGCCGCCGACGATCGTGTGGATCACGATCGACACGCTGCGGCGCGAGCACCTCTCCTGCTACGGCTACTTCCGCGCGACCACGCCCCGCCTCGACGGCCTGGCGGCCGAGGCGCTGCTCTTCGAGCGCGCGCTCTCGTCGATGGCCTCGACCCTGCCGGCACACCTGACGCTCCTGACCGGGCTCTACCCGCACCAGCACGGCATGACCTCGAACCGGCGCGGGGCCAGCGTGTCCTACGTCTCCGAGCTGGGCCGCATCTCGGTGGCCGAGGTCCTGCGCCGCGCCGGCTACCGCACGGCCGCCTTCGTCAGCGCCAGCCCCCTGGCCGCCAGCACGGGCGTCGGGGCCGGCTTCGAGACCTTCGAGGCGCCCGCGCCGGGCCAGGGCGCGAGCCTGCGGGCCCACGAGCGCAACGCGGCGGTCCTGGACTGGCTCGCGCGCGAGGCCCCGCGCCCGGGGCCCTTCTTCCTGTGGGTGCACTACTTCGACCCGCACGAGCCGAACGACCCGCGCCCGCCCTACGACGCGCTCTTCACGACCGACGCGGAGCAGCTGGCCTGGATCCGGGCGCGCGGGATCGACCCCGCGGCGCTGGCGGCGCGCTTCGCCGACTCGGCGCGCGTGCGGCGCCACTTCCTGCCGCCCGCGCGGACGGACGAGGAGCCCGGGCCGCTGGCGGTCACGCTCGAGCGCGTGGCCGACCTGATGAACCGCTACGACGGCGAGGTGCGCGACGTGGACGAGCGCATCGGCGAGCTGCTCGCGGCCCTGCGCCGCCACGGCCGCTACGAGGACGCGATCCTGGTCGTGGCGGCCGACCACGGGCAGGCCCTGGGCGAGGACGCCTGGTTCGGGCACGGCTCGATCACCGACGTGAACACGGCGGTGCCGCTGATCCTGCGGCTCCCGGGCGGCCTCCTGCCGCCGCAGCGCCTGCCCCAGCTCGTCTCCCTGGCCGACGTGGCCCCCACCGTGCTCGCGCGCTTCGAGCTGCCCGCGAGCGGGCTGGCGCCGCTCTTCCTGGGCCAGCTCGAGGGCGAGGACGTGCTCTCCGGCCGCTACACGCGCGACAGCGCCCTGGCGGCCCGCACGGCGGACGAGCTGAAGGACGGCGAGAGCGGGCGCCAGTTCGCACTGCACTCCGGGACCTGGAAGTACATCCACCGCCCGGCGGGCACGGACGAGCTCGTCGACCTGGCGGCCGGCGACGGCCGCGACGTGCGCGCACAGCACCCCGAGGTCGCCGCGCGCCTCCTGGCCGAGACGCGGGCGCTGCTGGAGCGCCGCTCGGCGCTGCTGCCGGAGGATCCCGAGCTGGAGGCGGCCGACCCGGAGCTCCTGCGCAGCCTCGAGGACCTCGGATATGGCGGCGGGGACGAGGACGAGTGAATCTGCGGACCGCGCGTCGAGCCCCTTCAGAGCTCGATCCGGTTCACGTCGCCCGGCACCAGATCGAGCGCGCGCGTCTCGACCAGGACGCCGCTCTTCATCAGCCGCAGCTCGCGCGCCCGGATCG
>Ga0315910_10001795_pt1 | contig 19391 bp, 14 predicted proteins | sample EdamamesoilMG_FD_204470 | JGI IMG/M metagenome (GOLD analysis project Ga0315910, IMG submission 204470) | Garden soil microbial communities collected in Santa Monica, California, United States - Edamame soil | ecosystem: Environmental > Terrestrial > Soil > Garden | place: USA: California...
CAGGTAGAGTTGATAGGCCTCGCCGTCGGTGGGGATGGACCCCGATGCCGGCGGCGCGCGTGCACCGAGCGCCGGCAGCAGTCCCGAGCGCACGCCATCGGCCAGGTGTTCGCGCATCACCAGCAGGTCGCCCACCGGCACGGAGATGCGCGTGCGCCAGATCACCCGCTCCTGTGGAACATCCTGCGCCTCGATGGCGAGGCTGAGCTGGCCGTTGTCCTCCAGGTAGTAGCGGCCGCTGACGATGTTGTCCACGGCCCGCTCGCGCGCGGCGGCGAGCGGTTCGGCGGCATCGATGTATCCCAGCGGCCGCACGGCGACGCCGCGCGATTGGGTCAGCAGGGTTGCGATTTCATCGGGCAGCGCCAGGCCCAGGTAGTCGAGCGAGGTATCGCCGGCCGCGTTCTCGAACTGCAGCACTGCGACGCTGGTGAGCGCGGGCTCGGATTTTCTGTTCTGCCACCACCAGGCGAAGCCGGCCAGGCCGGCAACCAGCAATACGCCGGCGGCGATCGGCCAGCGTCGGCGGGTCGAGCTACCCGCGGCGGGTTGAGCCGGCTCGGACGGCGCGGCGACGGACTGCGCGGCAGCGGCCGGCGCGGCGCCGTTCTGCGCCAGCCGCACGGGAATCGCCAGCCGATACCCGCGCTTCGGAATCGTCTCGATGACGCGATTCGTCGCGCGATCGTCGCCGAGATGCTGGCGCAATTCGGAGATGCAGTTGGTCACGGCCTGGTCGGTGACCACCACGTGCGCCCACACCCGCTGGTTCAGCGTCTCGCGCGAAATCACCTCGCCGGCCTGTTCCGCCAGGCACACGAGCACGTCCATGACCCGCGGCTCGACGTGCGCCACCGACTCGCCGCGAACGATGCGGTTGGTACGGGGCTCGACGAGACACTCGCCGATCAGGAATCCGGCCTGAAGCTCCTGGGTCGTGAATGCCATTTCGGTGCCGTTCTTATCCTATCTTCAGCGTGGCACGATAGCCGTTTGCCGCGATGCGCACGTTGCTCCGGGGATGCGGCTCGACCTGCACCAGTGACACGACATGGCCCCCGGCGTCCGCGCTCTCGCCCAGCTTCAATTCCACCTGCCGCGACGCCTTCGAGCGCTCGAGGATTTCGATCTGCACCTTGACCTCCCCGGCCCAGACACAGGTGGTATCGCTGGGGCAGCGCGAATCTTCGATCACCCCGAGGAACCGAAGGGTAACGGATGTTCCCCTGACCGATGCCCCCTCGCCCACGCCGAGCGTGACACGAGCGCCAGCGGGCACGGTCTGCGCACTTTCCGGCGAAGCGGTAACGCAGCCCGCCAGGGTGAGGCTGGCGAACAGGGCGGCGATGCGTGTCATTCGTGCTCCCAAAAGAAGTGGGCCCTGGCCGGTGAAGCGCAGGGCCCACGAATCATCGGTCAGCCGATTATTGCTGCGTGATCACCACGTCGTCGATGCCCGCCTCGACCAGGCTGGCGGTGCTCGCATCGGCGGCCTCGATCAGGATCCGCACCGTCTGGCCGGCGAAGCTGTTGAGGCTTGCGCTGGTCGAGGCCCAGGCGCCGTCGACGTCCGTCGCCGCGCCGAGCCGCTGGAACACCACGCTGGTGGTGTTGCCCACGATGCTGACGCGCAGGAAGTCCGCGCTGGTGGCATTCGAGCCATGCGCCAGGTAGTAGCTGAACGACAGCGTGAGATTGCCCGAGGCCGGCAGGGTGATCGCCGGGGACCGGATCGAAGTCACGCCGCCGTCGACGTCGAAGTCACCCGCGCTGCTGCCCGCCAGCCGGCCGGTGGACAGGTCGTTGGTGCCGCTGACCGTCGTGCCCAGCTGCTTGGTGCCGCTGGAGGTCGTGGTCGCGGGATCTCCCCGTTCCCAGGCGCCGGTAGTCGCCGTATCCGTGCCATTCGGATTGGTCTGCCACCCGAGGCTGGTCTCGAAAGTATCCGAGAACACGGTGGCGCCGCCGCCGCCCTGGCAGGACGCCGGCACATTGAAGCCGTTGGTCGGCGTGGTGCTGTTGGCACCGCCGCTCACGGCATTCGAGCCGAGACCGAAGCCCGCGAAGGCTTCCCAGATGCGGCACACGTCTTCGCCGCCGTGATTGTCGGCAGCGGCCTGGATGATGCCGTCGCGGATCTGCGTGAACGTCGGGTTGCACGCGGTGTTCTTGAGACCCTCGTTCACGTACAGCATCGCGCGCTGATTGCCGGCATTACCCGTGGCGTTGTAGAGGTTCGAGTCGAAGCCGTGCGCATCGACCAGTTTCCAGTACATCTCCCACGCGCCCTGCGCCCACACCGAGCCCACACCGTGCGGCACGGCCATGCCGTTGATGCTGGCGTAGGTCCAGGTATTCACCGCCGGGTCGGTGCTGTAACGCTGCGTGCGGATGCCCGTGCCGTTGGTCTGTTGATTGAGCGCGTAGGTGCCGATGCCACGCGGCTTGGGCCCGGTGTCACCCACCTGCGCCGTGTACGCCAGCGCCCACCAGTCGGACAGTCCCTCGCCCGCCTGTTGCCGGTTGGTCAGGCAGTTCACGTTCGAGGGGCCGCCGACCAGGCGGTTGGAGATGCCATGGCCGTACTCGTGGATGACGATGCCGGCATCGACGTCGCCATCGCGATCCGGATTCGGGCTGGTCCAGATGTACATCTGCATGCGCGGGCGCGAGCCATCCGCGGGCGTGCCGAAGTTGGCATTGTTGGTGCCCGAACCGTCCTGCGCCTCGGCGCGCACCGAATCGTTGCCGAGGCCGCCGCGGCCGTAGTTGTTGACCTGGAAATTGCCGGCCGCTTCGTCGAAGCCGTACTGGTACTGCACGTCGTGGATGATGTTGTTCCAGTAGAAGAGATTGGTCACCGCCGCGGGACGGTAGGCGCTCGGCGCCTGCGTGAGATTCATCGGCAGATCGAAGCTCAGCGACGCGCCGCCGTTCGGCCGGGAATTCGCATCGGCGACGTTGTTGGCGTCGACGTCGGTGTAGGCGTCGACATTGTTGCCGGTGGTCAGGGTGGATTCCGCGCCGGCCGCGCCGTTGGTGTCGTGCCAGCCGAAGGGTGACGCCAGCGAGTTGGCGGGATTCACGATCAGCTGGCGGCCGTCAGACGGTGGCAGCGGAGTCGTGTGGTTGGGGCTTTCCACCGGCCGTGGATAGACGCGGTATTGATCGCCGGCCACCCAGTCGAAGCGCGTCCATACCTGCCCGGTGTCGGCGTCCACGGTGAGATCCCACATGTGCTGCTTGTCGAGCGTGTGGATCTGGAAGTTCCACACGAGGCGCGCCTCGCCCGGCCGCACCGGCAGCAGCATCAGCGTGCCGTTGATGGGTTCGAGCGAGATTCCGGCATTCGCGACGCGGTTCGCGCCCACGAGCCCGGGCGGGGCCGCCGTCTTGAGGCCGGAGAATTTCAGTGCCTCGCTCACCGCCGCCGGCAGTTGTTTGGCCGGCTTGAGCGAACGCACCGCGCCGCGCAGTCCCGACATGAACGAGTTGCTCACGCTGATGATGCGCCCGTCGCGGTTGATGTTGATCTGCAGCTGCGCGTTGTAGACCGGGATGCCCTGGTGACGCTGCTGAAGATAGATGCGCGTCGCACCCGTGACTTTCGAATACACCACGTCCGACACCGAGTAACTCTCGATGTCCGAGGCCTCGAGGCGCAGCGCCGCGAGATTCCGGCGTACGAAATCCAGCGCGATGGCCATCGGCTTGCCGGAGCTCGGCGCGCTGAGGAAACCACGCTGATTGGAGAGGGACCGCACCGCGCCGGTGATTTCGTCGACTTCGAGCGCCGACAGTTCCTGCACGTCGGCCGAGACGTCGGGCGGCACCAGCGCCTGCGTCTGCGCGCGCGAAGCATCGGGAGCCAGCGGACTACTCAATGCGGTGCGCGCATCGTAGTGTCGTTCGCCATCGGTCAGATCCTGCGCCGGCGCGTGGCCGGCCCATAACATGAGTGGAAGAAGATAGAGACCCAGAGACTGCGGGTTCCTGCCGGCCCGCATCAGGCGTGTGCTCATGATGATTTCCTTTTCTGTTGAGCGCAGGGAAGCCGGAGAACCACTACAGCTTCCTTGCTGGGCGATTGGAGGCGCGCCGATCGTCAAACAGGGCTGTGGCACTGTCAATAGAACGCGCTGCAACAACAGCCAGACAGCGCCAGGCAGGCGATGTGACAAATGGCGATTGACGCAGCGGGCAATGAGGCGTTGCTGCGAGCCGGCCGCAGCCGGCGCCGCAACCAGGTTGTTTGCCGCCGCGGCGCTCGATCGCCGCATCAGACGCGTCTGGCAGACGAGACCCCGTGGAGACCCCATACTCGCGCGCGCCGATGGATCGGCCCTGCCGTCTGTCGAGGGGGATGACGTTCACTCACGGAGGAGCAAGAAGATGAACAGGCTGACTCTTTGTCTCGGTTCCGCGTTGCTGGCGGTCACGGTCCAGGCGTCGGGCGACCAGGGGCGCGCCCCGCATCGCGCGCCGCCGCTGGTATACGACGTCGAGAACACGGGCGCGCGTTTCGCGGCGCCGGCGTTCCCGTCCTTCGAGCAATTGCCCATCATCCGGCCGCTCACCGATCCTTTCGCGTTCTACGGCAAGGGGCGTCACGAGCCCCGCCGCGACACGCACTTCTCGAGCTGGGAGCGGCGGCGCAACGAGATCAAGGCGGCCGTCGAGACATACGAGATCGGCGCGAAGCCGGATTGCTCGGATTGCACCATCACGGCTAACTACGTGCCGGCGCCGCCGGAGACTCCGAACGCCAAGGGCACGCTGACGGTGGTCGTCACGCGCAACGGCAATTCACTGACACTCACCTCGGGCGTATTCATTCCCACCGGCGTGGGCGAAGGCCCCTTTCCGGCGCTTATCGCGATGACCTTCTTCGCGAGTCCCACGGGCCCGAACGCGGGCAGCCTCGGCGCGGGCCTGATCGCCGGCAAGCCGATAGCCACGGTCGACTTCGTGCACAACCAGGTCACGGCGTTCACCTTCGGCGCGGCGGATCATTCCAACGATCCGTTCTACCGGCTCTATCCGGAGCTCTGCGCCGGCACATGCAATGGCATGGTCAGCAATTCGGGGCAGTACGCCGCGTGGTCGTGGGGCGTGAGCCGGCTCATCGACGGCATCGAGATCGCGTCGCGGCAGGCCACCAATCCGCTGCCCATCAAGACCTCGCGGCTCGGCGCGACCGGCTGCTCGTACGCAGGAAAGATGGCGCTGTTCGCCGGCGCATTCGACGAGCGCGTGGCGCTGACCATCCCGCAGGAAAGCGGCGGCGGCGGCGCGCCGGCGTGGCGCATCACGCGGGCCATCGAGGCCTACGGCGCGTCGGAGGATATCCAGCGCACCAACTACGACTGGTTCGCCGGGCAGATGCGTCAGTTCTCCGCCGACAACGGCTACAAACTACCCACCGACCACCACGAGCTCATGGCCATGGTCGCGCCGCGCGCGCTGCTGGTGACGGGCAACACGGACTTCTACTGGCTGTCCAACCGCGCCAACTACATCACTTCGCGCGCTACGCAGCGGGTCTACGACACCTTCGGCATCGGCGACCGTTTCGGCTTCTACATCGACGGTGGGCACAACCACTGCGCCATTCCGGCGGAACAGGCGCCGTCGGTGGTCGCGTTCATCGACCGGTTCCTGCTCGATGACGCGAGCGCCGATACGCGCGTGCGCGTGCATCCGTATGGAAACCTCGACTACCGCCGCTGGACCACGTGGTGGGGCCGGGATGGCAGGGAGCGGAACGACGCATATCCGGAATTCCCGAATGACTGGAACACCGCAGGCACGGTGGTGAAGGCGCTGGATCGCGGCCCGCCGCTGCGCATCCGCACCGGCGACACTGTGCAGGGCGGCTACCAGCTGGCCGTGCTCGGGCGCGATCATCCGGATGCGACGGCTTCGCTGGTGAGCGGCAGCGTGCAGGCGGACGTGCGCTGCCATGACGGGCGTTCCTTCACATTGACGATCCCGTTTCCGAACAACGAGTCGTACACGATCCCGGCCGGCAACACCTCGTACGTGCCGGATCGAACGACTTTCCAGGGAACGGCAACGTCGACTGGCTGCAACGGCGTGCTCCAGGGCGCCTACTTCACGGCCCTGGGCATCAGCCCGGGCATCGGAACTCCTGGAGGGCCCGGGTTCACGACAACCGCCGCGGAGAATCCGCTGCTGACGCGGTTCCGCATCACGACCGATGGTCATCGCGTGGCCACCAGTGCCCCGCTGATCGTGAACTTCGAACCGTAGTCGCGGATTGCCAGGTCTTGCGGGGGCGGCGCCGGTCGCGCCGCCCCCGCGCGTTCACAGATTCGCCCGCACCCGCTCCAGCAGCCAGTCGGCGATCTTCTCGTAGTCGAGGTCCTGCTCCTTCCGGCTCCACTGCTCCACCAGGTAGAGGCCCTTGAACCCCGCGCGCTCGCACATCTGCACGCAGCGGTCGAAGTCGTAGGAGACGTGCTCGCCCTGCGCGTTGAAATCCACGGCCTTGGCCGAGATGAGATACGCATACGGCAGGATTTTCTCCAGTGACTCCCACATGGTCGCAACGGGATAGTTGCCGAAGTCGGGCAGCGTGTAGACGTTGGCCGGTCCGGCCGCTTCGCGTATGCGCAGATGCACTTCGGGATCCATCTCCAGTCCGAAGTGGTTTTCAGTCAGCAGCGGCAGGCCTCTCGCGACGCAGTATGTGTTCACTTCCTTCATCGAGACGATGCTCTTGTCGGCCGAGCCGCCCGCCTTGCCGGGATTGATGCGCACCGCGCGGCTGCCCAGGAATGCCGCGGCGTCTATCCACTGGCGCACGGTGTCGAGGCTCTTCTGGCGCTCGTCTTCGTCGACGCTCGCCAGATCATAGGCTGCATCCACCTGGACATTGATGAGCTCGGCCTTCGCCGCCTTCACGCGCTTGCGCAGCTCCGTGAGGTACGGTTTCTCGAGCGACTCGAAGTGATTGCTCCAGAATTCGAGCTTGCGGACGTTGAATCGCTCCCGGTAGTACGACGGCGCTGTCAGCAGCGTCAGCGGATTCGCGAGCGTGGTGATTCCCTTCGGCTTCGTCTGCTCGAATCGGTTGCGGAAAATCACCGTGCCCATGCCGATACGTCGATGTGGATCGGCTGCCAATACCGGTCCGGAACCGACCGCAACCGACAGCGCCAAACTACCGGTGCGAAACAGGAAACTTCGTCGATGCATGCAGACTCCGGCTCAGGACAGGGAATCGGCAGTTCGCGCCGCGGACGCCCTGTGCGCGCGAGCGGCCGCCACGGGGTTGGACACTTCCTTCAGATATCCCACGCCCAGCGCGGTGAGATGCCGCTTCAAGCGTTCGAACGTGGCGCGATCGCCGCCCGCTTCGATGACCGCGCGAGTCGGCCCGACGATGGAGCCCACCAGCATCCGGCTCACGAGCTGCGGCTGCTCGAAGGCCGCGTCGCGGGCCGTGACCAGCATGTCCTGCACGGCCTGCGCGCAGCGCAGCGACTCTTCCCTGACGATGGCATCGGCGTTGACCGCCGCGGACGGCAGGTACAGCGCGCGCGAGACCTCGGGCCGGCGCGTCTTGGCGTCGACGAAGGCATGCATCATGGTGGCGCACATCTCGGCGAGGGTCCTGCCATGCGCCGACTCACAGGCCGCAATCGTTGCGTCCACCACCTGGCCGACATGCCGCTTCACGATGGCCGCGAGCAGCGCGTTCTTGTTCGGAAAGTACTGGTAGAGCGAACCGACGGAGACGCCCGCGCGTTCCGCGATCTGGATGGTGGTGATCCGCTCGAGCCCGTTCGCGAGCAGAACCTGAATGGCCGCCTCGAAAATCGCGTCGATGGTGACGCGCGAGCGTCGCTGCTGCGGCTTTTTCCGGGGGTTCAGCGAGTGGGATCGTCTGCGTTTCATTTGCGAATAGTCCGCCGGCGCGGGATTGCGCAAGATACCTTGCATGCGGACATTCGAATACCGGTTTGGTTTCGCGCTGGTGCTGGCCGGCGCGTTGTCCGGCGCTCCGGCGAACGCCGCCTGCGAGCCGCCGCCCGGCTTCGTCAATCCTCCGGTGCCGAAGGTCGGCCCGCTCGAGGGACTGATCAGCCGCACCGAGGTCAAGATCATCGACCTGCCGCTCGCGGACGCCATGAAGCGCGCCGCCCGCCCGCTGGAAGAAGCCATCCGGCCGACGAAGGATCTGCCCGGCGTCGCCGGCACGTTCCGGCTGTCGAGCGGACCTTTCGGCACTCCCGGCGCCCGCCGGCTGGTGTGCCTGACCGATGGCAATACTGTGGTCGAAGAAGTGCTGCTCAACGAATCGGGCGACACGAATCGCTTCCGCTACGTGGTCTGGAACTACACGCATCCGCGCTACGGCGACATCGAATACGCGGTCGGCGAATTCGTCCGCACGCAGCCCGCGCCGGACCGGACACACGTGAGCTGGACGTATCGATTCGCGCTCAAACCGGGACGCGACCCCGAAGCTTTCCGGAAGAACTTCCTGGACACGGTATTCGCGGACTGGATGCGCAGTGTCTTCGGCACCGAAACCTCGACCGCCGAACCCGCGCGCTGAGACTCGAATCAGGCCTTGCCCTCGCCCGCGAGCTCGGCGCCCAGCGAAGTCGTGAGAGCCGCGACGCCGGACTTCGCAATCGTGTACCCGACGCTGCCCGCTCCGAGCCGCGGCTCGAGCGCCTGGCGGGCGGCGACATTGACGATGCGCCCGGCCGTCGCCAGCCGGCGCATGGCGATCACCGCCGCGCGACTGCAGACATAGGCCGAGACAAGGTTGGTTTCGAGCAAGTTCATCAGCTCGCTCTTGCCGGCCTGCGCAATCGACGCCGCCGTGTAGGTTCCGACGAGGTGGATGGACGCCCACAACCGAGGCAATCCTTCGTAGAAGCGCTTCACCGCGGCTTCGTCCGCGAGATCGCCGGCTGCGACGAACGACACGCGCGGGTTGTCGCGATGCGGACTGCCCTTCAGCGCCGCCTCGCTCCGAAAAGGCACGACGCAGTTCGCACCGACATCCAGCAGCGCCTTCAGCACCGCGGCCCCGAGCGCGCCCGTGCCGCCCGTGACGACTACCTGCCGATTTTCATAGTCCGCGGAAATCTGGCGATCCTAGGCCTGGATGTAGACCGCGCGCTCGTGCGAAAACGCCCTGAACCCGAACACGCCGTGATAACTCCCCATGCCGCTGCCGTTGACGCCACCGAAGGGTAACTGCTTCTCCAGGTAATGAGAGAAAAATCCGTTGATGGTCACGCCGCCCGACGAAGTCCGCTCCAGCACCTTGTCGATGTTCTTGCGGTCGTTGCTGTAGATGTAGAGCGCCAGCGGCTTGGCGCGGCCCGAGATGTGCTGGATGACCTCGTCGAGGTTCTTGTACGTCACCACCGGCACGATGGGCGCGAATATCTCCTCCTGCAGGATCTGCATGTCGGGCGTGACGTCGGTCAGCAGTGTGGGGTGGATGGTGCGATCGCCCTGCTCCAGCGTGCCGCCCACGGCGACGTTCGCACCCTTGGCCACGGCGTCGTCGAACAGCTTCTTCACGCGCACGAAATTCTGCTCGTTGACGATCTGCGCGATGTTTTCCTTTTTGATCTTGCCGTCTTCGCCGTAGAGATTGGCTTTCACCTTCGCGCGGAATTCCTCGACCAGCGCGCTCTTCTGCGATTCCCTGACGAACACGTAATCGGGACTGATGCAGGCCTGCCCGCCGTTGAATTGCTTGGCCGCCGCGAGGTCCGCGGCCACTTTCTTCACGTCCGCGCCTTCGTCGACGATGACGGGAGATTTTCCGCCGAGTTCGAGCGTCACGGTGGCGAGATGCTTCGCGGCCGCGGCCATCACGATCTTGCCGACGCGCGTGCTGCCCGTGAAGAAGATGTGATTGAAGGGCAGCTCGAGCAGCGCGGTCGCCACGTCGACGCCACCTTCGAACAGCGCGACTTCCTGCTCGTCGAAAGTCTTGCGGATGATCTTCGCCGCGACCCGGGCGGTCGCCGGGCACAGGTCCGTGAGCTTGACCATGCAGCAGTTGCCCGCGCCGATGGCGGCGGCCAGCGGCCCGAAGGTCAGGCCGAGTGGAAAATTCCAGGGGCCGAGGATCAGGCACACGCCGCGGGCTTCCTGGACGATCCGCGCCTTGTCGTTCTTGTTGCCGGACGGCACCACTTCGACCGGCTTCATCCACTCGTCGAGCGAGTCGATGTTGGTCTGGATGTTGCCCATGACACCCAGGACCTCGGTGATCTTGATCTCGCCTTCGGGCTTGCGAGTGTCCTGCTTCACGGCCGCGACGATTTCATCGGCTTGCGCCTCCACCGCAGCCTTCAGTTTCCGCAGCTTCTCCTTGCGCTGCTCCGCGCTCGACGCCTTCACTTCCCACTGGTGGGCCTGTTGAAGCGCGAAGACTCTCTCGATGTCCGCGAAGACGCCCTGGACTGTCTGCCTGGCGGGGGTGGACATGGGATTTCCTCCGGAAAAGCTCGAATGCGGGGGCGGAAGTCTATACACCGCAGGGCCGCAAAATCCGACTGGCGGTGAAATCCGATGCAGTGCGGGAGAACCTCTGACCCGCGGGCCGGATCACTGCGCCGGAGTGCCGCCCTGCGTGCCGGTCGGCAGCGAAAAATCACCGCGGTTCTGGAATCGAACCGTGCTGAAGCCGCGGCCATTGAGCTTGCCCGTCATCTCGTAGGTGATCTTGCCGGGCCCGCCTTCGCCGCTCATGAGGCCAAACGCCTGCCGCGCCATGCGAAAAGCCGACGCCGTGACCGGCACCTCGATGAGCGCCTCGCCGAATCGCGGCACGGTGCCCTGCGAATCGCTGACGCCCGTGGCGAAGGTCTTGCCCTGCACGTTCATCTGCAGCGCTACGCCGTTGTAGTCGATGGGCGCGTCGTTGGGATTCTGCACGCGCAGCTTCACCAGCAGGCGCAGCTCCATGCCTTCTCCGGGCAGCGACTCGATACCCGCCACGGTCACTTGCAGAGGATCGCGCGTCTGCATGCCGGCGCATCCCGCCAAGGCAGCGACGAACGAGGCGACCACGAAGCAATGCAGCAAACGCGAGGTCAGCATGGAAGCGAAGATAACGTCGAAGGCCCGGCGGTACGAGCCGCATTCATACCTATCAGAACCGCCAGGTGACCGACGCGATGATGGCCTCGCGCGTGCCGATGAACCCGTCGTACTCCATGTTCCAGGAGAACTGCTTGTTGATGTCCCAGTTGAATCCCAGCAGCAGGTTCCAGGCGTCCTTGTTCTTCTGCTGCACGGTGTAATCGAAAGTGAGCTCGTCGCTGCCCACGGGCACGCGATAGGTCCCCGAGATCGTGAGCCGCGACTCGAGGTAGTTGCCGCCCGCGAACACGGCGAAGTTGCCCAGGTCGCCGAGCACGAAATTCCGGCCGAAGCGCGGCGTGACCGTGATGATGGGACCGCCCTCCGCGAGCGTGCGATCCAGGTCGATCCTCGCGTAGTTGAACGGGATGGTGACGAACCAGCCCTTCCAGCCGCCGGCGAGCACACCGCCGATGCTCCAGTTGCTGCCGCTGGGTGCGGTGTGAATGGGCAACAGGAAGGACTGGCCCTGCAGGTTGTCGCACAGATCCGGTCGGATGAGCCCGCCGCAATCGATGCCCATGTGCTCTAGCATGCCGTCGCCGTCGATGAGAATGTCGAGCGCCGCATCGGCTTCGAACGGGCCGTAGGTCGCGTACACGTTCATGAACGGGAATACCCAGGCGTCGATCTTGGCATTCACGCTGTCGGTCTTGGTGAGCGCCCTGTCGAAGCTCACGAACTCGAATGGCGCCTTGTCGCGGCCGTTGATGCCGACTTCCAGCTCCGTGATCGACTGCTCCTGCTCGTTGAACGAGTAGATGAGTCCGGCGCCATACGGCAGCGGCAGGTTGTAGCCCTTGTCGATGACCTTCTGCGCGAGGAACGGCAGCGAGTAGTTCCATACGCGCGGCGCATCCTCGGCCTGTTTGCTGGGTGCGGCGAAGCCCGTGCTCGGGACGCTGACGTCCGACACGCCGGAATCCGTCAGGTCGTTGTTCACCGAGAAGCTCAGCATGCCGGCGGTGGCGGTGACCGCGGCGCCGGTTTCCGAGCTGCCCAGGAACTTGTAACCCGGCTCGGAAAAGGAATGCGCCTTGGCGCCCGCTTCGCCCACTCCCGCCTTGGCGCCGAAGCCGAACCTGCGCATCCCCTGCCGGAATTGCTCGAAGGCAGCGGGCGTTTCGAGCACCACGAGGATGCGGTCGGTGCCCGCGCCCAGGGCGACGCCGACGTCGACGCGGCTCGCGTTCATGAACGTACGGGTGTGTCCGGTGTTGTCGATCAGCACGCCAATGCCATTGGCGCCACCGACCACCACCTTGCCGCCTGTGATGCGCGCGGTGAAGTAGCCCGCCGCAGTGGCAAGTTCCTGTTCCAGGCCGGGAATCTCGCCGACGAACTGGGTCCGGATTTCCTCGCCCGCCTTCAGGACTTCGGCGCGCACCGTGGCGCGTTTGTCCACGGGCACGCTGCTGCAACCGGCGGCCAGCGCCAGCAAGATCAGCGCGACGGAGATGTTCAGGAGATTGAGCATCTGCATGCCGACCATAGGCCCGGACGGCGGCTGCGGCGACCGTCCACGTTGCCCATTGACGCGCGATGGCATTTCTGGTGTCACGGTGGTTCCCGGAACGCCACTTGGTTAGAGTGCGCGCATGAACGACACAGCGCCGCCGCCCGTCCTGACGCTCGGCGAGTACGTGCTGGATGAAAGCAATGCGCGCATCACCCGCGAGGGTGTGCCGCTCGAAATCCCGCCCAAGGCCTTCGCGGTGCTGTGTCATCTCGCGCGCAACGCGCAGAAGCTGGTCACCAAGGATGAATTGCTCGATGCGGTGTGGGGCCACCGGCACGTGAGCGAGTCGGTGTTGAAGACCACCATCAACCAGCTGCGCTCGCAGCTCGGCGACGATCCACGGGCGCCGCGCTACATCGAAACCGCGAATAGACGCGGCTATCGCATGGTGGCGCAGGTCGCGCCGCTCAAGAGTGCCGGCGGTTCAGTCGCGCCGAAAGCCAACGACGGTCAGCCGCCGCTGATTCTCGCGGTCGACGACGAACCGGAAATCCTGTCGCTGCTGGATGAATACCTGGGCGCGCGCGGCTTCCGGATGCTGACCGCGAGCAACGCGCAGGACGCGCGGTCGATACTGGGCAGCAACCGGATCGACCTGGTGCTGCTCGACATCACCATGCCGGGAGAAGACGGCCTGAGCCTGGCGCGGCATCTGCGCGAACACGGCGGTCCGCCGGTGATCCTGGTGACTGCGCTGGGCACGGTGCTCGACAAGATCGTCGGCCTGGAAGTGGGCGCCGACGACTACGTGACCAAGCCGTTCGAGATGCGCGAGCTGCTGGCCCGCGTCAAGAACGTGCTGCGGCGATCGGGCTCCTGACACCCGCCGCGCGCGTCAGCTCCAGCACGATCGCACGCACTTCCGCGGGTGCGAACGGCTTCTCGAGATAGGGCTGGCCGGTACCGGACAGGAAGGTCTGCACCGTCGGGCTCAGCGCATCGCCGGTGACGAAGATCACCTGGCGCGCGCGCTGCGGCCAGCGCTGTTCGATCTGGCGGTACAACTCCGGGCCGTCCATTTCCGGCATGCGCAGGTCCGTGAGGATGGCGTCGTACTCGCGCCTGCCCAGCAGCTTCAGCGCCTCCTGCCCGCTCGCGGCGATGTCGATGCGCGACGCCTCGCGGCGCAGGATGTCGGCCAGCAATCCGCCGACTTCGGGCTCGTCGTCGACGATCAGCAGGCGCGGACCCTCGGGGCTCACGGACTCCGCCGCCGGCTCGGGTTGCGGCTCGGCCCTGTGCTCGCGCAGCTCGATGGGCAGCAATACCTGGAACACGGCGCCACCTTCGGCCGGGCAGTCCACCGTCAAACTACCGTTGTGGCTCTCGACGATGCCGAGACTCACCGCGAGCCCCACGCCCGTGCCGCCGCCCGGCGGCTTGGTGGTGAAATACGGATCGAAGATGCGCGAGCGGATCGCCGGCGCGATGCCCGGTCCGTTGTCGGCGATGCGGACCCGCACGTGGTCCTGCTGCAGATCGCTGCTGATCCGCAATCGGCGCGGCACCGGCCTGCCCTCCATGGCCTGCTGCGCGTTGACGATGAGGTTCAGGAACACCTGGTGCAGCTGGTCGGCATTGGCCGAAACCTGCGGCAGGTCCGGCGCGAGTTGTTTCTCCACGGTGATGCCGGCGGTGCGCAGTCCATAACCCAGCATTTCGACGCAATCGTCGATCACGGTGTTGATTTCGACTTCGGTCAGCTCGGGCTTGCGCTGGCGCGCCATGGAAAGGAAGGTCCGCACGATGCGCGCGCAGCGCTCGGCGGCGGTGCGGATCTTGTCGGCGATGCCACGCGTGCCTTCGTCGCGCGCTTCTTCCTGCAGCATGGTGGCGCGGCCGACGACGATCGACAGCGGGTTGTTGAGCTCGTGCGCGACGCCGGCCAGCAGCGAGCCCATCGCGGCGAGTTTTTCACGCTGGTGCAGGTTCTCGCGCTGCCGCGCGATCTCCGCCTCGGCTTCCTTATTGTCCGAAATGTCGCGCGCATTGATCACGATGCCGTTCACGGCGGAATTGCCGATCTGGTTGGTGCCGGTGGCCTCGAGCCAGCGCCACGGGCCGTCCGTATAACGCAGGCGGAATTCGGTGCGTTCCACGACTTCGCCGGGGCGGCCGATCACCGCGTGCAATGCCTTCGCGAGCTGCAACTGGTCGTCGGGGTGCGCATCCGCGAGCAGCGAGCGGCCCTGCAGCGCCTCGGGCGCCACGCCCAGCACGGCCTGCGCCGACGGACTCGCGTAGCGCACGATGCCGCCCGAAGTCACGACGATGATGACGTCGGCCGCGTGCTCGATGAGCGCGCGGAATCTTTCCTTCTCGTCGCGCAGCGCCGCGTCGCGTTCCTCGACCCGGTCCAGCATGGTGTTGAATGCCGCCGCCATGTGGCCCAGTTCCTCGGCGCCGCTCGCGGGCACATCCTTGCGCTCGCCGGCCGCGGCGCTGCGAATGCCTTCCTGCAGGCGGCGCAGCGGCAGCGCGATCTGGCGCCGCAGGATCAGCGCGAGGCTCGCGATCAGCAGCGTGACGGATGCGATGCCCACCCACAGCACCCACTGCGTCGATTTGAACGCCTGGCTGCGGATCACCACGCCCGGCAGCGTGGAAGCGAAATACCAACCAGTCGTGCTCAGCCGGCCGATCGAATAAAACTGGTCGATTTCGCGCGCATAGCCATAAAGCGGCGCGTCGCCCGAATCCAGCGCCAGTTTCCACAGTGTCTGCAGCCGGACGTCCTTCGAATCCGCAATGCTGAAGCCGTTGTGACTGGCGACGACCTGGTCCATGAACTGCGGATCGACCACCAGCCGCCCATCCTTGCGGAACACCGTGTGGCTCGCGCCCGGGATGTCCGAGGAAAGTATCCGCGCCTCGAGATCGCCGAGCAGATCGTCGCTGCCGATGGTGACGATGTGCTGGTCGCCGACGTACACGGGCGTGAGCGCCGACACCAGGATCTGCTTGTAGACAGGCTCGAAGTACGGACCAGCCCACACCGTCTGCCGCCCGGGGTTCAGGTCGGCGTTCGCGGCGGTGTAATGCTCGCGCTCGTTCATCGGGTAATCCGCCGGCGTCAGCTTCGCCCACTCGAGGTAGTTGGAGCGCACCGGGTCGTCGTAGCCCATGTTGAGGTTCTTGCCGGGCTGGATGACGTAGAAATTGACGAAGCGCGACGTGACCAGCCGCGAGTAATGCTCGGAGATGTCGAAGGACAGCATCCAGCGCCGCTTGAGCTCCGGATCGAGCTTCACGTCCTTGTGGATCCAGCCGGTCGAGTAGCGCGTGATGTCGGAGAACTCGGGACGATTGCGCCAGGCGCCGTCCGGATCGCGCTGCATGAGCTTGTCGAAACGCTCGGCCTCCTCGAGGGTGCTGTGCTCATACCGACGCACCAGGTCCGCCTTGATCACTTCGTGAAAGGCCTTGCCGAGCGCGAAGCGCGCCTCGTGCAATTGCGTGCGCTGCCGGGAATATTCCTGCAGGCGTTCGAGTGCGCGTTGCTCGAGCTGGTTGTAGATCAGCCAGTAGCTGATACCGCTGGACAGCGCCACGATGAAGGTGACGCCCACGGCCACGCGCAGCAGCGTTTCGCTGGTCAGCGAACGGGGTTTGGGAGCCAGGGCGGCATTCATAGTCAGATCATATTCTTGCGGAGGGCTCATGGTTTCGGTGGCGCCATGATGCCGCCGTCTCCGCGGCAGGTCGTCAGCGAAAGGTCAGGGTTCGGTCTTGTTTGGCCTGCGCTGTCCCGCCCCGGCCCGGCCCCGCGGCCGGCCGCCCAATCACCGGAAACGGACCCAATCCACCTCGACCGGCCCGGCGCCTTCCTGGCTGACGAACAGGGTGTGTACCCCCGCCGGAATCTTCTTCGAGCGCGCATCCGCCAGGGCCCAGTCGGCGCCCTGCCCGACTTTCACCCGTCCGACCAGGGGGCCGTCCGGCTTGTCGAGGCGGATCTCGAGCACGCCCGGGCCACTCGCCTTCGCGCGCACCTCGATCTGTTTGCGGCCGCCGCCGCCGAAGTCGACCTCGTCGAACCGCACCCACGCCTTCGCGGCGCTGAACGTGGTCTTCCAGCCGGCATGGGTGTTGGCTTCGTCGAGGAACGAAATCGCGATGCCTTCGGGACTGATCGCGCTGTAGCGATCGATCTGGATCTCGCTGTTCGCGGCCACGAGCCCGACGCCGCGCAACGTGGGCGTGACTTTCTGGATCGTGCCGTCGGCATTGAAGAATAGTTTGTCGGCGCGGATCGAACGGCGCTTGTCGAAGGTCGGCGAGAGATCGCGGTCGTGATAGAAGAGATACCACTGTCCCTGCCATTCGATGATGGAATGGTGGACGGTCCAGCAGCCGCTCGCCGATTCGTCGAGGATCACGCCCTGCCACTTGAACGGCCCCATCGGCGAGGTGCTGGTGGCGTACTCGAGCCGCTCGATCTTGTTGGCCACGTGCGGGTACGTGAGGTAGTAGAGGCCGTTTTGCTCGAACACGAACGGGCCTTCTTGTAACCCTTTCTTTGGCACCTCGTCGATGACCCGGGGCTCCCCCTCGATCTCGATCATATTGGGCTTGAGCCTGGCGACGAACAGTTTGTCCGTGGAGTAGTACAGCCAGGCGCCGCCGTCCTTGTCGATGAGCACGCCGGGATCGATGCCCTTCACGCCTTCGATGGGCGTGGGCAAGGTCTTGAAAGGCCCCGCGGGCTTGTCGCCGATCGCCACGCCGATGCGGCGTTCGCCTTCCTTCGAGATGGCCGGGAAATAGAAATAGTACTTGCCGTCTTTGAACACGCAGTCCGGCGCCCACATGGCGTAGATGTTCTGGTCGGCCCATTCCACGTCCGACCGCGTGACGATCACGCCGTGGTCTTTCCAGTCCGTGAGGTTGTCCGATGAGAAGACGTGGTAGTCCTCCATGACGAACCAGTCTTTCCGGCCCGTGTAGCCGGGCGGCTCGCGGATGTCGTGGGATGGATAGACGTAGACCTTGCCTTCGAACACCCGGGCCGTCGGATCGGCGGTGAATTGATCCATGACGAAGGGGTTGGTCGAGAATGCCGGGGCGGCTAACAGCAATGCGGCCGTGCCGGCGGCCAGGCGCAGGGGTGTGACTGAGTTCATGGTGGCGGCAGTTTGACTCGTGCCGGGCATTCGGACAATTCAAACGTGGATCGCATTTTGCCGCCCCGAATCGTGCGTCCAGGGGCCGATTGCAGTAGTTTTCGGCCAAGTCAGGGACAAAACACATGCTCGAACAACGCATCAACGAGACCTTCGGTGACGACGGCCCCACCGGCTTCGGATCCGGGTGGTGGAGCGGCGTACTGTCGGCATTCTTCGGAGTGCTGGCCTTCGGCAGCGTGATCTGTCTGCATTTTCCCCGGTTCCTGTCGTCCCCCGAGCTGCGGCCTTACTACTCGATGGACGTCATCCGCCTGGCCATCCAGGCGGTGATCTTCGCGGCGATCATCTGCGGCGTGGTGTCCGCCATGCTGCGCAAGAAGAAGATCCTGGCCCTCACCGGCATGCTGTTCGCGCTGGGCGCGACATTGCTGGGCGGCGCAAGCGTGCCGATCAACGAAGACCTGGGTCCCGGGCCTGCCATCGGCCTCGACTGGTTCCTGCTCGACATGCTGCTGATGACCCTGATCTTCTCGCCGATCGAGGTTCTCTGGCCCGCCTACCCTCAGCAGAGCGTGTTCCGCCCGGAATGGGTCAACGACGTCGGCTACTTCCTGTCGACGCACCTGCCGATCCAGATCACGAGTTTCCTGATCATCGTGCCGGCCACGCAGATCACCGCGCTCCTGAACCTGCCCCTCCCGGCGATGGTCGCCAAACTACCCTGGCTGGTGCAGCTGCTGCTGGCGATCCTGGTCGCGGACCTGGCGCAGTACTGGATTCATCGCGGCTTCCACAAGATCCGCTTCATGTGGCGCTTCCACGCCATTCACCATTCGTCGAAGGCGCTCGACTGGATCGCGGGTTCGCGCGCCCACCTGGTGGAAGACGTCGTGGTGCGCGGCGGCATGCTGATCCCGATGATGCTGATCTTCCCGCCGATGATCAACGTGGCCTACCTGTTCTTCGTGAACTTCCACGCCACCTGGGCGCACTGCAATTTCGCCCCGACGATCCGCTGGCTCGAACCGTTCCTGATCCAGCCACGCTTCCACCACTGGCACCACACCTCGCAGCCGGAATGCATCGACAAGAACTTCGCGATCCACTTCCCGTGGCTCGACAAGTTGTTCGGGACCTATTACTTCCCGAAAGACGGCAGCTGGCCGACCGACTACGGCCTGCACGAGCAGAAGATCCCGCCCGGCTTCTGGGGGCAGTTCTTCTACCCGCTGGTTCCGAAGAAGATCCGCCGGCAGCTCACCGGCGGCTGATCTAGAACCCGATCGACTTGAGCGGAATGTCCTTCGGCAGCACCGCGCCGTAGTTCGACGCTTTCACCAGCCCCATCGCCTTCATGACCTTGACGGTCATGAACCCGAAGTCGAATTCCGACTCGTCGTGGCTCAGGCGCAGGAACTGCGGTGAATGGTGATGGTTGTTCTGCAGGCAGGCGCTGAACGTCGCCATCACCGGTAACCAGTCGCCGATGTTCATGGCGTTGTCGTCGTCGTCGTAGCGGCGGTAGCCGTTGACGCGCTCGTGGGTCCAGTAGTTCTGGACCATGTTGACCCACATCGCGAACACCCGCGTGCCGATCC
>Ga0315910_10001796_pt1 | contig 19381 bp, 16 predicted proteins | sample EdamamesoilMG_FD_204470 | JGI IMG/M metagenome (GOLD analysis project Ga0315910, IMG submission 204470) | Garden soil microbial communities collected in Santa Monica, California, United States - Edamame soil | ecosystem: Environmental > Terrestrial > Soil > Garden | place: USA: California...
GCAGCGGCACGACCATCGCCCATCCCTGCCCCACCTGCGCCGGCGCCGGGCGCGTCAAGCACCAGAAAACCCTGTCGGTGAAAATTCCCGCGGGCGTCGACGAAGGCGACCGCGTCCGGCTCTCGGGCGAAGGCGAGGCCGGCGTGAACGGCGGGCCGCCGGGCGATCTGTACGTGCAGGTGCACCTCAAGCAGCACCCGGTCTTCCAGCGCGACCACGACGACCTGCATTGCGAGATGCCCGTGTCCTTCGCCACCGCCGCGCTCGGCGGCGACATCGAGATCCCGACGCTCGACGGCAGCGCGCGCATCAAGATCCCCGCCGAAACGCAGAGCGGCAAAACCTTTCGCCTGCGCGACAAGGGCATCAAGGGCGTGCGCAGCCAGTCGCGCGGCGACCTGTTCTGCCACGTGGTGGTCGAGACGCCCGTGAAACTCACCTCGCGCCAGCGCGAGCTATTGGAAGAATTCGAATCCATCAGCCAGAAGGATGCCGGACGCCACAACCCGCGCGCCAAGGGCGGGTTCGACAAGGTAAAAGAATTCTTCGAGGGCTGAGCAGCAGCGGGCCGCTCCCGCGCCCGGGTACCATTGCTCAATGGAATTCAGCACCGGCCGCCCGGCCACCCTGGCCCCGCACGGCATGGTGGCCTGCCCGCATAGCCTCGCGTCTGCAGCCGGCGTGGATGCGTTGCGCGCCGGCGGTAGTGCCGTTGACGCGGCGCTGGCCGCCGCAGCGGTGCTCGCAGTGATCTACCCCCACATGACCAGCGTCGGCGGCGACGCCTTCTGGCTGATCTACGACGCCAAGGCGCGCCGGGTACGCTATCTGAATGGTGGCGGGCGGGCCGCGGCGGGCGCGGGCATCGAATACTTTCGCGGCCGCGGCATGAGCGAGATTCCGTTTCGCGGCATTCTGCCCGCGACGCTGACGACGCCCGGGGCCGTGGCGAGCTGGTGCGAAGCGCATGCGGCGGTCGGAAAGCTGCCGTTTGCGCGCGCCATGGAGGCCGCCATCGGCTATGCGCGCGAGGGCTTCCCGGTGACGGCGCGGCTGGCGAACTGGATCGCCACGTCGGCGCCGGAACTCGGCCAATTCGCCGGATGGGCGAGCATTTTTCTGCCCGGCGGTCAGGCGCCGCGCGCCGGCGCAAAGCTGACCAATGCGGATCTGGCGCGCACGCTGCGCTCGCTGGCCGACGCCGGCCGCGCCGGCTTTTACGAGGGACCGGTGGCCGAGGCAATGGCGCGCCACGCGCGCGAGAACGGCGGCTTTTTCGATGCCGCCGACCTGGCCGTCCAAAAAGCGAGCTGGGGCGAGCCGCTGAAGGGCGGTTACCGCGACCTCACGCTCTATGAAACGCCGGCGCCGACCCAGGGTTTCACGGTGCTGCAGATGCTCAAGCTGATCGAGCCCTTCGAATTGCACAGAATGGATTTCGCGGATCCGCACCGCGCCCACCTGATGGTGCAGGCCAAACAGATCGCGTACCACGACCGCGACCGCTGGATCGGCGATCCCGCCTTCGCCGACGTGCCGATGGCGCGGCTGCTGTCCGCCGAATATCTCGACGAGCGCCGCCGGCTGATCGATCCGGCGCGCGCCCTCCCCTGGGACAAAGTGCCTTCCTACGGCAGCCTGGCCGGCGATACGGTTTTCGTCGCCGCGACCGACGCGGAAGGCAACGCCGTTTCCCTGATCAACAGCCTGTACGGCACCTTCGGCTCAGGCGAGGTCGCAGGCGATACGGGAGTGCTGCTGCAGAACCGCAGCGCGTACTTCTCGCTCGACCCCGCGCATCCGAACGCGCTCGCGCCCGGCAAGGTCCCGCTGCACACCCTGATCGCTTCGATGGGCTTTCGCAATGGAAAATTGTGGAGCGTGCTCGGTTGCATGGGCGCCGATGGCCAGCCGCAGATCCACCTGCAGGCCTACAGCGCCTTGATCGATCACGGCTACGACATCCAACAGGCCGTGGAAGCGCCGCGCTGGCTCTCCGGACGCTTCGCGCTGGGCGAGACGCGCGACACGCTGCATATCGAGAATCGCTTCGGCGCGGCAACGATCGCCGAACTGGAACGGCGCGGCCACGTGGTCGACCGCTGGGGCGCGTGGAACGAACTGGCCGGACATGCGCACGGCATCACCATCGATGCGCAAAGCGGCCTGTATGCCGGCGGGTCCGACCCGCGCAGCGACGGCGCGGCGATCGGCTACTAGGCCCGGCGCCAGGTCGTGCCCTGGGGACCGTCCTCGAGGATCACGCCGGCGGCTTCGAGCTCCTTGCGGATGAGGTCCGCTTCGGCATAGTTTCTTGCCTTGCGCGCCGCCAGGCGTGCGTCGATCTTGTCCTGAACCTCCTTGTCAGCGACACCAGTTCCGCCCTGCAGAAACGCCTGCGGGTCGCGCTGCAGTAGACCGAGAATTCCGCCCAAAGCTTTCAGTTGTTTTGCAAGCGCTTTCTTGCCGCGCCCGATCTCGTTGGCGAGATTGAACAGTTCCGCGACCGCCTCGGCGGTATTGAAATCGTCGTCCATCGCGGCCTTGAACCGCACGGCGTGCGCCTCGTTCCAATCCGGAACGCAATTCCCGGGAGCGCTTTCCCGTAGCGCGGTATACAGCCGGGTCAGCGCCGCCTTGGCATCGCTCAGGTGCGCATCGGAATAGGTCATTGCGCTGCGATAGTGTGCACGCACGAGAAAAAAACGCACGACCTCCGGATCGAATACCTTTAGGACGTCGCGAATGGTGAAAAAGTTTCCGAGCGATTTCGACATCTTCGTGTCGTCGACCTGCACGAAGCCGTTGTGCACCCAGTACCTGACGAAGGGCTTGCCATTGGCGCCCTCCGACTGCGCGATTTCGTTCTCATGGTGCGGAAACTGAAGGTCCTGCCCGCCGCCGTGGATGTCGAACGACTCCCCGAGAAGCGCGCAGCCCATCGCCGAGCACTCGATTGCCCAGCCGGGGCGCCCTTCGCCCCAGGGCGAGGGCCAGTTCGGCTCGCCTGGCTTGGAATGCTTCCAGAGCACGAAATCGAGCGGGTCGCGCTTCGCTGCGCCAACGTCGACCCGCTCGCCTGCACGCAGGTCGTCCAGCGATTTGCCCGATAGCCTGCCGTAGCCGGCGAACTTGCGCACGGAGAAATTCACGTCGCCGTCCTCCGCCACGTAAGCGAGGCCATTCGCCTCCAGCCGGCCGATCATCTGGAGCATCTGCGGAACGTAGCGCGTCGCGCGCGGCTCGTGGTCGGGTTTCTCCACGCCCAGGGCGCCGACATCTTCGTCCATGTAGCGAATATTGCGTTCGCTCAGTGCGCCGATCGTCTCGCCGTTCTCCACCGCACGCTTGATGATCTTGTCGTCGATGTCGGTGATGTTTCGCACATATGTAACGCGGTACCCGCTCGCGCGCAGCCAGCGCCGTATCAGGTCGAATGCCACCATCATGCGGCCGTGGCCGATGTGGCAGTAGTCGTAGACCGTCATGCCGCAGACGTACATGCGCACTTCACCCGGGCGCAGCGGCACGAATTCCTGCTTGTCCCTGGCGAGCGTGTTGTAGATGCGAAGCATGCGGATACCCCGTCCGGCGCCTGGCCGAAGTTGCCAATGTTGTGGTCCGGCAGGGCTTGGTCTAGAATGCGAAACTCAACGTAGGGCCTTGAAAAGTATAACACAATGACGATTTTCCCCGACCTCCGCTCCTGTCTCCTTGCGGTCGCCGCCGCCCTGTTTTGCGCGCCGGCTGTCGCGGACGACATCCAGGACGCGAGCAAGCTGCTCAAATCCGGGCAGCACCAGCAGGCGCTGGAGAGGGTGAACAAGCTGCTGTCCGTAAAACCGAAGGACGTGCAGGCGCGCTTCCTGAAAGGGCTGATCTTCGCCGATCAGGGCAACGTGAAGGACGCGACCGAAATATTCCTGCAGCTGACCAGGGATTTTCCCGAGCTGCCGGAGCCTTACAACAACCTCGCCGTGATCTATGCCTCCCAGGGTCAATACGACAAGGCGCGCGGCGCGCTCGAGCAGTCGATCCGCACGCACCCAAGTTACGCGACGGCGTACGAGAATCTGGGCGACGTCTACGCCAAGCTCGCGAGCCAGGCCTACGACAAGGCGCTGCAGATCGACTCGGCGAACGCCGCGGCGAAAAACAAGCTGGCGCTGGTGCGCGATCTGGTCGTCTCGGGCGGCCCGACGGGTGCCGGCACGCAGCCTGCGGCGGTCGCGGCGGCTGCGCCGCGCAAGGAACCTGCCGTGGTCGCGGCCGCCGAGCCCAAACCCGCTCCCGAAAAGCCGGCTGAAAAACCCGCCGCCAGTCCCAAACCCTCGAACAGTGAGATTGTCGACACCGTGAACGCCTGGGCGAAAGCCTGGTCATCGAAGAACGTGGATGCCTATCTCGCCTTCTACGCGAAGGACTTCCAGACCCCGGGCGGGGAAGCGCGCGCCGAATGGGAGAAATCGCGCCGCCAGCGCATCAGCGCGCCGAAATCGATCAGCGTCACGGTAGATGCGCCCAAGGTCAGCCTGGCGGGCGACAACCAGGCGCGCGTCACCTTCCGCCAGGGCTACAGTTCGGACGTCCTGAAGGGCGCCAACACGACCAAAACGCTGGTGCTCGCAAAGAGCGACGGCCGCTGGCTGATCCAGCAGGAGAGGGTCGGAAATTGACCTCCATGCCTGGCGGCCCCGCGTGCCTGGCCGCCGCCCTGCTCCTTGCCGCAGCACCGTGCTTCGCCGCCGGCCCGGACAAGGCGCTCTCGGGCGTACTGGAAGCGATCGAGGAAAACCGCCTGGTGCTCGCGACCGAGCGCGTCGAAGCGCTGCTCGCGGCGCAACCGAACTTCCGGCTTGCCCACCTGATCCGCGGCGACCTGCTCATGGCGCGCTCGCGCCCGCTGGAAACCTTCGGCAACGTGCCCAAGACCGTGCCGCGCGAAAAGGTCGAAGACCTGCGCGCCGAGGCATTGTCCCGCCTGCGCGCCCTGCGCGACCGCCCGACCGGCGACCACCTGCCGCGCTACGTGCTGCAGTTGCATGCGGACCAGAAGCACGCGCTGGTGGTCGATTCGCGCCGCTCGCGCCTGTACGTGTTCGAGAACGCCGGCGGCCGGCCGCGCTACGTGGCCGATTACTACGTGACGCTGGGCAAGAACGGCGTCGAGAAGACGCGCGAAGGCGACCAGAAGACGCCGATCGGCGTCTATCACGTCACCGCCAACCTGCCGCGCCAGAAACTGACCGATTTTTACGGCGCCGGGGCGTACCCGATCAATTATCCCAACGCCTGGGACAAGCGCCTGGGGCGCAACGGCCACGGCATCTGGCTGCACGGCACGCCGTCGGATACCTATAGCCGCCCGCCGCGCGCCAGCGACGGCTGCATCGTGCTTGCCAATGCCGACCTGGAAGCGGTCGGGCGCAGGGTGCAGATCGGCCTGACGCCGGTCATCATCGCCGACGATATCGAATGGACCGACACGACCGCCCTGGAATCCGAGCGCAAGGCGCTGGCGGGCGCTTTCGAGGCCTGGCGCGCCGACTGGGAAAGCCGCGATGCCGACAAATACCTTGCGCATTACGCCGCGCGCTTTCATTCCGACGACCAGAATCTCGCCGCGTGGTCCGGGCACAAGCGCAAGGTGAACGCGGGCAAGCGCTGGATCAAGGTGGGCGTCGCGCGGGTGTCCATGATGCAGTACCCGCGCGAGAAATTCGTCGTGGTCAATTTCGAGCAGGATTACCGCTCGAGCAATCTTTCCAACGTGATGCGCAAGCGCCAGTACTGGATCAAGGACGAAGGGCGCTGGCGGATCCTCTACGAGGGTAGCGCATGAAATTGAACGAGTTCTGGAAGCCGCTGGTCATCCTGTCCGTCGCCGCCGGTGCGCCGGGCGCGTTCGCCGCGGATCCGCAGGTCGACCTGAAGACCAACCTCGGTACCATCCGCCTGGAGCTTTACCCCGCCAAGGCGCCGAAGACGGTCGAGAATTTCCTGCAATACGTGAAAGACGGGCATTTCGGCGGCACCATCTTCCACCGCGTGATCGACGGCTTCATGATCCAGGGCGGCGGCTTCGACAAGAGCTACAAGCAGAAGGCAACGCGCGCGCCGATCGAGAACGAAGCGAAGAACGGCCTCAAGAACGACCTCGGCACGATCGCGATGGCGCGCACCAGCGCGCCGCACTCGGCGTCCGCGCAGTTCTTCATCAACGGCAAGAACAACGATTTCCTCAACTATCCCGGGCAGGACGGCTGGGGCTACACGGTCTTCGGCAAGGTGGTCTCCGGCATGGACGTGGTGATGAAAATCTCCAAGACGCCGACGGGTCCCGGCGGGCCCTTCCCCACCGATGCGCCGCGCGAGATGGTGGTCATCGAGTCCGCCACCCTGGTGGCCGACAAGAAGTGACCTAGCGGGGTGGCAAAGCGGGCGCTGTTCATCTCCGACCTGCATCTCGCAGGCGAGCGCCCGGACACCAGCGAACAGTTCTTCCGTTTCCTGCAGGAGGAAGCGGCCCGCGCCGACGCCTTGTACGTGCTCGGCGATCTGTTCGAATCCTGGGCGGGCGACGATGAGCTTACGGACCGCCGAGGCGATCCCCTGGCGGCGGAAGTTGCCCACGGATTGCGCGCCCTCACCGACGCGGGCGTGAGGGTCCATGTCATGCACGGCAACCGGGACTTCCTGGTGGGCAAGGGTTTCCTCGAGGCCAGCGGCGCGCAGCTGCTCGACGATCCCAGCGTCGTCAAGATCGCGGGCAAGCGCCTGGCGCTGCTGCACGGCGACACGCTATGCACGGACGACCACGACTACCAGGTTTGGCGGCGCTCCGTCCGGTCCGTCGCCTGGCAGCGCGAATTCCTCGCCGAGCCACTTGCCTCGCGGCGCGAGGCGGCGGCTGGACTGCGCGAAAAGAGCAGACAAGCCGTGGGCGCCAAGCCCACGGAGATCATGGACGTGAACCAGGAAGCCGTGCGCGAGGCCTTCCGCCACCTGAAGCTGCGCCACATGATCCACGGTCACACGCACCGGCCGGCACGCCATGAGCACGAGGTGGACGGGGCCCGCTGCGAGCGCTGGGTGCTGCCGGACTGGTATGGGCGCGGCGGCTACCTCGCCCTCGACGCGGTCGGCGCGCGCCTGGTCAGCTTCTAGCCGAGGCCCCTATCGAGGTCAGCCTTCAGGTCCGCTACGGACTCGAGGCCGACGGCGAGGCGGATCAGGCCGTCGCCGATGCCCGCTGCAGCCCGCGCTTCTGGCGTGAGCCGTCCGTGCGTCGTCGTGGCCGGATGGGTAATGGTCGTACGCACGTCGCCCAGGTTGCCTGTGATCGAGATCAGTTTGGTCGAATCGATGACCCTCCAGGCCGCGTCCTTGCCGCCCTTCGCCTCGAACGACAGCACCGCGCCGCCCGCGCGCTGCTGGCGCTTGGCAAGCGCGTGCTGCGGATGCGATTCGAGCCCGGTGTAGTGCACGCGTGCGACTTTCGGATGCTGCTCCAGCCAGCGCGCAAGCTCGAGCGCGCTCTGCGACTGCGCGAGCATGCGCAGCTCCAGTGTTTCCATGCCGCGATGAATCACCCAGGCGTTGAATGGCGATAGCGTCGGGCCCGCGGTGCGCAGGAAGGCGACCAGGCCGTCCATCACCGGCCCCCTGGCGCCGCAGATCGCGCCGCCCAGCACCCTGCCCTGACCGTCCAAATGCTTGGTCGCCGAATGCACGACAAAGTCGGCGCCCAGCGCGATCGGCCGCTGCAGCGCGGGCGTGCACAGCACGTTATCCACCGCAAGCGCGGCGCCCGCCTTCTTCGCGATGGCCGATAACGCCGCGATATCGGCGATTTCGCCGAGCGGGTTCGACGGGGTTTCGAGGAACAGGAGCTTCGTCGCCGGCCGCAGGGCGCCCTGCCATTCGTCCAGCCTGGACGGCGACACGAATGTCGTCTCGATACCGAACTTCGACAGGATCGTCGCGTAGAGCTGCACGGTGGCCCCGAACACGGCGTTGGAGCAGACCACATGATCGCCCGCCTTGAGCAGCACCATCGACAGGCTCAGGATTGCGGACATGCCCGAGGCCGTCGCGACGCAGGCGTCGGCACCTTCAAGGGCCGCGAGACGGTCCTGCATCGCGGTCACCGTCGGGTTGGTGTAGCGCGAGTAGACGTATCCCTCGCCGGCGCCCGGAGCGCCGAATCCGGCCGCGGCGTCGGCCGCGTTCTCGAACACGAAGCTCGAGGTGAGGAACAGCGCCTCTGAATGCTCGTTGAAATCCGAGCGGGCGGTGCCGGCGCGCACGCCCAGCGTGGAAATGTCGAACCGATCAGCCATAAAAAAACCCGATCCTTTCTTGATTAAGCGGACCGGGTTTCCCTGGCACGCTTTAGCTGTATTTGTAGCGCGCCCGCAAGCTGTGGCTCAAATCGGCGCGTAAAGCGGCACTATATCACAGCATCAACCGTTCGCAACCAGGTTGAGGTCCAGCTGGGCGCCCTCGTCCTCGTCGGTGTCGCGCTGGGCGTCGCGGCGGGTTTCCACCACGTGCAGGTAGTCGGCGGTCACATCTCCGGTGACATAGAGGCCGTCGAAACACGAGGTCTCGAAGTTCACCAGCTTCGGATTCACCTGGCGCACCGCGTCCTTGAGATCTTCCAGGTCCTGATAGACCAGCGCATCGGCGCCGATTTCCGCGGCGACCTCTTCCTCGCTGCGGTGCGCGGCGATCAGCTCGGCGCGGGTTGGCATGTCGATGCCGTAGACATTCGGAAAACGCACCGGCGGCGCGGCCGAGGCAAAGAAGACCTTGCGCGCGCCGGACTCGCGCGCCATCTGCACGATCTCGCGGCTGGTGGTGCCGCGCACGATGGAATCGTCGACCAGCATCACGTTCTTGCCCTTGAATTCCATGCCGATCACGTTCAGCTTCTGCCGCACCGAGCGCTTGCGCACCGACTGGCCCGGCATGATGAAGGTGCGGCCGATGTAGCGGTTCTTCACGAAGCCTTCGCGGTAGGGCACGCCCAGGCCGAGCGCGAGCTGCATCGCGGACGGACGGCTCGAATCCGGGATCGGGATCACCACGTCGATCTGCAGGTGCCGGTACTGGCGCTTGATCTTCTCGACCAGCTTTTCGCCCATGCGCAGGCGCGTCTCATACACCGACGCACCGTCGATGATCGAATCCGGCCGCGCCAGGTACACGTACTCGAAGATGCACGGGTTGAGCGACGTGCGCTCGGCGCACTGCTGGCTGTGCAGCTTGCCGTCCTCGTCGATGAACACCGCCTCGCCGGGGGCGACGTCGCGCAGCAGGCGGAAACCCATGGCATCCACGGCGACCGACTCGGAGGCGACCATGTATTCGATGCCGGATGCGGTCTCGTTGTAGCCGATCACCGCCGGCCGGATGCCGTAGGGATCGCGGAAAGCCAGCACGCCGTGGCCCGAGATCATTGCGATCACCGCATAGGCGCCGCGCACCCGCCGGTGCACGTTCGCCACCGCCGTGAAGATCGTCTGCGGGTCCAGGCGAAGCTTGTCCGAGGCCTTTTCCAGCTCGTGCGCCAGCACGTTCAGCAGCACCTCGGAATCGGAATTGGTGTTGATGTGCCGCAGGTCCTGCCGGAACATCTCCTCCTTGAGCTTGTCGGAATTGGTCAGGTTGCCGTTGTGCCCGAGCACGATGCCGAACGGGGAGTTGACGTAGAACGGCTGCGATTCCGCCGAATTCGAGGCCGAGCCCGCCGTCGGATACCGGCAGTGGGCGATGCCGACATGGCCCGGCAGCGAGCGCATGTTGCGCGTGCGAAACACGTCGCGCACCATCCCCGTGCCCTTTTGCATGTGGAAGGACTTGTGCTCGCTGGTAACGATGCCCGCCGCGTCCTGGCCGCGGTGCTGCAGGAGCAGCAGGCCGTCATAGAGCAGCTGGTTGACGGGCGAGCGAGCGACAATGCCCAGAATTCCGCACATCGGTAACGATTCCCCGAGTGACTAAGTATCAATCATAGCGCAAGCGCTCGGTCAGCGTTTGCGGCAGCAGCGGTCTCAGCGTTTGCGCGATCTGCACCAGCCAGGGCCCGCTTGCGGAGTCGCGCCAGTAAGCTTGCCTGGGCGCGCTGGTGAGTCCGGCGAGCAGCGCAATGGCCGCCACGAGCAAAAGCCCGCGTGCAGCGCCGAAAACGGCGCCCAGCAGGCGATCCACACCGCCCAGGCCTACGGATTTCACGATTTTTGACAGCAGCAGACCGGCCAGCGCGCTGAGCACCAGGGCCCCGACGAACACCGCGACAAACGCAACCGCCACGCGCAACTCCGGTGTCGGAATCGCCTGCGGCATCGACGGGCCAAGCGGACCGGCGAACAGGTTTGCAGCCAGAAAGGCGATGATCCACCCCAGGACCGAAATCACCTCGCGCACCAGGCCGCGCCAGACGCCGACCAGCAGTGAAACGCCGAATACGCCGGCGACGGCGTAATCCAGCCAGGTCATGTCAGGATTTTGTGGCGACGTTGCCGGGTTTCAAGCCCAGGTTCTTCAATTGCTGCAGAACCCGGTCCGCCGCATCGCGGCTGGGAAACGGCCCCGCGCGCACCCGCGTAACGGTGCCGGTCTTGGTCGCGATCGGCTCCGTGTAATAAGGAATCTTCGCCGCCTTGAGTGTGTCGATCACGCCGCTGGGATCGGTATAGGCGCCGGCGGGAACAATGAACTGCTCGCCCGCCAATGCGGCCGCCGCCTTGGCCGCGTCCGCATTGGTCACTGGAGCCTTCGCCATCGGCTTGACGGGTTCGGCGACTGGTTCGGGCGCGGGCTTGACCGCGGGTTTTTCCGCCTTGTTGACCACGATCTCGATCTTTGGCGCGGGCTTCTCGGGCGCCGTCTCGGGAACTCCCGACGCGGCCTTTTCGCCGGTTCCCGTTGCGAGGTTTTCTTCTGCTTTCCCGGGCGCCTTCTCGGCGGACTTTTCAGGGGCCTTGGGCCCCGCCTCCGCGGCAGTTTTCGATTTCTCCGGCGTCTTCCTGGCCGTGACCTTCGGCACGAACGACGTGTCGTCTTCGCCGGGGATGCGCACGTTCACGGGCGGCGCACTGCCGCGCGGCTCCGGATCGAACACCATCGGCAGCACGATCACCGCGGCGAGCACCAGAGCGATGGCGCCTACCAGCCGTCGGCGGCCGCGGCGCTTCAGCATATTGACGTCTTCGGATTCAGCCATAGGCGTCGGCAACCGTGAGGAACGAGCCGAACACGACGATTTTATCACTCTCGCCTGCTTCGTTCTTCGCCGCCGCCAGCGCCGCGCCGACAGTCGCGTGGGCGCGCACCGGCGCTTGAATTTTTTCCTGCACAAGTATTTTTCTCAGAAGCTCGGCCTGCGCTCCGCGCGGCCCGGGCAGTGTCGCCAGATGCCAGCGCGTGATGCGCGGCGCCATTGCGCGCACGACGCCGGCAATGTCCTTGTCGCGGAGCATGCCGAATACAGCGATGGTTTCGGGAGCGTAGCCGCTGTCGCCGAGATTCGCCGCCAGCACCGCCGCGGCCTCGGGATTGTGCGCGACATCGAGCACCACCTGGGGCCGGCCGGGCAGCACCTGGAAGCGGCCCGGCAGGGTCACTTCGGCAAGCCCGCGCCGCACGTCCTGCATCGCCAGGGGCAGACGCTCGCGCAGGCAATCGAGCGCCGCCAGCGCCGCGCTGGCGTTGCGAAGCTGCATCGCCCCGCGAAGCGCCGGATGCGCCAACCCGGAGCGCTTGCCCGAAGGGCCCCACCAGGACCACTGTGTGCCCTGGTTGACATAACCGAAGTCGTGGCCGATCCGCAGCAGCCGTGCTTCGGTCGACAGCACCGACACCGGCGGATCCGGGTCGGCGACCACCGCCGGCCTGGCACGCCGGAAGATTCCCGCCTTCTCGCGGCCGATCGCTTCGCGCGTGTCGCCGAGGAACTCGATGTGGTCAATGCCGATGCTGGTCAGCACCGCGCAATCCGCGTCGACGGCGTTGACCGCGTCCAGGCGCCCGCCCAGGCCGACTTCGAGCACCGCGGCGTCGAGACCTGCCCTCGAAAAAAGGAAAAAAGCCGCCAGCGTCGCGAATTCGAAATACGTCAGCGGCACATTGGCGCGCGCCGACTCGACCGCCGCGAACGCCTCGCAGAGCACGGCATCCTCCGCTTCGATTCCGGCGATGCGGACGCGCTCGTTGTAGCGCAGCAGGTGCGGCGAAGTATAGAGGCCCGTGCGGTAGCCTCCCGCCTGCAGGATGCTTTCCAGTATCGCGCAGGTCGATCCCTTCCCGTTCGTGCCGCCGACCGTGATGATCGGGCAATCTATTTTTACTTCAACTCTCCGTAAAACGTCGGCAACGCGCTCCAAGCCGAGCGCAATGGGCTCGGGGTGTTGCCGTTCGCTGAACGCGAGCCATTCGGGGAGCGAACCCGCGCTCACGAAGGGGGCGTCCCGCCCATCACGAGCTCTGGTCGGAGGGCTTCCCCTGCAGCAGCGCGAGAAGCGTATGAAGCTTGTCGCGCATCTGCCTGCGGTCCACGATCATGTCGATCGCGCCTTTCTCCAGCAGGAACTCGGCGCGCTGGAAGCCCTCGGGCAGCTTCTGGCGCACCGTCTGCTCGATCACGCGCGGACCGGCAAAACCGATCAGCGCCTTGGGCTCGGCCAGCACCACGTCGCCGATCATCGCGAAGCTGGCCGACACGCCACCCATTGTCGGATCCGTGAGGATGGTGATGAACGGCAGCCTGCGCTGCGAAAGCTCGTTAAGGGATGCGGTGGTCTTTGCCATCTGCATCAATGAGAGCAATCCTTCCTGCATGCGCGCGCCGCCCGTCGAGGTGAAGCATGTGAACGGCAGCTTCTGTTCGATCGCCACGCGCACGCCGCGCACGAATCGTTCGCCGACCACCGAACCCATCGAGCCGCCCATGAAATCGAACTCGAACGCCGCGCACACCACGCCCAGCGATTTGATGGATCCCTGCAGCACGATTAGCGCGTCGGTCTCGCCGGTCGAGGCCAGTCCCTCCTCCAGCCGTTCCGGGTATTTCCTCGAATCCTTGAATTTCAGGCTGTCCACCGGCGTGACTTCGGCGCCGATCTCGAAGCGGCCCTCCGGATCGAGGAGCCCGTCGAGGCGTGCCCGCGCGCCGATCCGCTGGTGGTCGCCGCATTTCGGGCAGACGTTCAGGTTCTTTTCCAGGTCGGTGCTGTAGAGCACCGCGCTGCAGGCCGGGCATTTGGTCCACAGGCCTTCGGGCACCTGCTTGCGCGGCCCGCTGACGCGCTGGATCTTCGGCGGCAGGAGCTTCTGCAACCAGCTCATGACGTGCCTTGGGACGCACTCATGCGTCGAGCGCCTTGCGGATCGGCGCGAGCAGCGCCTTGACGCGGACCACCGCGTGCTCGGCGCCCGCGCTCTCGATTTCCTGGACGATGCGGCTGCCGATGATCACGGCGTCCGCGAATTTCGATATCGCGAGCGCCGACGCGGCATCCTTGATGCCGAAACCGACGCCGATGGGAAGCTTGGAGGCGGCGCGCAGGCGGGGAAGTTGCATCGCGATCTCGGCGGCGTCCGCCGTTTTCACCCCGGTCACGCCTTTCAGCGACACGTAGTAGAGATACCCGGTGCCGGCGCGCGCGACCTCTCGAATACGCGCGTCGGTGGAAGTCGGCGCCAGCAGGAAAATGCAATCGATCCCGGCCCTGCCGCACAGGTCGGCGAACGGCCCGCACTCCTCCGGTGGATAGTCCACGACGATCACCCCGTCCACGCCGGCGGCCTGCGCGGCGGCGACGAACTTCTCTATGCCCATCGCCTCGATCGGATTGGCATAGCCCATCAGGACGATCGGCGTTTTTGAGTCGTTTTTTCTGAACTGTTCCACCAAACCCAACACATCCGAGAGTCCAATCCCATTTTTCAGGGCGCGCTCGGAAGAGCGCTGGATGGCCGGGCCGTCGGCCATCGGGTCGGAAAAGGGCACGCCAATCTCCAGGATGTCGCTGCCGGCTTCGACCATCCCGTGCAGCAGCGGAACCGTACTCGATCGCAGCGGGTCGCCCGCGGTGATGTATGGGATCAGGGCTTTGCGCCCGGCGGCCTTCAGCTCGGCAAAGCGCCCGGCGATGCGGGACATCAGAGCTTGATACCCATCCGGTCCGCGACTGTCTGCATGTCTTTGTCGCCGCGTCCCGAGAGGTTGACCAGCAGCGCCTGGGCCTTTGGAAGCGCGGGCGCAATCTTCGCCGCGTAAGCCACGGCGTGTGCGGACTCCAGCGCGGGAATGATGCCCTCGTAATGGCACAGGTCGCCGAACGCCTTGAGCGCCTCGTCGTCGGTGATCGCCACGTATTCGGCGCGCTTCTGGTCTTTCAGCCAGGCGTGCTCCGGACCGACGCCGGGGTAGTCCAGGCCGGCGGAGACGGAATGGGTCTCCGTGATCTGGCCATTGGCATCCTGCAGCAGGTAGGTTCGATTGCCGTGCAGTACGCCGGGTGTGCCCGCGCTGAGCGAAGCAGCATGCTTGCCTGTCGCGAGGCCCTCGCCCGCGGCTTCCACACCGATCAGGCGCACGCTCTCGTCCTTGATGTACGGATAGAAAATGCCCATCGCATTCGAACCGCCGCCCACGCAGGCGATTACGGCGTCCGGCTGGCGGCCGATCATCTCGGGCATCTGCAGCTTGCACTCTTCGCCGATGACGGACTGGAAATCGCGCACCATCATGGGATAAGGATGTGGCCCGGCGACCGTACCGAGGATGTAGAAGGTGTCCTCGACGTTCGTCACCCAGTCGCGCATCGCTTCGTTCAGCGCGTCCTTGAGCGTCTTCGATCCGGACTCGACAGGGACCACCTCCGCGCCCAGAAGTTTCATGCGGTAGACGTTCTGCGCCTGGCGCTTGATGTCTTCCGAGCCCATGTACACCACGCACTTCATGCCGAAGCGCGCCGCCACGGTCGCGGACGCCACGCCGTGCATGCCCGCGCCGGTTTCCGCTATCACGCGCTTCTTGCCCATGTAGCGCGCGAGCAGCGCCTGCCCGATGGTGTTGTTGATTTTGTGCGCGCCGGTATGGTTCAGGTCCTCGCGCTTGAGGTAGATCTGCGCGCCGCCCAGCAGCTCCGACCAGCGCCTGGCGTGGTAGACCGGGCTTGGCCGGCCGACGTAGTGCTTGAGTTCGTCATGAAACTCGGCCATGAACGCGGTATCGCGGCGGCAGCGCTCGTAAGCGTCGCGCAACTCGTCCAGCGCATGGCTCAGGGTCTCGGCGACGAACACGCCGCCATAGGGACCAAAGTGGCCGCGCGGATCGGGCAAGTCATACATCTGCATTTCTTACCTCGGCGATGAAAGCGGCGATTTTCGCCGCATCCTTGATGCCCTTGGAAACTTCGACGCCGCTGGACACATCGACCGCCCAGGGCCGCACGCGCCGGACTGCCTCGCGCACGTTTTCGCGCGTCAATCCACCTGACAGAACCACGGGGCGGATTCTTTCGGCCGGCACCAGCGACCAGTCGAAAACCTCCCCCACCCCGCCGTACTCCGCAACATGACTGTCGAGCAACCAGCCCGCCGCCGCAGAAAACGGCCTGAGGTATTTTAGCAAATCGACCCCGGCCTGGACCCGGCAGGCTTTGAGGTAGGGAACGCCGAACTGTTTGCAGAATTCCGGCGTTTCCTCGCCATGGAACTGCAGCATCGCGGGCTTCACACGCTCAACAACCGAATAGACCTCCGCCGCTGCGGGGTTGACGAACAACGCGACCGTGCTCACGAAGGGCGGCACCTCGCCAGCAAGATGGCGGGCCCAATCCACACTGAGGCAGCGCGGGCTTGGCGGATAAAACACGAGGCCGACCGCATCGGCGCCGGCCTGCGCTGCGGCCCGCACGTCCTCGACGCGCGTCATGCCGCAGATCTTGACGCGGATTCTCATGATGCGACGGGCAGCGGGGAGGACAAGCGCCGCCGGGCCGGAAGGTCCCATCGCGGCTCGTATTCGACCGCCTCGAGGTAAAGGCCCTCGGAAGCGAAGGTGGGCGCGGCGCGCGCGCGATCGCGCGCATCCAGCAGTCCTTTCGCCCAGGCCGCCGGTTGCTTGCCGGCGCCCACGTAGACCAGCGTGCCGACGATATTGCGCACCATGTGCTGCAGCCACGCGTTGGCACGCAGGCTGAACTCGATGCACTCGCCGTGGCGTTCGATGTCGATTGAATGCAGCGTGCGCACCGGACTTTTCGCCTGGCACTCGGCCGCGCGGAACGCGGAAAAATCGTGTTCCCCCAGCAGCCGCGCCGCCGCCTCGCGCATGGGCGCAATGTCGAGCGGCGCGTGGTACCAGCCCGCGTAGCGCGCGGCCAGCGCCGGGCGCACAGGGCGATTCACCAGCAGGTAGCGATAGGTGCGCGAGCGCGCGGCATAGCGCGCATGGAATTCCGCCGGCACGCGTTGCGACCAGAGTACCGCGACCGCCTCGGGCAGCAGCGCATTCACGCCGCGCATCCAGGCCGAGACGGGCCGCTTGGCCTCGGTATCGAAGTGAACTACCTGCGCGAGCGCATGCACGCCACGGTCGGTGCGCCCCGCACAAGTCACGGACACCGGCCGGTCGGCGACCGCCGACAGCGCAGATTCGAGCGCGTCCTGCACGCTGCCTCCACCGGACTGCCTCTGCCAGCCGAGGAAACGGCTGCCGTCGTACTCCAGTCCAAGTGCTATCCGGGTGGAAGAGCTGGTCGCCATAATGAAAAAGCCGCGGTCGCTTGCGCGCCGCGGCTTGCTGAGATTCCTCCGCGGCTAGCCCAAGCCGGAAAGCATCTGCTCGGCCTGGCTTTTCTGCGCGGCGTCGCCATCCTTCACGACCTCGTTCAGCAACTCGCGCGCCCCATCCTTGTCGCCCATCTCCTGGTAAGCCTTCGCCAGGTCGAGCTTGGTGGCGACTTCCTGCCACTTGGGATCGGTACCTGCGCCGCCGCCGCTTCCGGCACCGCCCAGATCGAAGCTCAGGCCGCCGAGATCCAGTGGGGCCTCGGCTGCCGCAGGCTTGGCCGGCTCAGCGCCGCCACCGCCCAGATCGAGATTGAGATCGAAATCCATCGCTACCGTTGCATCCGGATCGACTTTTGCCGCCGACGCGACCTTTTGCGGCGCCGCCTTGCCGCCATCGCCGCCAAGGCCTCCCGTGCTGCCAAGATCGAAATCCAGCCCGCCGCTCGCGGCTTTGGCCTCACCGCTGTCGAGCTTGAGCGTGCCACCGGCTGCGAAGTCGCTCTTCGGGATGGCGGCCGTCGCGCCACCGATGTCGAAATCCATGCCCCCCGTATCCGCCTTCGGCGCGACCGCGCCTGTGCCGCCGCCAATATCGAAATCGAGAGCCGGCGCAGGTGCCGCGCTCACTGCCGCGTCCGTCGCTGCGCCTCCGCTGCCATACAGGCCATTGCCCGGGTCGATGGAGTGACCAAGCGCCATCGCCGTGTCCCACTCCGGGCCAGCGCCGCCGGTCAGACCTTTCAGCTTGAGCGCAGTCTGCTCGAAGGACTTGGCATCCTTACGCTTGGCGAAAATCTCGAGCAGCTTGGCGTGCACCGCTGCGCGATTCGGATCCTTGCTGATCGACTCCTTGAGGATTTCCTCGGCCTGCGCGTCACGGCCGTAGGCCATGTAGACATCGGCCTCGGCGATCGGATCGACTTCGTCACTCTCACCGCCGCCGACGCTCGCGCCGCTGACGGAGGCTTCCGAGGCATCCACGGCCGCCGCCGCGGCCTGCGGCGCGGCTGCCGGCTGGGCAGCCGCGTTGTCGAATACCGACGAGCCTCCGGCCGCCGCACCCAAAACGCTGTCCTGGAACGTCGAACCCTGCGTTGCCTTCTTCCGCCGCCATTGCCATGTTCCATAACCGACCAGCAACAGGACGACCGCGGCAAGCCCTCCGCCTGATACTGGATCGGAGACAAAGGCAATCGCCTCGTCAACCAGCCCCGTTTCGGGAGCGGGCGCTGCCTTGGGAGGGGAAGCCTTGGCCTTCTTGGCAACCTCCTTGGACGCCTCCTTGACGGCCTCCTTAGGCGCCTCCTTGGCGGCTTCCTGCGGGGCTTCCTTCGGAGTTTCCTTCTGGGCTTCTTTGGGGGCTTCCTTTGCGGCTTCCTTTGGTGCTTCCTTCGCGGCTTCTTTGAGGGCTTCTTTCGGCGCCTCTTTGGCCGGTTCGGGCGCCTTTACCGCAGGCGCCGGAGGCGGCGGAGCCGGCGGCTTGGTCGCCGCCGCCTTCTTTTCCAGGTCGGCCATCTGCTGGTTCTTCATCTCCACCAGCTTCTGCAGATCGGCGACGTTCTTCTCCAGATCGCTGACGCGCGATTGCGCTTCCTTCAGCGCCCGCTCTCGTGCCACGCGGTCGTCGTCGCGAGCTGCCTTCGCCGCGGCAGTGCCCGGCTTCGACGGATCCGCTTTGGAAAGCTTGAGCTGATCCTTCTGGTCGGCCTGTGCCGGGGTTTCAGGCTTGGGCGTAATGCGCCCTGCCACCTCGCGCTCGCGAACTGGCGCCGCCGGGGCCGCTGCGACTGCCTGGCCCAGCTTGCGCTTGTACTCGGCGAAATCGGCCATATGCGCCTGCACCTGCTGGCTCGCATCGGCCGCCCCGATCGCCAGAATCGCCTCTCGATCGGGAATGTTCAGGATGCGCCCGGCGCGCACCAGATTGACGTTATCGCGGATGAACGCGGACTGATTGGCGCGGAACAGCGCGATCAGCATTTGATTGAGCGTCACGCCTGCGGGGAGGTTCTGGCGTGCGATCGCACCCAGCGTGTCGCCCTTTTTCACTTCATGCTGTTTTCCAGAGCCGGTGTCCGCGGCCATCGGGGCTGGAGAACGCCTTTCGGAGCGCGGCGCAGGCGCGGCCGGCTGAGCGGGCGCGGGGGCTGGCTTGGCCGCGGGCGCAGCAACGGGCGATTTGAATTCGGCGGGATCGAGCAGGAACGTGTACTCGCGAACCAGGCGCCCGGTTGACCACGACAACTCGATCAGAACGTCCAGGAAGGGATCGTTCACGGGCTGCAGGGTGCTCATCCGGATCACCGGCCGGGCGCCGCGCCGGTCGATCGTGAACGTCAAATCGACCAGGCTGCTGCTCATTTCGATGCCCGCCTGCCGGAATGCCTCCATCGTCGCCAAGCGCGCCTGCAGGGAGTCGTCCTCGCCGGGCTGCAGCGAGACGATTTCAATTTCGGCGCGCAACGGCTGGCCCAGGGCCGAGAACACCTGGAGCCTGCCGAGACCTGCCGCATCAGCCATCATCGGCACGCAAAGCAGCGCTGCGATGGCTAGACGAAATGCGGTGACCAATTTA
>Ga0315910_10001798_pt1 | contig 19369 bp, 23 predicted proteins | sample EdamamesoilMG_FD_204470 | JGI IMG/M metagenome (GOLD analysis project Ga0315910, IMG submission 204470) | Garden soil microbial communities collected in Santa Monica, California, United States - Edamame soil | ecosystem: Environmental > Terrestrial > Soil > Garden | place: USA: California...
GGGCTCGCCCAGATCTACGGGATCGGCGGGCCCTCGGTTCCAGCGCTCGGCCGCCGGGGCCGGAGGGCCCAGAAGGTGAACCCCGCCAGGACGATCGCCGCGGCCCCCCACCCCCGGACCACGCCGTCCCCGCCGGGGATCGAGGCATCGACGATCCACCGCGCGAGCCCCTGGCCGATGAACGGCGTCACGATCCCTCCCGCGGCGAGCACGAACCCGAGGAAGAAGACCGCGAGCCGCGCCCGGGACCCTTCCGCGGCCAGGAGGAGGGCGATCCCCATCGCGGCGCGGATCGCGGCGATGAAGTAGAGCTTCGGCGGCGCCTGCATCGCGTTCACCAGCGCGGCGAACTCCCCCGGCAGGAGGAGGGCGAAGAGGCCGAGGAGGAGCATCAGCCCGGCGGCGGCGTAGGCGGGATGGCGCATCGGTCGGGCGCTACGCCCCCTTGTTCTTCTCGTCCCACGCCATCGGCTCCCAGAGCTCGACCTTGTTCCCGTCGGGATCCATGATCCAGGCGAACTTCCCGTTCTCGTGCGACTCGGGGCCCTTCACGATCGGGATCCCCGCGGCGGCGAGCTGGGCGATCATCCCCGCCATATCGTCGATCCGGTAGTTGATCATGAACGACGACCCGCTCGGCGCGAACCACTTCGTATCCTTCTTCGCCGGATTCCAGACCGTGAGTCCCCGGTCGGTCCCCTTGTCGTCGGGCCAGCGGAGCACGGCACCGCCCCAGCTCTCCATCGGCATCCCGAGGTGCTTCTGGTACCAGGCGGCGAGGGCGGCGTGGTCGCCGGTGCTCTTGAAGAAGACACCACCGATCCCGGTGATCTTGGCCATGGGTGCACTCGTCGGGTGTCAGGGGTGGGGGTCGTAGGCCCAACAACGAAGGCGTGGGAGGTCGCGGTGGGATACCTCGTCGCCGCGACAGTGCACGTCCGTGATGTCGACGAGGATCGCGTTGCCGTGATGGTGGCCGGACTCTGGACGTCGGATCGTGCCCCAGACTGCGACCGATCGACCGATCAGTGAATCCGCCAGGATGTGTGCCCTGCTATTAAACACCAACTGAACTAGGCGCAGTGAGTCGATCGTCCCCGACTCGCCCGGGACCGGGCACAACGCGCGTTGGGTCTGCAGGTAGAGCCCGATCTCGGCCTTGTCGCCCTTCGCAGTATCCTCGTAGTCGGGAGGGCCCGGGAAGGTGCGTCGCGCAAGCGTCCCCGTGAGCCGGTCAGCGGTGTCCCATGCGACGCAAGCAGGAGGAGGCGGGAGGATAGCCGCGATTCGTTCCGATGGCGTTGGTGATTGGGCAAGGACGACCGACGGCGTAAGGGCGCAGACGCCCACGAACAGAAAACGGTCGACAAGACGAAGGGCGGACATCAGGTGGCGGAGCGCATCACGGCCTGATATCCACCCCGAGCACCAACCCGCCCATGCTCGTGTCCATCCACACCTTGTCGTCCTTGATCCGGTAACTGAGGATCCGGTACCCGAACGGGATGCTGATCGTCTCGCTCACGTCGTACATCGAGATGATCGAGAGCTGGCTGGTGAACTCGGAGCTGATCCCGAATCCGCCGATGTCCCCGCGCATCTCGAACTGCCACCGTTCGCCCAGGTCCCAGGTCCCCATCGCCCCGATGATCGGGTCGATGACGAAGGTCTCGCCGTGGAGGGGCGGATTGGCGCCGATGGTCACGGTCTGGTCCACCTGGTAGCCCCGCGCCCCCGCGATCAGCCGGAGCGAGCTGCCGCGCGCCGGGCGGAAGGTCGCATCGATCTCGCCGATGGTGTTCTTGAGCTGGACCGTGGTGCCGAGCATCCCGGTCCCTTCCCCCTGGAGAGAGATGTACTGGAAGTCGGCGTACACCCCCCAGCGCTCCTTCTCGAAGGCCGCGGCGACGAAGAAGCTCGGCTGCAGGTTGTCGAGCAGCTCACCGAAGGAGCTGTTGATGGGGATGGTGCTGGGACCGGTGGTGAGCGACCCGGAGAGCCCGGCGAGGAAGAGGTAGGGGCGGAGCGTCGTCGACCATCCCGGGACCGCCGTCGGGGTAACGGAGTCCGAGGGTGTGTTCTGGGCGCTGGTCAGTGCGGGGAAGGCGAGGGCGAGGAGTAGCGCTCCCGCACGGACGATGCGCTGGGTGGTGGACATTCGATCTCGAGGGGTTCGGGATGATCCGGAACGCGCCTGCTACGCCTTCCGGTACCGTTCGATCAACTGCGTGATCCGTTCCACCGCCTGGACCGCCGCGCCGTGGTTCTGCGAGAAGTTGAGGCGGATGCTGTCGGTGGTGTCGGGAGAGAACTCGGTCCCCGGGGTCACGATCACGCGGGCCTGCACCCGGAGGGCGGTCACGAAGTCGTGGAGGGGGATCGCGAGCGCCGGGAGCTTCGGGAAGAGGTAGCTCCCCGCCTCGGGAGTCCTGACCGTGAGCCCTTGGACCTTCCGGAAGACTTTGACCAGGTCATCGCGGATCGCCTCGTGCTGCTTCGTACGGTCGGCGAGCCACCCCTTCGGCTCCTCGAACCAGGTCCCGAGGACCGCCTGCGAGTACCCGGGTGCCCTCAGGGAGACGATCGCCTGCAGTTTCTCGGCCCGCTCGATCAGGTGCGCCGCGCCGAAGGCGACGCCGAGCCGGTAGCCGGAGAGCGACTCGGTCTTGGAGGGCCCCATGATGGTGAGCACCCGCTCCGGCGCGATCCCCGCGGCGGCGAGGTGTGTGAACTCCTGTCCCGAATACACCAGCCGGGAATAGAGCTGGTCCGCGATCACCGTGACGCCGTACTGCTCGGCGAGCTTCGCGATCGCGGCGACCTCGTCGGGGGAGTAGACCACCCCGGTCGGGTTGTTCGGGTTGGAGAAGAGGAAGGTCTTCACCCCCGACGTGAACGCCGCCTCAAGCTCGGTCAGGTCGAGCCCGGCCCGGTCGGTATGGCCCAGGTAGTCGAGCCGGACCGGGACCACCTCGGCGCCGAGGAAGGTGACGAGCTTCCGGTTGGCGAAGTAATCGGGGCGGATGATGGCGATCCGGTCCCCGGCATTCACCGTGGCGCCCAAGGCGAGGAAGAGCGCCCCCTGGGTGCCGGGGGTGAAGATCAGCTCCCGGTCCGCGGCGATGGGACGCCCGGTGAACGCTGAGAGATGCTTGGCGACCTTTTCCCGGAGGACCGCCGCGCCACGGTACTCGGTATACGCCTGCGACCCGCCACGGCGCTCCCCCGCCACGAAGGCATCGAGGGCGCCGGGGGCGGGGGGGAAGGCGGAATCGTTCACGTCGCCGTGCGAGAAGTCGACCGGGGTGCCGGCGAGCGGTTCCCCGCGCAACTGTCCACCTGTCCCCCTGTCGGCCTGTCGCACTTCCTGACCGGGGGCGTGGTCGGTGCCGAGCTGGGCGAACTTCGCTTCGATCGAGGTCATTAGTGGGAAGATAACGGGCGCTTGGGCGCTTGTCGGGGGCCTACGCCCCCACTCGGCACGTGGGGCCTCACGGCCCCGCAATACTCCACTCCCCGGTTCGATCAGCCAACCGCCACGCTGGGGTACGCTCGCCAGCGCGGAATTCACCTCGCTAGCCCGTCAGGGCGAACGTGCCGAGTGGGGGCGTGAGCCCCCGACCATGCGACGAGCCCTAGTACAAGAACCCGAACACGGTCCCCACCCACGCGAGGCCCCTGGCCAGCGCTTGTCCGGCCGGGGTGGGGGTGGCGTAGTAGACCCCGAGCTCCGCGGCGAGGCAGATCGGGAGTCCGACCAGGTAGGCCGGGTGGACCTTTCTCTCCCGGTAGAGGTCGAGCACCATCCCGGCGAGGATGAAGAGGTTCGTGACCGTGATGCTCACGGGCATCAGCCAGGCCGAGGGGCCGAAGGCGACGAGGATGATCCGGAAGGTGGCCGCCCCCATCCCGGCAGCGCTCGCCACGACCATCAGCCGTTTGTGCAGGGGGGTGTCGCGACGGTTCAGGAGTGCGGCGATGTAGAACCCCGCGAAGAGCATCAACGTCGCCCAGACCCCCGGGCCGGCCTCGATCCAGAACGAGGGCTCGGTCGACGCCAGGGCATCCCGCATCCGCACACCGACCACGATCATCCCGGTCACGAACATCACCGTGGCGAGGGCGATGCTCCAGAGGCCCAGGGTCCGATGGAGGCGGACGTTCCGGGCGCGGACCAGGGTGGCCTGCGCGATGAAGAGCGCGTACCACCCGAAGAAGCTCCACCCGTGGAGGTGGACCAGGGGGGAGACGTTCTCATACGTTCCGCTCAGGATCGGGCTGAAGTAGGTGAACCAGAATCCGGCGAGGACGGTGACGCCGATCGCCACGGCCAGCAGGAGGAAGTCGGCGTGGCGCCCCGCAGGGCGGGGGAGGGTCACGTCACCCATAGCGTTCCTTGATCTCCTTGATGGACCCGGCGACGAGCCGCTCGAAGACCTTCGGATCGAGGTCGGCGAACGCCTTGAAGTAGAAGCACGACTTCCCCTTGGTGTACTTCCCGACCTTGGCGAGGAGTGCTTTCTGCGGGGGGGTGTCCATGCAGAGATAGACCACGAACTCCTTGCCGCGGATGGCGAGGCCTGTCACCGGAGCCTCCCCGGAGTGGCCGCTGTCGTAGGTGTAGCTGTAGGAGCCGTAGCCGATGATGCTCGGGCCCCACATGTGCGGGGTCTTCCGGGTCACACGCTTGAGGATCGCCATCACCTTCCTCGCATCGGCGCGCTGCTCATCGCTCCCCCGCTCGGCGAGGTACGCGGCGACGCTCTTCTTGGTGGGCTTGGTCTTGTTCTCGGCCATCGGGTCGACCTTGGTCTGGGGGGCTACTGCTTCCTCGGCTTGGGGCTGCGCGCCCGCTTCCCGCCGAAGGTGCGGATGACGAGATGTCCCTTGCCGCCGGTGGGGAGCGGCGTCCTGGCCACGGCGATCGCCGCGGCGATCAGCGCCTTGACGTGCGGGTGGGCGAGCCGCCGTGCCGATTCCACGGCGATGAAACGGACCTCTTTCCCGGAACCCTTCAGGAGCTTCTCGGGGTCGGGGAGCCGCGGGCCCTGATTGAAGTAGAGACAGATGCCGGCCGGACGCGCGGCGATCGAGAGGACCCCGTCGAGGGGGTGTTCCGTCGCCGAGTAGCCGAGGATGAAGAAGGAGTGGTAATCGTACACCAGCTCGTTCGCGGTCGGGACCCGCTTCCGGAGGGCGGAGCGGACGGCACGGAAGAGCTTCTGCTCCCGGGCGGGGAGCCTGGCGATCAGGGTGCGGAGCTGGGAGTCGGGGGTGGGCTTGGTACCGACCGGGGCAGGTGCCATCCCGTAAGGTCCGGCCTGGGGGGCGAGTTGTGAAGGGCCGGCGTGGGGCCGATTAATACTTAGGGATTGACAGAAGTATTGTTCGCCCCTAGGATGGGCGGGGGAGGAGGGGAGCCCCGAGCCCTGAGAGGAGCCCGAGATGGTCCAGGCGGTCGCCACCGACGACGTCTTTCATGCGCTGTCCAACCCGACCCGGCGGAAGGTGCTGGAACGCCTCTCCGGGGGACCGGCCACCGTGAGCGAGCTCGCGGCGCCGTTCGACATGCAGCTCCCCTCGTTCGTCCAGCACCTCTCGATCCTGGAAGGGAGCCGGCTGGTGCGGTCCACCAAGCGGGGGCGGGTGCGGACCTACGAGCTCGCCCCGGAGCGGCTCCAGGTCGCCGAGGAATGGCTCGTGGCGCGCCGGAAGGAGTGGGAGGCCCGGCTCGACCGGTTCGACGCGTACGTCAAACAGCTCAAGCAGAAGGAGTCAGGATCATGAGGAAGGCATTCGCGTTCGACCCCGCGCTCGACTTCGCCATCGAACGGTCCATCGACGCCCCGATCCGCCTCGCGTGGGAGGCGCTGACCAAGCCGGAGCACATGAAAGAGTGGTACATGCCGAAGCCGTGGGGGCGGGTGTCGCGGGCGGAGCTCGACGTCCGGCCCGGCGGGATGTTCAGCATCGACATCGCGGTCGGGGATGGTCCCGACATCCCCAACCTCGGCTGTTACCTTGAGGTGGTGCCGATGGAGCGGCTGGTCTGGACCTCGATGCTCTTTCCCGGCTACCGGCCGGCGGTCTTCGACGACATCCCGATCACCGCGATCGTGACCCTGGAGACCGTGGGGCAGGGGACCAAGTACGTCTTCACCGCGCTCCACCGGACCGAGGCCGACTTCAAGACCAACAAGGAGTCGGGGTTCTACGAGGGGACCGCGATCGCCATCGACCAATTCGTCGCCCACGTCATCGGGATGAAGCTGCGGTGAGTTCCGGCAAAGCACTGCACCTGGCGCTCTGGGCGGTCCAGGTGCTCCTCGGCCTCTTCTTCCTGACGGTCGGGTACGCCCACGGACTCGCCCCCTGGGAGGAGGTCGCGGCGCAGGCGGTCTGGATGGACCAGGTCCCCCACGCGCTCGCCCGCGGCATCGGGTACGCAGAACTCGCGGGGGGGCTGGGACTCATCCTCCCGGCCGCGACCCGCATCCTCCCCTGGCTCACCCCGCTCGCCGCACTCGGCGTGGCGACGATCATGATCCTCGCGGCACTCTTCCATGTCGTCCGCGGCGAGGTGAGTGTCATCGGGATCCACGCGACCGTCACCGCCCTCGCGCTGTTGGTGGCGTGGGGGCGGTGGCGGAAGGTGCCGATCGGCTAGCGGACCAGGACCGTGTCCATCCCCTAGTGCACGCGGACGGTATCACCCGGAATGCACTCCTGGAGCAATAGCCCGCGCGATTCCGGGATCCATCCCGCCCGCAGCGGGATCGTCACTCCGGCGGAGGACGGCCGGGGCAGGGGCAGGGTGCGAAATGTCGGTCCGAAGTCCAGTGCCAGCACCTGAACGACGACGCAGCGGCTCTGGCTCCTTCCCTTGAGGACGAAACGCCCGAGGCTGTCGGTCCGGATATCGATGTCGGAATCGAGGACCCGGACGGTCGCCCGCGGGATCGGTGCCTGGGTCTCCTCCTCGACGACCGTCCCGTGCACCACGTAGGTCGGGGCGCACGATGGCAGCAGAGTCATGGAAAGGAGCGCGGCCGCCCTGAGTCCCGGGGCCATGGGGAAGAGCGTCCTCAGGGGGTCCCTGCGGCTGGGGGGTGGTGCCGCCAGGTGAGCCAGAGGCTCACCCCGGCGCAGATCGCGACCTGCGCGACCACGGCATACGTCCGGAGGGTGCTCGCGTCGGGGTGGCTCATCGGGGTGATCAGCCAATTCCCGCCCTGGGCGGCGACGGCCATCAGGAATCCTGCGATCCAGCCGGACTTGAAGATCTTGTTCGACACGGCTTCTCCGGGGTCGGGATTGCGGGTCAGAACTTCGCGGGGACCGCCCTCACGGCGGGGGCGGATTCCTTGTACCCCTTCCGCTTCCCCCGTTTCGGCAGCTTCACTTTCGGGCGCGGGATCTTCTGGTAGGGGATCTGCCCGAGGAGGTGGGTGATCAGGTTGAGGCGGGCCCGCCGTTTGTCGTCGGAAGGGACCACGAACCACGGGGCCCAGGTGGTGTCGCTCGCCGCGAACATCTCGTCCCGCGCCCGGGAGTAGTCGTACCATTTCCCGTAGGAGGCGAGATCGAGGGGGGAGAGCTTCCAGGTCTTCCGGCCGTCGTCGATCCGAGCCTCGAGCCGGCGGGTCTGCTCCTCCATGCTCACCTCGAGCCAGTACTTGAGGAGGATGACCCCCGAATCGACGATCTGCTGTTCCACGCCCGGGACCAGCGCGAGGAAGTGCCGGGCCTCATCCTCGGTGCAGAACCCGAGGACCCGTTCGACCCCGGCGCGGTTGTACCAGGAGCGGTCCCAGATCACGATCTCCCCCCCGGCGGGAAGGTGGGGGAGGTAGCGCTGCATGTACATCTGGCTCCGCTCCCGCTCGGTAGGGGAGGAGAGGGCCATCACCCGGAAGACACGGGGGCTCACCCGTTCGGTGATCGCCTTGATCGTCCCGCCCTTCCCGGCGCCGTCCCGCCCCTCGAAGACGATGCAGATCTTCTTCCCTTTCGCCTTCACCCACTCCTGGAGCTTCACCAGCTCGACGTGGAGCTTCTTCAGCTCCTTCTCGTATTCCTTCCGGCCCAGCTCCTCCTTGGGGCCTCGCTTCGACTCCTTGCCGCGCTTCTTGTCAGCCATCGGTCCCTCCCTTGAGCCAGTGCCACGTCGCCGCGAGCCCCACCACCGAGACCACCGTACAGATCTCCACCAGCATCGGGGCCCCCATCATCCCCCGCTCAGCGAGGACGCCGCGTGCCAGGAGCCCATTGCCAAGGGCGAAGAAGAGGGGGCCGGTGACGAGGATCCCGCCGATGAAGAGGAGGATGAACCAGTGGGGACGCCTCCGTTCCGGGAGGGCGCGCCAGGCGGCGACGAGGGTGGGGAGGATGATGGCGAAGGTCACCACGATCACCGCGATGCGGGCCCAGGGTCCCTCGCGTCCGAGGAAGTGCCGCGCGATGACCCCTTCATCGCCCCCGCCAAAGAGGGCCGGGAGGAGCCGACCGAGGGGATTCGGGGCGAAGATGAATGTGAGTCCCATCCACCGGCGTCCTTCGTCGGCGGAGCGAAGCAGCATCACCCCGGTCCACATCAGGCTCCACGAGAAGAGGGGCCCCATCAGCGTCGGGACCCAGCTCTCGCACCCCTCGGCCAGTGCCCAGACGTTGAAGTCCCGGCTCCCCCATCCGCCGCAGATCATCCGACCGACCCCGGTATGGATCAGCTCGTGCCCCTCGTGTGCCACCAGGATGAGGAAGACGGTAGCGACGAGCCAGCGCCAGGTGGGTTGCGCGGAGAGCCGGGTGTTGGATCCCATCACACCGACCCCTCCTCAAGGAACTCGAACCGCAGCAGCATCGCCTTCCCGTCGGTGGCGGTCCGGCCGGTGAACTCCTGCAGGAAGGCGTAGTGCTCCAGCACCTGCCCGAGGGGGTCGAAGTCCTCCTCCCAGGCGACCCAGGTCGCGGGGGAGACGCCGGCGGCATCGAGGGCCGCGGCATCGTAGTGAGGAAAGAGGTCATCGGGAGGGATCTCGCTCAGCTCCGCCGCCAGGCTCCCGACCTCTGCCGGTGTGACCACCCGCGAACTCGGGATCTCGGCCGTGGCATCGGAGACCGGGGTCCCGAGCGTGAGCCACGTGGCCGCGACACTCCCCGGCTGGTGCTTGGCGAGGAGGTACTCGATCGCGTGCCAGTAGCGGTAGACGTCGCTCTTGTACCCCTTGGCCTGGACCACGTCGGGGAGGGTCTCAGGGTCCGCGACGAGGCGTGCGGCGGTCTCGGGGGTGAGCTGGATGAGGCGGCAGATCGTGGGCATCGGCGATGGGTCCAGGATCGGTGGCTGGAGTGTGCGCGGCGAGACTCACGGGTCCACGACGACGATCCGGGCGGTCCCGACGACCGAGCCGGTCCGGGCAGCGATGACGGCCGAGCCCGCCGCGTTCCCGAAGACGTTGCCCGCGGCGTTGACCGATGCGATCGCGTCGTTCGATGAGCTCCAGGTGTAGGAGCGTCCGGGGAGGAGTGCGCCGCTCGATTCCCGCGCGGAGGCGACGAGCTGGATCCGCTCACCGACGCGCAGTGTGTCGAGCGCGGGAGTGATCTCCACCACCGCGGCGTCGACCGCGAGGGAGGGCGGAGCCGCCCCGGCAGGGTCGACCGGGTGCCGCGCCTCCGCCTGGGCCATGGCGGTTCGGCATTTCGTCGTGTTGCTGAAGCCGACGGCCGCCGAGGTCGCCGAGAGGGCGGTCCAGGCGAACCCGACGACCATCCGCTGGGAGGCATCCTGATATGCCTCCGGCTCGCTGGCGATCATCAGGGTGCCGAGCAGGTTCAGCCCGCCCCAGACCACGTCCAGCACGGGCGCCACTTGGCTCTCGGTGCAGTTGAAGCTGTTCATCTGCTCGTACCCCTGCGGCGGCGCCTTGGTGAACAGGAGGCTGCAGCCGGCGAGGCCTGGGGTCATGGCCACGAGGAGCGCGATGCCCAGCGATCGCGAGAGCCGGGGTGAACTGCGCATTGCAAGACTCCGGGGTGTGCGGGGGAGCAGGGGTGGTGCCGGAAGTGTGGCGGCCGGCTGACGCGGTGTCCAGCGGCGAGATCGGGGCGGGGATCGGCGGTCTGGGGTACGGTGTCAGCGGGTGCGGTCGATATGTGTCGCCGGGAACCAGCCGATGACCCCTCGGCCGTTCCGGGCGAGGATCCAGCCGTCGTACTCACGGAGGCACTCGACCTCCTCGCCTGCGACAACGTCAAGCTCCCGGGCTGAGTAGGCCTCCGAGACCGTCGCCGGGCCAGGTGCTGTGCTGCTCAGGAGCGTCTCCGGGACCCATCCCATGCGGCCATCCGAGGCCCGGCACCAGAGCCACCGGGTGAACTCCTCGTCCCGACGCTCGATCTCGACGGTGGCACCGGCCGCCACGCTGATCGGATCGGCGTACTGGGCTTGGTAGGGCTGGTGAACGCGCGCTTTCACTTGCGCCGAGCGGCGACGACCCGCCACACCACCACGGCCGCGATCAAGATCACCCACCAATACCCTTGCAGGAGTGCGAGCATCGTCAGGCCGTCCTGTTCTGGATAGGGAAGAGGGTCGGGCCTCCGGCCCGACCTACGCCGGACAATTGGTTCCGTCAACGGCCGGCCAGAGGCCCGGCCCTCGATCGGAGACCGGATCCAAGTGCGGGCCGGCTCTTTCCTTCGCTGCGCTCAGGACAGGCAGCTTCGCTCAGAATGACGCAGGACCGCCGAGCCCTTCAGGCGCCGGGAAGGATCGGCGGCGCCGAGGCCGCCATCTCCGCCGTCCACCCGACAGTCCGGGTCGCGGCGAGGAGGGTCAGGTCGTCGTGCGGATCGGCGGCCCCGCTGAATGACTTCACCGCCTCGGCGATCCGGCGGACGACGGCCCCGGCCTTGGTGTCCCCTGCGCGGAGTGCCGCCGTGAGCCGTTCGGCACCGAACGCCTCCCCCGCGGGGTTCCGCGCTTCCACCAGGCCGTCGGTGAAGGCGAACAGCGTATGGTCGCGGTACAGCTGTCCGGAGCCGGCGAGGAAGGTCTGTTCGGGGAGGAGCCCGAGGGCCGGCCCCGTGGGCTTGAGCGCCGTCGTCGAACCGTCGGGACCGACGACGAGCCCCGGCTCGTGTCCGCAGTTCACAAAGTCGAAATACCCGGTCATCGGGTCGAGCGCGGCGAGGAAGACGGTCGCGAACATGTTCGTCCGGCCGTGGAGCCGGGCGATGTAGTCGTTGGTGAACCCCGCGCACCGGGTGAGGAGGTCGGCCGGGGTCGCGGCCTCCAGCGACTGGCGAACGAGGGTGCGGCGCCCCCCGATCATCTGGATGGCACCGCCCCCGACCGGGTCGGCGGAGGCGCGGATCAGGCTCCGGAAGAGCGCCATGAAGAGCGCGGCCCCGACCCCCTTGTCGCAGACATCGCCCACCACCATCACGATCGTCCCGTGCGGGGGGAGGGTGAAGGCGTCGTAGAAGTCCCCGGAGACCTCGCGGGCCGGATGGAGCGCCGCCGCGAGCTCCACGCCGTGCACCGTCGGGAGCGCTTCCGGCAGGAAATCCTGCTGGATGTTCCGGGCGACCTCCATCTCCCTGGAGAGGCTCTCGGCGTTCCGAAGCCTGCGACGATCGAGGGCCGCCCGGAGCCTCGGGGCCAGGATCGCCGGGGTGAAGCCGCGGGGGAGGTAGTCGTTGACGCCGAGTTCGAGCCAGCGCGAGACCAGGGCGACATCGTCCGTCGCGAGGAGGGCGATGACCGGGATCGACGCGGAGGCAGGGTCCTTCCGGAGCTCGCCGACGAGCCGTTCACTGTCGCCGCCGGAACGGGAGGCGTAGACCATCACCAGGTCGTACTGATCGGTCCGCACCTTGGCCAACGCGGCCTCACACCCCCCCGCCGTCTCCACGGCGTGCCCCTCCCCCTGGAGCTGGCGCTCCAGGGCGTCGCGGTCCTCGGCGGCGGCGCCGACGACGAGCACTTTGGCGGGTGCGGTCACGGGAGGGAAGGTATCGGTCGCCTGGGGGAGGGGGCTAGGCCCGGTCGAGCATCGTCAGCTCCCAGAGGTCCCGGGTGCTGGTGTGCAGGAAGGGGGTGAGGGCGAGCATCCCGGTCCGTCCGATGCTCCGCTCCAGGTAGCGCAGCTCGTCGAAGGTGGCCTTGAGCGACGGATCGGGCTCGGCCTCGAACCCCGCCTCCCGCATCATCAGGATCCCCTTGGCCTTGAGGGCGAGCTCGGCGCGGAGCCGGAGGAGTCCCATCATGTCCACGATCACCTCGGGATCGAAACGGTCCCGGAGCGTGGTGAGATACTCCCCGACCGGGGTCGCCGCCAGCTTCCCGGCGCGCATCGCCCGGAGCAGCTCCTGGTCGATGTCGAACCCGGCGCCGAGCCACTCCCGGGTCCCCTGCTCGCTCTGGTGGAACACCACGATGCAGGTCCAGGGGAAGACCAGGACGATGATCCCGGTGGCGAGAAGGGGATGGAGCAGGAAGTGGTTGTAGAGGGAGTGCAGCAGGATCGCGCCGGCGAGCCCGGGGAGGAGGACCCAGGGGCGGGGGAGGGCGGCCCGGTCGTAGAAGGTCTTGGCGATCATCGCGAGGATCGCGGTGGCCCCGCCGTGCATGATGGCGGTACCGAAGCCACGCACGATCCAGGTCCAGATCGTCGCGTCGGGCATCACCCGGAGGTACCAGAGATTCTCGAGGAAGGCGAAGCCGGTCCCGATCCCGAAGCCGAGAATGGCGGCGTCCACCACGAACCCGAGCCGGTTCCGGAAGAGCAGGTAGAGGATGCAGGCGCCCTTGAGCGATTCCTCCACCAGCGGGGCGACGTACATCGAATAGCGGCCCGGCGCGAGCGCGAGCTCGGGGGCGAGCCAGCGGTTCACGGCCCAGCTCAGGAGTGCTGCGCCGACACCCGCGCCGACCGAGAGCAGCACCGCGCGGAGCGCCACCAGCTTGTAGCTGTCGATCAGGACCAGGGCGACGAGGAGCAGGAAGACCGGCAGGATGCTGACGGCCAGCGAGAGGAGTGTCGTCACATGATCTTGAAGGAAAACATCCACTGGCTGGAGAGCGGGAGCCCCTGGTCGCGCGCCGCGGCGTACCCCACCGAGAAGGTCGAGTTGAGGTGGGAGAGGGTCACCAGCCGGAAGTCGGCCTGGGCGCCGGCGCTCACGAGCCCCCGCCGGAGCGCGTCATCCTCCATATCGGTCACGAGCCCGGTGGCGACCAGCGACAGGGACGCCCACCGGAGGTACATCGACGGGATGCCGACCCGGCGGAAGCGAAGTGGGGGGGAGACCCATTCCACCTGCGCCCGCCCGTAGTTGGCACCGCTCACGGTGTTGATCCCGATCCCGGGGAACGCCTCGACCGCGCGGAACTGCTGGATCTCCCGGTGGTCCACCCAGTTGTTGCCGAACCCGCCGAAGAAGAACCGGGCGAAGGAGTTGGTGCGGCTCCCGGTCAGCGCCGTCCCGGCCGAGGCGCGGAACCAGATCGAGGAGTGGGCGATCGGGAGGAGGAAGCCCCGGGTGGCCTCGGCGCTCAAGCGGAAAAAGAGGGTGTCCTGGGCGCGGTTGCCGCGGAGCGTCAGGTCCCAGGTGGTCCCGAGCTCATCGGCGATGGCGCCGAGCGAACGCCGGAGCGACCCGTAGGCGAGGTCCGCGGACCAGGAGAAGAGCTCGTCGTACGGCGCCGCGACCCCCTGGAACTCGGGGACGATCTGCAGCCCCCCGTAGCCCGCCACCGCCAGGGTGTAGGTCAGGTGTCGTGGCGTGTCAAAGAGGAGGTTGCCGGTGTACTCCACCCCCAGCCCGTACCCGCGGCGGCTCTCCTTGGTGGGGCCGAAGAGGTCGTAGAAGTCGGCCCGGTTGAACTGCGCGACGACCTTCCAGTTCCAGTGCCGGAAGACGGCCCGGAGGTGGGGGCGCTCGTAGCTCGAGTCCTGGGCCGGCGACCAGGAGGCGGTGACATCGAGCGAGGTGGCTCCGACCCGGTCGGAGAGGTTGAACCGCATCCCCCCCGCCACGGTGGTGCGGCCGGCCGCGTCCTCGTACCCCTCCACGATGGGATACGCGTTGTCCATCTTGAAATGACTGGGCCAGCGATACGGTCCCGTCCCGGTCGTCATCGAGTCGAGGTCGATCAGCGAGGACGACGGCGGCATCCACTCCTGGACCTCGGGGCGCTTCTCGGCGATCTCGTTGCCGAGGAACCGGATGGCGCTCACCTGTTCCGGCACCTGGTTCGGGATCATCGAGGGGAGGAAGCCGCGGCCGGAGAACTGGAACACGAGCACCGAGTCGGCGCTCACCGGGACCGGCTTGAAGAAGCCGGTCTCGGCGTTGGAGAGGGGCGCCATCGTTTCCCGCTCGAAGTCGTAGCGGAAGATGTTGGAGACCCCGGAGTAGTACGAGGAGCCGAAGAGGAACTTCCCGTCCGGCGAGTAGACGAAGGTCGAGGGGGACCAGTCGCCGAACTCGAAGAGGACCTGGTGCGTGGTATCCCCCGCCATCAGGCGTGCCACGTCCATCTGCACCAGCCGAGTGGAGCCGTCGATCTCCTCCTGCGACCCGATGAGGGTGGTGCCGTCGGGGGAGATGTCGAGGTCGAAGATGTCCCGGCCATAGGGGAGGGTCTCGACCTGCTTCCACTCGGTGTACGGGTAGGGGACCCGGACGATGGTCGAGAACCCGTTGTCGTGACGCACCCCCCACAGGGCGCGGTCGGCGGGGCTGAACACCAGGTCGCCGATGCGGGCGTTGGTGAGGAGCTTCCGCGACTTCCCCGTCCCCATGTCGAGGGCGAGGAGGTGCCGCCAGTCGGCGTTGCTGGTGGTGTAGAAGAGGGTGCGGGAGGCGGGGTCGAAGGCGAGCGAGGTCACCGAGAACCCGGATGCCCCGGAGATCGTCGCGATCCGCCGGGTCCGGCCCGTCGCCACGTCGATGGCGGCGATCGCCGCCTCTTCCCCCGGGTACCGGACCGCCACGTAGAGGGCATTGGCGGTGGAGTCGAAGTAGCCGCGCGACACGGCGCCCAAGGCCCGCTCGGTGATCGGCCGGACCGGGGTGACCGGGTGCTGGCGGATCGAGTCGAGGTTCGCCTTCTGCCACTCCCGCTCCCAGGCGATCCAGCGCTCCCACTCCTCCGCGAGCGAGCGGCCGTACACCTTCTTGAACTGCGATGAGAAGTAGGCCCGGCTGTCGGGGGTCCGGTCGAACCAGGCACGGAGGGAGTCGTTGCCGTAGCGGAGCCCGAGGTAGCTCACGAAGCGGGTGCCGTAGAGATACGAGTTGACCCCGACCTGGAAGTCGACCGTGGTCCCTTCCGACTCGAGCCCCACCACGTCGTAGATCCGGGCGCTGTCCCGCACCATCGTGCGGAACACCATCTCGTCGTACGGGCCGATGACCCGCCCGAGCCCGCCGTTCATCCAGGTCTCGAGGTACACGGCGTACCCCTCGAGGTACCAGCGCGGGGAGTACCACCGCGGCGTGGTGAGGTAGGCGTAGAGCATCGAGGGCGGCGCCTCGGCATTCGGCGTCACCTTCCCGAAGAAGATCGACCGGTAGAACCGGTCGGTCCCGGTGGGCTTGTCCACGGTGAAGATGTGGGCCATCTCGTGGTTCATCGAGGAGCCCATCCGCTCCGGCGCCGGTCCCGACTCATACTCGTGCGCGTACGGCTCGATCCCGAGGGTGATGTGGTTGTCCGGGACCGGACGCGCCCCCGCGTTCCCGTAGTGCCAGAGGTCGTGCATCAGCACTTCCATCTTGCCTTCGGGGTTGTAATTCCAGAACCGGCGGTGGAACTGGAGCGAATTCTCGAAACTCCGGGCCACCTGGGGGACCAGGTACGCCTGGAGCGGCGAGGTGTACACCAGCCGCATATCGCCGGTCTCGAGGGTCTCGAATTGGGCGGCGACCGCGGTCGGTGCCCACGCTCCGAGACAGAGGAGGAGGGCCAGGGAGCGGCCTGGGCGTCGTGACAGCATATGGAAGGGGGGGATCACTGCGAGAATGTACGCGACGATCCCGGCCCCCGTAAGAGCGGGCCGGGATCGTGTCACCCCCTCTCCACGTAAGTGGAGAGAGGGGCGGGGGGTGAGGCTACTGCGCGGAGCGCTGCGCCGTGCGGTTCGCCTCGGTCAGGAAGGCCTCGGAGGCCTGCGCGCTCCGGGCGAGGGAGCGGAACGCCTCGGAAGCCTGGAGGGTCCGGAACGCCTCGGAGGCCATCGCCGAGCGGAACGCTTCCGACGCCATCGCCGAGCGGAAGGCCTCGGACGCCATCGCCGAGCGGAAGGCCTCGGACGCCATCGCGCTGCGGAACGCCTCGGAGGCCATCGCCGAGCGGAACGCTTCGGAGGCCATCGCGGAGCGGAACGCTTCGGAGGCCATCGCGGAGCGGAACGCCTCGGAGGCCATCGCGGAGCGGAACGCCTCGGAGGCCATCGCCGACCGGAACGCCTCGGAGGCCAGGGCCGAGCGGAACGCCTCGCTCGCCTGGAGGCTCCGGAACGCCTCGCTCGCCTGCATCGAGCGGAACGCCTCGGTCGCCTGCAGGGACCGGAACGCCTCGTTCGCCTGGGCGGTGCGGAGCGCCTCGGTGGCCTGGGCGGTGCGGAAGGCGCCCTGGGCCTGGGCGGTGCGGAACGCCTCATTGGCCAGCGCGGTGCGGTACGCCTCGCTCGCCAACACGGTCCGGTTGGCCTCGGAGGCCATCACGGTCCGGAAGGCCTCGGAGGCCATCGCGGCGCGGAACGCCTCGGACGCCATCGCGGAGCGGAACGCCTCGGACGCCATCGCCGAGCGGAACGCCTCGGAGGCCATCGCCGACCGGAACGCCTCGGAGGCCAGCGCCGAGCGGAAGGCCTCGGAGGCCATCGCGGCGCGGAACGCCTCGGACGCCATCGCGGAGCGGAACGCCTCGCTCGCCATCGCGGTGCGGAAGGCCTCGCTCTGGACCAGCGTGAGGACCTCGGGGTTCTGGAGCAGGATCGCGATCTCGGGGTTCTGGACGGTCACCTCCGACGGGGTGATCTGCCGGCCCTGGTAGCGGGAGGCCTGCTTGACGCCCGCGATCGGCGGATCGCCGATGGTGCCGGCCCCGCCGCTCGTCGGGGGGAAGCCGGTCGCGATCGCCGCGACCACGACCACGGTCGCCACGATCGTACTGCCGATGATCATCGTCTTCTTGGTCATGATCGCATTCTCCAGGAGCTCAGGGATGGTGCCGATGAAAAGTCTGGTGCGTTCAAAGAGCGGGGCCGCGGCGGGCGCGGGGGACGCGCGGGCGGACCGGGCCAGGGCCGCGAGGATGTTGTGCTTGAGGTGGACCGGGACGTCGCGCTCCCCGGCGCGCTCGAAGAGGTCGGCGACCCGCCGCAGCTCGGCGTCGTACGCCCGCGCCTCGGGATCCTCGGCCACCAGCTTCCGGACGGTCGTCCTCTCGTCCGGGGTGATGGCACCGTCGAGCGCCCGGTGGATCAGGTCGATCTGGTGTGGCTGGAGCATCTCACCCTCGCGGTTCGCGGAGCGCCTCCCGCAGCCGGTCGCGCGCGGTGAAGAGGCGCGACTTGACCGTCTTGACGGGGACCTCGAGCACGTCGGCGATCTCTTCGTAGGTGAAGGACATGAAGTGCTTGAGCACCACCACCGCCCGGTCGTCGGGCTTGAGCTCCCGCAGCGCCTTCCCTACGCGGTCCTGCACCTCGGCCACTTCATCGGGGGTGGATCCCGGGGCGGTGAGCCCCGGACGATCCTCGATCGCCACCGTCGGCTTCCGTCGCTTGAGGACGTTCAGCGACTCGTTCACCGTCATCCGGTAGACCCAGCTGAAGAAGCGGTACTTCGGGTCGTACGTCCGGAGATTGCGCAGTGCGTTCAGGAAGACCGTCTGGGTGACGTCTTCGGCGTCCTGCGCGTCGTGGAGCATCCGCAGGGCGACGTTGAACAGGGGCTTCTGGTAGCGGTCGATGAGGCCGCTGGCCGCGTCCCGCTGCCCTGCCAGGTACCCCCGGACGAAGGCGCGGTCCTGTTCGTCGATTGTCGAAGTGGTCAATTCCAATTACAACCCAGCGGGCCAAAGGTTGGAAAAACGGTCTGGAGGGGGTAGGGAGGGGGTGCCGACCGGACCCCCGGGGGATAAGTTGCACCCTGACACGCCCCCTGACAAATCGGCTGGGCAGCGGCTCCCCGCGACCGGCCCGAGGCTGCGATGGCACCTGGCTTCCAGATGACGTTCGGAACGGATCCCGGGGCCGTCGCCCAGGCGGTGGCCCGCTTCGGGGAGTTCGCCGAGGCGCACGCCTTGCCGACGCCGGTGCGCCGGAGCATCCAGGTGGCGCTCGATGAGTTCGTCTACAACCCCATCGTCTACGGGTTCGCGGAGCGGGGATCGGGGGAGGGGGAGCTCCGGGTGGAGCTCGAGGAGGCCCAGGTCCGCGTCACCATCCGCGACGATGGCCCCCCGTTCGACCCCTTGGCCTACGCGGACCCCGACACCACCCTTTCCGTGGATGAGCGGCAGATCGGGGGGCTGGGGATCCACTTGGTGCGGCAGATGATGGACGAGGTCAGCTACCAGCGGCGCGAGGGATGGAACGTCGTGGTGCTGGTGAAGCGGCTGGGTCGTGGGACAGCGGATGTTCAACACGGAGAGAACCACATGGATGTCAGCACGCGCACCGAGCGCGACATCACGATCATCGCCTTCGCGGGGAACCTCGACAGCAATACCTCCCCCGAGGCGCAGCTGGCGATCGACGCCTTCCTGGCCGGCGGCGGGAAGAAGCTGGTGGTCGACTTCTCGGCGCTCGACTACATCAGCAGCGCGGGACTCCGCGTCCTCCTCGGTGCCGCCAAGAAGCTGCAGCCGCCGAACGGGGGCCTCCGGCTCTTCGGATTGAACGAGACGGTGCGGGAGGTCTTCGAGATCTCGGGGTTCGCGAAGATCCTGCAGATCCGTGGGTCGGCAGCGGAGGCGATGGAGGGGTTGTAGGGGCGGATCGCTGCCGCGGCGGGAGGTCGCTGTTATCCCCCGGCGCTCTGGAGGTCGCCCTGAAGGGCTTACCCTGCCACGGATCGCGTGTGCGGGGTCGAAGCAGTGCAAGCCCTTTAGGGCGTCTTCCACAGAGGCGGCTTTAGCCGCCGGGGACGAAGGCGCCCATCTGCCATACACCTAGGCCCGAGCGGAGCGAGGGAGGTCGCAGAAAAACGGTCGCGGAGCGGGGGATGACCGAGCAAGGACGGTAGATCCCTCGCTTCGCTCGGGATGACAACGCGGTGGGAATCAGCAGCAGCTTCGCCGGGACCACCGCGAGTGGCGGAGCCGAGGGGCGGCGCTTCGCGCCGC
>Ga0315910_10001799_pt1 | contig 19365 bp, 14 predicted proteins | sample EdamamesoilMG_FD_204470 | JGI IMG/M metagenome (GOLD analysis project Ga0315910, IMG submission 204470) | Garden soil microbial communities collected in Santa Monica, California, United States - Edamame soil | ecosystem: Environmental > Terrestrial > Soil > Garden | place: USA: California...
GTCGCCGCCACCGCCACCGCCTGCGTCGCCGCCTTGCCCGACATGCTCGAGTTCGCGGGGGTCGTTCTCGAGCAAGCCGTTGCACGCGGCGCTGGCGACGAGTCCGGCGAGCACCGCACCGAAGCTGAGTCTTCGTAGGGACATGCTGACCTCTGTGCGCCCAAGCCTATGCGTTTTGTGAGCAATTAACAGTGGCGTTTTTCGACGGGACAGGGTCAACGTCGGCGACGGTCTCATAAAAAAAAGCGGCGAGCGCTGAGCAGCGCTGAAACCGAGGACAAAGCACTTCGCGCGTCCATGAGCTTGACGTGGTTTAGGGTCGCGGTATCTCCTGATACCAACTTCGAGCTCGCAGTCGGGGTCGAGATGACGGACCAAACCAGCAGGGCGGCCAAGATCGCCGGTGTGCACTTGGGCGATGTGATCGGAGGACGCTATCGCGTCGAAACGATCCTCGGCGCCGGTGCCATGGGCGTCGTTGTGGCAGCTCGCCACATCGAGCTCGATGATCCTGTCGCGATCAAGTTTCTGTCGCAAGACTTGCTCGACAACCCGAACGCGCTCGGTCGGTTTCAGCGCGAAGCGCGCGCGGCAGCACGCATCAAGCACGAACACGTGATCCGGGTGTACGACGTGGGTAAGCTGCCGAGCGGCGTGCCCTACCTCGTCATGGAGCGGCTCGACGGTTCGGATCTTGCGACGCTGCTTCACGATGAGGGACCACTGCCGCTCGGCGAGTCACTGCGTTACGTGCGCGAGGCATGCGCCGGCATTGCTGAAGCGCACCGACTCGGGATCGTGCACCGCGACATCAAACCGTCGAATCTGTTCTGCCTGCGTCGCCCGAACGCGCGCCCGAGCGTGAAGGTGCTCGACTTCGGGATCTCCAAGTTGATCGAGCCAGCGCCTGATGGGTCGATGACCGGTACGAGCCACATGCTCGGTTCGCCCAGCTACATGTCTCCCGAGCAGATGCGAGCTCCGAACCGTGTCGATCATCGTACCGACATCTGGTCGCTAGGCGTCGTGCTCTACGAGCTCGCCACCGGCGCTTTGCCCTTCGGCGGCAGCAGCTACCCCGAGCTGTGCCTGAGTGTGACGAGCGACAACCCCGAGTCGCCGCGGGCGCTTTGCCCGGAGCTGCCCGTGGAGCTCGAAGCCATCGTGCTCAAATGCTTGCGGAAAGAGCGCGACGATCGCTACGCGAGCGTGGACGAGCTCGGTCAGGCGCTCGATGGGTTCGCCGCGGGGCGGCACGAAGTCAGCTTCAGACCCGCGTCCACCTCTCGCAACACCCAGGCACCGAACATCCCCTCTCCACCCACGCTGACCGCGCCCGTGGACTGGGCCCCCCCGCCCGCGCCGCTGTCCGTCGCGGCGGGGCCATCGACCTGGGCGCGGACCCTGAGGCCCTTGATGACGCTGCCGCGGCGGTATCAGGTGGCGCTCGGGGTTCTCGGGGCGGCCTGCGTGCTCGGCGTCGGACTCGTGTGGTGGAGTGTCGCTCGTTGGGTGCCCGTGGCTGCGTCGCCCGCCTCGCGTGACGCCGGCGTGCTACCGGAGCACGTCTCGCTGCCGGTAGCGCTTCCGCCCCGTCTAGCGCCGTTGAGCAGCGCAGCTCGCTCCGCCTCCCCGCGGCCCCCGGCCGATGCCGGCATGCCCGGGGCCGCCTCTCAGGATGCGCGGCCCGCTGCCAGCGCGTCGATTCGAGCGCTCGGCACTGCCGCCCCAGCCTCCCGCGCGTCGGCTCCTGCGGGAGCGAGCGAACGGCCGCCCACGAGCGCCTCAGCCACGAGCGCGCTCGCGCCGACCCCATCTCGACCTCAGCCGGCGCGATCTGGTAACATCCCGGTTCAGCGCTCGGCCAGCAGCGTGTGGACTTCGCGCGAATGAAAGCATCGAACTGGAGTCGCGCCATCGCGTGCGCCATGTGCTTGTGGAGCTCCGTCTGCGTGTCGAGCGCAGCGCGCGCGCAGGCAGCGCCGGAGCCTGGCGCCGAAAAGCTTGCCGACCAACGTTTCTCGGAGGCGCTGGCGATGATGGACGCCAAGCGCTACGCCGAGGCGTGCGCTCTCTTCGAAGAGAGCCAGCGCTTGGCCCCCGCGAGCGGCACGCTGCTCAATCTCGCAGACTGCTACCAACAGCTTGGACGCCTCGCGAAGGCTTCCGAGACGTTCGCCGCCGCGTTCGAATCGGCACGTCGCAGCGGGAACGTGGCGCGCCAGCAGGTGGCGCAAAAACGCAGCGAAGCGCTGGCGCCGCGCCTGGCACACTTGGTCGTCAACGTGGCCGAGCCCGTCCCGGGGCTCAGCCTCACGCTGGACGGCGTCGCGCTGCCCGCGAGCCGTTGGGCCACACCCCACGCAGTCGATCCCGGCGCGCACATGGTTCGAGCGACAGCGCCCGGACATCAGGCTCGGGAGCTCTCGGTGCCCTCGCTGGCCGAGGGAGCCACGCGCACGCTCGCGATCCCGCGCCTCGAACCAGTCGCTGCCACGCCAGTGGTGCCCGAGGCAGCCTCCGAACCCACGCAGCCGACGGACTGGCAGACGGTGGGAGCACTGACAGGCGCGGCTGTCGGCGCCGTCGCGATCGTCGGCGGTACGCTGTTCGCGCTCGAGTCACAATCGAAGCACGAGGAGTCGGACCGTTACTGCGAAGGCAGCGATTGCGCCGATCAGCGCGGCGTCGACGCCATGGACGACGCTATCGTTGCTGGGAACCGTGCCACTGCGTGTTTCATCGTTGCCGGTGTCGGGTTGGGGGTAGCCGGTGTGCTCTGGTTCGTGCGTCCGTTCGATTCCGCCGACCCCACACCGACGCAGGTGGGCATCGGCCCCGGCCGGGTCGAGCTGCGCGTGCGCTGGTGATGGGTCGAAAAGGGCTGCAGCCCCGAGGCTCAGCCCGCCTCGAACTCCCGAGACGGCGACGCGCCCGATAGGGGTCGCAGCGTGACGATGTGGTCCATGCTCAAGCGTAGCCTGCCGCCGGGGCGCTCGTCGCCTTCGCGCAGCGTCTCGATCACGACATGGCTCGCCGACGCCTCGAGCACGCGACCGATCGTCACGAAGACGCGCCCGTCTTCGTTGTCTTCCTGTTCTTCAGCCAGCGTGACGACCTCGACGAGCTCGCCGACGAAGCTCGAGGGCTCGGGCGACACTTCGGGCAAGAACGGGTCGATGGTACCACCTCGGCGCACGTATTCTACGAAGGGCAGATCCGCGTAGGCGAGCGCGAGCAACCGCGCCAACGCGAGCAAGCTGAGCGTGCCCAGGCTGGCTCGGCTGGGTGCCTGTTGAACGACCCGCGACAGGCCTGCTGCCACGCGGGCTCCAAGCGGCGCGTCGAGAGCCTTGGTGAAGCGGTAGGCCTCCTCGACGTCCTCGAGAGCTTTACCAGCAGCGAGATGCAGGAACGTCTCGAGCGGAGGTAACGCTGGCCCGTGGCTACGAGCCGGTTCGCTCGTGAGCAGTTGGCCCAACGCGGTCAGGTGTTGCGACAACCCCGCCGAACCCAGCTGGCGCATGATCGCTGGATCTTGCAGCGCGCGTACGAGCAGCGGGCGCAGAAGACCCTGGAGCACCGGAGAGGCATGCTCCAAGTCGAGGAAGGCGCGCTCGACTCCCGGAGCTGGCTTCATCGGACCCTCTTCGTGCCGAGGGCGCCGGGGTTGGGTGGCGGGAACTGAACCGACCCCGTCTGCGTAAAGGTCATGCCCGAATAGGAGAGCAGCCCTGCTTCGGCAGCACTGCTCAGGTGACCGATGAAGATCGACCGGTTCGGCAGGATCGCCAACACCGCCCCGAGCCCCCCGACGAACGCCGTCGATCCGTCGCGGCAGCTCGCCCGATCCGCCGTCCAACCCGGGCTCGCAGCTTGAATCTGCAACCTGAGTTCGTCGTACAGCTCCACCAGTTCATCGTAGCTCCAGCCCGAGTCGTGAGCGAGAGCGAGCCGGCGAACCGCCTCGCGATTCATGAACGTGCCGGCATTTTCGCCGCTCGCCGCGACTGGAAGCGTGCGGAATCCCGGATCTTTTGGGGATGACGGCTTCGCGGTTGGCACGCCGCCGCATCATACCTTGGAACGCGCGTTCTGAGACCGCCGGTCACGCTGCCGATCGCATTCGTCACACCAGCTCGGTGGCTGAATCGTCGCAGCACTAATACATGCCGAGACCGCCCGTTGCTGCAATGCGCGGTGCTTGCAGCGCTTCGTTCACGTCCGCAATTGCTTCGAGCACCGCCGGGTCAGTACTCTCGTGGATCGCACGCCGGAGCTGCGCCTCGCTGGCCGGCGCGGCAAGCTCGAGAGCTTTGGCGATCAGCGTGTCTTCCCCCATCCACTGGCTGAATTCGGCGATGCCCAGTCCCCGCTCACTCAGCCAAACTTGGGTTTGCTCAGTCGTCAGCAGCTGGCGCTGCCGTCGCAGTTCGTTCGCTGTGGCTTGCACCGCGCCCGGATCCGCTTCGAGCGAGCTGTGGGTCGCGCACCCCAAAAGCGCTCCTCGCCGCTCGGCTTCGCGCCGAAGCTTGCCGGCGACCGCCGGCGCTCGCGTGGCTAGGAACTCCATGACCCGCTCGGTCCAAGCTGCAGCCAGTCCTGAAGGCGCGTCGCTAGTTGGGGTACGCTCGAGCTGCAGCGGCGCCGAGCGCGCGTGCCCGGTGTCCGCCGCGACTCGACGAGTCAGCTCGTGCCACACCTCGGTGTATGAGAAGCTGAACTGAGGAGTCGCCGGAATGGCCTCCGGCTGCGCAAGGTCGGCACGCACACGTTCGAGTGCCGCGAGCGCGTCCGCACGCTTTTGATCCACGATGTGTTTGGGACTCGAACGGAGCCAATGTCCAAGCGCCTCGAGCTCGGCGGCATCGACGCCGGCGCGTTCGGCGCAGCGGAGGACCTCTTTCAGACTGCGCGAAGGATAGAAGCTGGAACGACCGATCTCGACGAGAGCCGCTACCGTGTCGGCGCGGATCACAGCCGCACTCTCCGCGGCCAAGAACGTCGCCCTCAAGTTGACCATGGCCTCCGAAACGACGCGATAGCCCCTTTCCTCGGATTCGTGCGCGACGGCCACCTCGTCGTCTGCTTCGATGACGCCACTCGCGTACCAGTCGAAGATGCGCCCGACGCCAATCATGCCGAAACGCTGCAATTCGGCGGCCCGAAGCGCGCCCATGCTGGCGGCTCCGTACACGCGCACGCCGCGCGACAGCGCCCACAGCACTTCTTTGTGCCACACTGCGAGCTGCTGATCGAAATAGCCGTCGATCAGCACGATGCTCGTGGCACCCTCCTTGGTCGCCCGGTATAGGTCGCCGCATGCAGCGGGGCTACGCAGCACTGCGTTGGGCAAGGTGCGCCGAACCTGTTCGCTCGGCAGCGTCGGACCGACGAAAACGACCGTAGTCACGCTGCGCTAGCCTCGGCGTGGGATGCCCAGTACCTCGAGGCGCGCCTACCAGGCTGATAGCCGGGCAAATAGGGGGCGCCCTCCAAACCGGGCGCGAACAGGCGCATGACGTGTACCGGATACTCAGGGCGCGATAGGTCGACGCCGATCACCTGATCGGCACCCGCGCTCTGCAGGCGATCGATGAGCAGTGCTACGTCTGCTTCCAGTGTGTCGAAGTCGTAGCTGGGTACGTTCTGAAAAGACCAGCACTGCCCTGCGGGCAAAGCGATCTGCGCACGATGCAGTTGAACAGACTCGGGACCACGGAGATCGCTCAATTCGCCCGGTTGAAGGTCGTCCCGGGAGCCGACGATGCGGGTGACGCGACTTTGGGCTGCTTCGGACAGCGCACGTGCCAGAGCGATGGCGCGCGTTGGGTGGCAGCCCGAGCCTTGCGCGAGCCCCACGGGGCGAAAGACGTTGTGTGCCGTCTCCAAAATCCAGCAGAGGAAGCAGGGGATCCCCACGTCCGAAGTCATGTCCCAAACGGCAACGCTGATCTCCGCGCGCCGATACTTGTCCGCAAGATCCAAACACACGGGGTCGTCGACTGTTTCTAGATCGAGGCGTCGCTTGCGCTGATAGGCCGCGCCGGCCTTGAAGAACAAGGACAGCGCGTCGCGCTCGATCAGCTCACAAAGCCCGTGGCTGATGGCTTCCAGCCGGTGATTTCCGGAAGCCAGGCCGTTCGAGCCACTCATGAAATAACCACTCCCGGTGGGAAGCGGCAGGCGCAGGTCCAAATGCACGGCTTCGAAAGGCACCCACACCTCCCCGTCGGCCGAAAGATCTTCGCCGGCGACCCACAAGATCCGCTGCGTGGCATCGTAGGGGTGTGCGAAGCGCTGGAAGCGCTCGACTTTCGCGGCCCGCGCGGCGGCGTTGATCTCGTGCAGGCTTCCGAGCCGCAAGGGGCAGAGCACGTGTTCCGCATGGAACTGTTCGATGGATTCCATCACCCCAGAAACCTTCGCACTGATGAGATCCACGCCCTTCCCCTGACTCACGCTGATGGAGCGCGAGTTCGGCCGCACCACCATCACGGTGGGAATTCCAATGCAATCCATACCCGTGACATCAGCGATGCGAGTAATGCCGAAGTCCGGCAAGAACGGTGCCACAGAGGCGAGCGTTTGCTCGGGAGACACGGTCCGGTCCGTGCCCCGTCGGTAGCCCTTGGCGGTACGCTGATCAGGGCTCAACGAGATCGTGTTCATGAGCGGCAGCATAGATCGTTCGCTGACGCCTTCAAAGCGATCCGAACTGATCACCATGGTGAGGCGCCTCGCGATCTCTTATCTCAAGTGTGATGCCGTAGAGCCACCAGTGGCCACAGCGTGTCATCGAATAGGACAACATGGGAACACAACCTGATGCTACCAACGGCGCCGCGACCAACGGCGGAACGCCGAAGCCAATTCGGCACGATATGTTATTGATCCAAGATCCACCCGACGGCACCAAGGGTACTCGTCTGGTGCGATTCCCGGTCGACAAGAACACGGGCGAACCCGGCGCAGGAGCGACCGTTGCGCCGCAGACGGAGGGGTATCGCCCGGTCATGAATCTCGGCTTGATGGGGCAAGGCACGGACCAGAACCCAGCGCGCGGCACGATCCTGTCGGCTCTTCCGCTGCATCCGAGCCCGGCCGCTTCCAATGGGACTACGTGCTACCTCGTGAACGCGCAGAACCTCAAGTACAAGACCGCGTGGACCGCAGAGGAATGGAACGATCCTCCCGGCGGCTACGACGCCGATGGGCAGGTGGGCGACGACTGCTTTTCGCTGCTCATCGCGAGTCCGGCAGGCAAGGTCTACTACCTCGAAAAGAAGCCACCCCCTACACAAGCGCCGGCGCTAAAAGGCGGACGCGGCTTCCGCACGCGAGAGGAGGAGCGGCGCTACGAAGAAGAGCAACCACCCTCTACGCAGGCGCTGGCGCTAGAAAACGGACGCGACTTCGTCTTTCGCGAGGTAGGAGAGGGAGAGCTGCGTTACGAATCGGAACTCTGGACAGAACTTCGCAGCGGATGTGTGGTCGGCACGGTGAGCTTCGAGAACGCGATCAAGTACGCAAATCAGCCAGATGCTCGGTCGCCACGCGACAAGCTCGTGCCGCTCGTCAACATCGATAGTCTCATGCCGAGGGGTGACTCGAAGACGAAGGAGAATGAATCATGAGCTGTTCGCAACACTGCTATGGATCCCGGCTGCGACGCGCTGCCATGCACGCGACCAAAAAGTCCGCATCGGCGTCGCCTGTGCTCAGCGGCACCTGGGACTTCAAATGGCCCATCGGAACCGAGATTCGCATCGCGTTTCAGGAGCTGCCTGACGACGTGGGAGGAATCGACTTCGAGAAGGCCAAGACAACGGTCGACGACATGCTACACGTCTGGCTCGGTGGTCGCGACGACATTGCGAAGCCGCTCTTGAGACATCACGTTGTGGGAGATCTGCCCGCGCCGCCGCGGGCGGAGAATGGTGTACGACGCGCTCAAAGCCTGAGCGGTGGCCAGGTCATCGACTACGACGTCCTCGTGTCGTTCCTGCCATTACCGGTAGTGCTGCCGCCGCGGGCGCAAGACTCGATCAACGAGCGCGCCGCCAAGCAAGTGATCGAGCAAGCTGCGATGGAGGCGACCGATTCAAAGGTGAAGCAGGTGCTCGAACGAGCCGCGATGCAGATCCTCGATCACGTCGCCACGCGAGTTGGAACGCCTGCGTCTGAGCTCGGGCGCTATGCACGTTGGAGCGAATACGGCGTGCCCACGGTGTTTTTGGGACCGCAGGTCAATTTCGCGGACCGCTGGTCCGAATGGTTGGAATCGCCCGAAGGAAAGTTCACGGTAGCGCACGAGATTGGTCATGTGCTCGGCATGGCGCATGAGCAACAGAATCCAAACTTCCCCACGCCCGAGTGGAAGCCACTGCCGGAGATGATCAAAATCGTGCAAAATCGCAGAGAGCTTGCCGGGCACGTCAACGTCGAGGAATTCATCAAGGACGAAATCATCGATCGGTGGCCGGGGGACCCACGGTTCTCAGACTGGCGCAAGTCAGCGGCAAATCGAGACAACGGCTACGATTGTAAGTCCGTGATGGCGAAGCCGAGTTATCGTTGTTTGATCAAGGGGCTCCACAACGCCAAGACTTGCACCACCACAGGGTGCCCGGAGTACCAAAAGGAGTTGGCGGGGCTGCAAGGGCCGACCGACGGTGACTTGCGGCAATTGCGGGAGATGTACAAGCGTTACGAAGTCACTGCTCAGGCGGCGGAGTAACCGCAGCTACAAGTACCCCTCCGCATGCGCCAGCTGCAACACGGTCTGTAGCCGGCGGCTTGTCTCCCGCGCATCGTCCGTATCGAATGCATCTTTGGCGGCCGCGAGCGCGGTCGCCAGAGGTGCCTCGAAGAGCTTTTGGGCTGGATCGAGCAGATCGTCGATCACTACCCTGGCGTTCGCGAAATCGTCGCGCACGTGATACAGATCGAGAACGATGTAGTCGGCGAGCCAGCGGAACGGGAACACATGCGTGCCGCGTCGCCACCAACTGGTTGCCTCGTGCGCCAGGTGTTCGGCTTCGTCGAGGCGCCCCGCCTGCCACGCGAGCCAGGCGTCGCACGCCAGGCACGCACCAATGTACGGAGTCAGCTGCGCTCGCTCGGCATATCGTCGCGCACGCGCGTTCGTCGTCTTCACCGCGTTCGGCTGACCGAGTCGACGTTGAGCGACTGCCTGGTACACGAGCGCCCGACTGATCAGCATCGGATCGCCGATTGGTTCCAGCTCCGTGAGGATGGCGTCGAACAGCTCGATCGCCGCGCGGCAACCGTCGCGGCCGCCGAGCACCAGCGAGAAGGCGAGCACGAAGCGCGGACCGGCTGCCTGCCCCGCGCTCTCGGTCGTAGTGGTCAGCTCCGTCACTCCACGCTGGGCCGCCGCTACGGCTTCACGCGAGAACAGATAGCGATCGCGCGCCATCACATGGCTTGCGACGCACTCGAAGAAGCTCGAACGCTGGAGCGGCGTTCCGTGCTGCTCGACCAACGGCTGCATCCGCGCGACCACCGCCTCGGTGATTGGGCCGCCACGGCGTTCGAAGTAGTACAGCCAGAATCGGCTCTGCTGGATCTCGATCCACTCATGAACGAGGTTGCTCTCTTCAGGGCCGCGGACGCAGGCCAGCTCGTGTTCGGCGCGTTCGAGCGCGCTCGTTGCGCCGGCGTAGTCGTGCGCTGTTCGCAACGCGGTGGCTTGCTTGCGCAGCAGTCGCGCGCGCGTCGCTGGATCGACCTGTGTCAGGGTGGCCGTGTATTGCAGCGCCGCTTCGCGATTGCGACCCGAACGCAGTAAGACGTCGCCGCGCGCTTCCGAAAGCTCGAGGATGACGCTGGGCGCCGGTGCGTTCGCCGTCGCCTCTACGGCCTCGCTTGATGAGCCGCGGACCTGCTCGAGCGCCAGACCGTAGAGATCCACGGCGTCCGCGTTCGCATAGCAGCGCGCCGCCTGGTCGGCGGCATCGCGAAGGTACGGCGCTGCCCGTTCAGGCAGACCTGCTTCGGCAAAGTGCAGTCCGAGCTCCGCCGAACTCGCGTCGAAACGGTCGCTCGAGCTCAGCAGAGCGGCCGCCTGACGGTGGAGCTCACGCCGCTCACTGGGGGTGAGGGCGGACAACTGTGCATCGCGCAACTTGTCGTGAACGAAGCGGCAGCGACCGTTCGGTAGGGCCTCGAAGAGGCGCTGAGCGCCGAGCTCCGAGATTGCGGATGTCGCGTTCAGCCCCAGGCCCATGCGGTGTGCGCACGCCTCGAGAAGCGCGCTCGGGAACTCGGTGCCGAGCACGGCGCCGAACTCTAGCATGCGCCGCGCGGATGGGCTGAGTTGAGAAATGCGGAGCTCGAATAGCTCGTTGAGCCCGCTCGGTATCTGCAGGTCGTGCGTGTCGACGTCGAGTTCGCTGATGCTGGGGTCGTACAGCGCCGAGCGCAGTGCACCCTGCTGGCGAAGCGAATGCAGATACTCGATCACCAGAAAGGGATTGCCGCCAGAGCGGCCATGGAGGAACTCCGAGACGTGCGCGGGGACGACCTGGTTGGCCAGCAAGCTGCGCGAGAGCAGTGAAACTTCATCGACGGTCAGGCGTTCGAGGTGGGTCTCTCCGGAAGCCCGCGCCGACAACCGCTTCTGCTGCTCGCTCGACAATTCGTCCGCGCGGTAGGCAGCGACGATGCAGAGCCTCGCGTCCGCTAGCGTCTGCACCAAGTCGCTCGACAAGAAGCCCAGGCTGAGGTCGTCGGCCCATTGCACGTCGTCGATGATCAGCAGCACCGGCTCGGTGGCAGCAATCGTATGCAGCACGGTCGCCAGGCTCTTCAGCACGCGAGCGCGAGCCAGCTCCGAGGGCAGCAGGGTTGGTGCCGCGGCAGCGTCAACGCTGGCCAGCGATGGCTCGTACGCTGAGAGTACCAGCGAAGCTCGTTGCAGTTCGTCGTCGGAGGACGTGCGCTTCGCGCGCTTTAGATCGGCCGTCCAGGCCAAGAGCGGCAGAAATGGGCCGAGCGGACGCCCCGCGGAGCGATTGGATCCGCGCGTGGGCACGAGCTCGTGGCATCGCCCGACGAGTACCTCGAAGCCTCGCTCGCTCGCGTAGCGCGCTGCTTCGTTCAAGAGTCGAGTCTTGCCGATGCCGCTCTCACCACTGACGAGGTGCAGCCCGCCGTTGCCGCTCCGGGCGCGGTCGACACCTGCCGTAATGCTGCGCAGCGCTGACTCGCGCCCCACCAGCCGCGATCGATGAAATGGCACATAGCGAGTACGAACCGCGCTCACCGGCGGCATGCTGCCGGACTTGTAGACAGCGAGCGCCTCGCAGACTTCGCTGGCAGCCGCGCAGCGTCGCGCGGGGTCTTTCGCCAAGAGTTTCAGCATCAGCATGTCGAGCTCCGCGGGAAGCTCTGGTCGGAGCGTCGACGGCGCACGCGGAGCGAGTTCGACGTGTTGGCGGGCCAGGGCCGCGGGGTCGTCGGCGTGGAACGGCGGCTTGCCGGTGAGGAGCTCGTACAGCATGCAGCCAAGTGAATAGAGGTCCGACTGCGTATCGAGCGCGCCGCCCTGGATACGTTCGGGCGCGACGTATCCGGGTGTTCCAACGCGCGGCTGGTCGGAGTACCCAATCTCGCGGGCTGCTTGCGCGTCGAAGGCCAGTGCCGCAGTTCCAAAGTCGATGAGGGTGACGCAGTCAGTCTCGTCCACCAGCGTATTGGCGGGCGCCACGTCGCCGTGAACGATGCCGCGGGAATGGACGTATTCGAGTGCCGCAGCCAGCGCGCCACCTATGCGCAACGCTTTGGGTACGGGCAGCAGCGTACCGGCATTGGTGGCCGTCAACGGCGAGCCGCTCGCCCAAGCCATGGCATACCAGAACGGTTCGTCGTGTTCTGCCTGCTCGAGAATCTTTACGACCCCGTCGTGACCCGGCAAGAGGAGTTGCCAAAGCAATGAAGCTTCGCCGCGCAGCGTACGGTGTGCGCGAGCGCTTGCCGTACGCACCGACTTGACCACGGCAGTGGCGCCGCTGTCGTCGCGACACTTCGTGAGCAACCAGTCGTCGCGTTCTCGCAGCAGTTCGATCGCGCATAGCGATCCGAAGCGTCGCCTCCCGTGCGGGTCCAAGTCGTACGCGCACGGTGGGACCAGCGGTGGCCCTCGCATGTCACCAGCAACCATATACCAAGCTCCCAGTTGTCTATGGTATAGAGTTCGGGCGGTTCGGACCTAGAGGGAGTTATGATTGCCCGGTTGTGCCAGGTTTCAAGCGATCGCATTTCAATCATCCGGGCGGAACACCTGGTGGGGCGGTCGGTGCGTTGCGATCTGCGGATCGATGCGGAGCACATTTCCGCGCAGCACGCCGCGATTCGTTGGAACGGTGCGGGCTGGGAAATCCGGGATCTTGGCAGCCTCAATGGCACCCACGTGGACGGGGAACTGCTCGAGCACGGCAAGACCTACCCGCTGAACAAGGGTGCAATGGTTCATTTCGGAAACGAGGGAGAAGCTTGGTCACTGGTCGACGACTCACCGCCTGGGGTCATGGCGGTTTCCGTCGAAACCGACGCGACCGTTCTTCCGGAGGGCGACATGCTGGCCGTTCCATCCAGCCAAGCGCCGGAGGCGGTGCTGCTGCGAAGCGCTGACGGAAGATGGCAGCGCGAGGAACCGGACGGTACGTTGATTTCCGTGAACGATCAGGATCAGTTCGCGACCAGCACTGGGCGTTGGCTGTTCTGCTGCCCGCGTGTCATTGCTCCGACCTCTTCGGTGGAAACGCGGGCTACTTGGCGCGATGCCAGCTTGGACTTCGAGGTTTCGCTCGATGAAGAGCACGTGGCGGTTACCCTGCAGGTCCCGAATCGTCGAGTGTCGCTCGGGGCCCGCGCCTGCCACTACCTCATGCTCACGCTAGCCAGGCATCGCATCGAGGATCAGTCCAAGGGGTTCATTGCGTCGGCGTGTGGTTGGGTTTACGTCGAGGACTTGCTCCGAGAGCTGCAGATTTCGACGGACCAGCTGAATGTGGACATTTTCAGGATTCGGCAGCAATTTGGCACGCTCGGCTTCGACAATCCCGGCGGTGTCATCGAACGCCGCCCTCGAACCCGACAGTTGCGCCTGGGCGTCACGGATTTGTGCGTGCGGAGGGTATGAAACTGGTCGCTTCGTGTTGCAAAAAGTACTCGACCAGGCTCGAGCGTCCAGACAGACCCAGCCGCCGAAATGCGGCGCCGAGTTGATTCGCGACCGTGTGGCGAGACGTGCGGCGGCGGGTCGCAATGTCTGCGAGCGAACGCCCCTCGATGCGCATCAAGACCACGATCTGTTCCGCGGGGGAGAGCCGTTCGATGAACAGCGAGTTCTTGAGAGCAATACTCAAGACATGGTAGTCAGTACCTCCATATTCGAGACACGTCGCGCGAATCGAATCAAATGGATGCTGTTTGAGCGACGCATGCGCGAGCATACAAAGTAGCGGAGGCACGTTGGACACGCGCGTCTCGATGCCGACGGCGCGCAGCGCCGCCTTGGCGCTCCCGGCGACGGTCGACACTGCGACGTCGAGATCGATGGCGATTACCTTTTGGCTCTGTCCGAGCAAGACGCGCTCGAGGATGTTCCAATGGCGTGGGGCTACCCGCGCCGCGTGCGAAGCGCGCTGTGCGAGGAGCAAGTAGGAGCGCTCTTGGGTCGAGAAACCGTCGACGACCGAAAGGTCGCCTGCACGCAGGCTCTGCCAAATGTTCCCGTGAACCCGTGCCGCGCCGCGCTCGTGGTCGCAGCGGATGGCCACGTCTCGTAAGGTGCCACCCCTCGGACCCAAGGGCTTTTGAGGGTCGGCATGAGCAGCATCGGGATGGAGACTATCGTTACGAACCTGAGCGCATTCGGAATCTTGGCTCGGCATGATGCGCACGAAAGTACCCAGCACGACGTGCGCCAGCAATTTCGGGCCATTTCACGCACGTCTCGCGCGTGAAGGACGGAACTCGGACACGTGAGGGCATCCGCGCGTGCGTCGAAATTGATGAAGCGGTAGCCGCACTTCGGCGACGTAAACTCCAGTTGACGGATGGCCGTTGTGGCTCGAGCCGCTGCTATCGCAGGAACCGTGCGTGCGTCATGTTCGGGTGGACATCAAGTAGTGAGTCTCGGTGGCTCCAGTGACGACGAAGCCGTGGCGCTCGTACAGGGTCCGCGCGCGATTCTGGTGCAGCACGCGCAGCCGGACGGGTAGCTCGAGCGCCGCGGCACGCTCGAGCAGAGAGCGCAACACGGCGGTGCCGATCCCATGATGCTGGCAATCGGGTAGGATCTGCAGCTCCATCAGGAAGAGGTGGTCGGGCGCCTGCTGCACAGCGAGAGCGCCGACGGGGCGTCCGTCCTTTTCGATGACCTCGAAAGTAGCTTCGCTCAAGCCCTTCTCGAACCACGTGTCCTGGTCGCTCTCGACCCACCTGCTGAACTGGCGCATCACCACCTCGCGATAGGCTGCGTGGTGCAGTTGCTTGAGAAAGTCGTGGTCCGATTCACCAGCCGCGCGCGTGCGGATCATCGGTGCTCCGTCGAATCGGCGCCGCCGTCCCGCCCGACTGCGCAAGGGAATAGCTGCCACATCTCAAGTTGGGCAACCTATCAGGTTTCGCTGGCCGTGAGGCAAGGGTTCGCGCCCGTGCTACAGCAGGAACCCATGCAGCGACCCCTGATAGGCTCGATCTGGTTAGCGGGTGCCGCGCTGTTCGGGGCCTGCTCCTCCGATCCGGATCCGGCGTCGCCCTCGCCCTCGCCCTCGACCTCGACGAATGGCAACAGCGCGAGCACCTCGGGCACGAGCGAGGGTGCGCAGGGAACGCTGGGGACGACGGGCGCTTCGGCCACAACGGGTGGTGGCGACAGCGTGGGAAGCACGGGCGTGACGAGTGCTACGAGCGGCGCCGTGAACAGTGGGGGCACGAGCAGCGTGACCACGGGCGGCACGGCCAGCGCGACGGGTGGTACGGGGGCAACGACGACGGGTGGAGCGGGCGGCGCGGGTGGTACCGATCCGGGCCCGCCTGTCTACGCGTTGCCGCCCCCGAGTCAGTGCCACAACCAGGACTACATCGACCAGCAAGAAGGCTGCATCGATGGAGATTCGGCGAGCTTGTGCGGAGGCAAGTGCAACACCATCAACGCGTGCCAGGAGAGCAGCGCCGAAAAGCCCAACGCCGACGTCACCTTCATCTGTCCGCGCTTCATGCTGTTCAGCGACGCCATGCAACAGGCGGCCCTCGACGACGGCAACTCGGACTTCAACTATGCCGTGGTCGGACATGACGTCGACCAAAGCGGTATCGACAGCGGTGCACAGAGCACGTGCTGCCAGTGCTACCAGTTGGTCTATGCCTATCCGAGCCCGCAGAACGAGCGCCAGGCACAAGCGAATCCGGACAATCCAAATCCTCCGGCGCCCGGCATTCCCATCCCGAAGCCGCTCATCGTGCAGAGCTTCAACACGGCCGCGACACCGTACAGCTTCGACATCTACATGGCTGCAGGCGGTTTTGGTGCCAACAACGCGTGTGCGCCGGGACAACAACCCGCAGCACGTTCCGGGCAGTATCTGTACAGTGCGTACCCGACGGACGGGCAACCGAGCCAGGGAGGTGTCAAGCCGGTCAGTTTGTACTCCGAGTGCAAGACGAACTACCAGTGGGTGACGACCGAAACGCTCGCGTCCGACGCATGCCAAAGTCGTGTGGCCGACGCGTGCAACCAGCTCGAGTCGGAGATCCCGGGCCTCACGGAGCAAGCGCGCCGGTCGTGCACCGACGCGAACAGCCCAGAGTCGCCGTATCACCTCAACTGGTCGGTTTACGTCATGAAGGTCGAGTGCCCGGCACACCTCACCGAAGTGACCGGATGCAAACTCGAGCCCCAGGGCTTGCCCGAGGTCGACCCGAACGCCCTCACGGCTGAGGCGGCGCTCCAGAACGCCGCCTTTCGCACGACGTCGTCGCTAGGTACTCCTTACGAGACCACCACCATGGAGGACTGCTGCCGGCCCTCGTGCGCTTCGAAAGACTGGGTGAGCGGTCGAGGGCTAGCCAGCGACAGCGAGTACAACGCCTTCTATTCGTGCGACGCGAGCGGTGAGCCGATCACCGAGTAGCAAGCTGTTTACTTGACGGCGATCTCGGTTTCGCAACCGAGGTCGATCTGCACGCTCAGGTTGCCGTTCTTGACCATGTCGCAGGTCTGCGGGCAAACGGAGATGCTGGTCGGATTTTCGGCGTCGTCGTAGTGCCAGCCCGCGGTCACGGCAGCGCAGTCGCTTTCGCCAGGCACGCGGCCAATCGGATCGCCCGCGACGCCGTTGGTGTTGAGGACGACGTTGACCAGATCGGGGTCGAAGGTTTCGCCCTCCGGAGGGTCGGGCAGCTCCCACTCGCAGGGGAGCGCTACGGTTTCGATCACGATGTCGGTCACGGTCTCGGTCATCGTCTCCGTGACCACGACGGTGTCGCGGATGGTTTCTAGCGCGGCGAGCAAGCCGCTGGATCCAGTTTGGGAGACGTCGCAGGCTTCGTTACCGGCGACGTCTGGCGTGCAGTCGGTCCCGCCGGCGATAGCGATCGCGTTGAGCAGAGCAAAGCCATCGGCGGTGACGCCGTCCATGCCGACGGTGAAGGTCGGAATGCCGGCGACGAGCCCCTCCGCGGCGATCGGAGTCAGCGTTTCCTGAGCCAGCGGGTCGACGCAATCCATGGCGCCACCCATGCAAGTCGAGCTCAGCCCGCAGCCGTTGGGCGCTCCGTCGGTCACCATCACGACTACGCACTGGTAGTCGGGGTTCTCGGTCTTGAACGTGGTGCAGAACGAGACGCCACCCATCATCGCGCCCACGGTCGGCGTGGAGTCTTCGGGGCCCGCGTCCGTGAGCGACTGAACGATCGCATCGGAGTTCTCGGGGAGCGGCCCGACGTCGACGGCGGGCGTGCCTTGGAACGAACCATCACAGAGGTCCGCATCGCCGTTGTTACCGGTTGGGTTGAAGTACTGAATGCCGACTTCGACGCCTTCGGATCCGGGGTCGTTGACGAAGTCGGTCAGCGCTCCCACGGCGTCGTCCCAGCGGGTGGGCTCTTCGTTGCCAGCCCCGCCAGCACCAGGACCAGGACCGGGGAAGCCCGTTGTCGGGCCCATGCTGAGCGAGTTGTCGAGCACTACGTAAATGGCGATCGGCTTCGGTACCTCGGTTTCGATCACGGTCGTGACCTCGCGCGGAACCTCCACCTCGATGACTTCGGGGTCGAGCTTCACGCCGGCACACGCGTCGTCCGGGTTCACTCCGGTGGTTTGGTTCTGGCTGCCACCGGTGCCTCCCACCGTGAAGCCGCCCGTAGCGGGCAGGCCGCCGTTCGTGGCACCTGCGGACGGCAGCAAGCCGCCAGTCGTGGTGGAGGTGGTCGTCGTGGTGTCGCCCCCGCTCGGGCCGTTGCTTGCCTGGATGACGGACGGCTTGCCTCCGTCACTGCTCGAGCTGCACGCTCCGAGGAGGAGGCCGAGGCACAGAGCGGAGCGAAACTTCTTCATCACGTGAGATTACCCTTCTTGCGTCCCCCGAGGGCAGAAAACGCCCAGAAAGCCTCGGGTAGAAATCAGACACCGAGCACATCGATCCTCGGTCTTGCACCACGCGGGGCCACGAACGAACGCAGGTAGCTCACGTTGGAAACGTTTGCTTTCGAACTTCATGTGCGATGGTCACGCCCACCTCGCGCGCCCAGCCGCATCGTCACTGCAGAAACCAGCAGCGATTGGAAACCCGAACACCTTCGAGTCGTGCCAGCACAATTATCCAATCTGGCGCTAGCACTAGTTGGCCAAGATCGTCACGCTGGCGGCGGTCAGCCCGGACGCATTCGCGGTGACGGTGATTTGTCCGCTTTGGTTGGGCAAGGCCCGTACGATGGCGAGCGCCATGCCGCTGAACGCCGTGCGCTCGGGGGACGGAAACACCTGGCGATCCGTGGGGTCGCCGTTGTCCGTGGCTACGATTTCGCCGGGTCCACTGAGGCTGAACGTGATCGTGGGAGTGGCGTGGGGGACGAAGCGATCCGCAGCGTCGAGCACCGTTAACGTTACGAACGAAAGGTCGACTCCGTCGCCAGCGATCGCGTCCCGATCCGCGGCCAGCGCGAGCTTTGCGGGGGCGTCAGCGGTCTCGACCGACGCGGTCGCCCATTCTTGGTCACCCTTGTAGGCGACGACCCTCAGTTCGCCGGGTTCGTACACCACGTCGTCCCAGCGCAGGCGATATTCGTACTGACCTTTGCTCTTGCGCCCCTGGGAGACGTCGTTGACGAACAGCTCCGCAGAGTCGCCCGAGGTGTAGACGTGCACGGGCGTGACCTCGCCCTCGCGGCCGGCCCAGCTCCAGTGAGGTAGGATGTGGGCCAGGGGCACGTCCGGGCGCCAGTAAGCCTGGTACAGGTAGAAGCGGTCTTTCTTGAACCCGGCTAGATCGACGATGCCGAAGTACGAGCTCCGGGCCACCGCGTCGAGCGGCGTTGGTTCGCCGAGATAGTCGAACCCGGTCCAGACGAACTCGCCGCCCACGTAGGGCCACTTGTCCTGCGACTCGAACTCTTCGTCCGGCGAATAAGACCAGTCGGCGTGGTACAGGTCGTAGGAGCTGATGCGTCCGGCTTGGGCATCGACGCCCGACGAACCCGTGGCGGGGGTGCCTCGACTCGAGGTGACCGGGAACAAGTAGCTGCCGCGCGTGCTGAAGGTGCTGGTCGTCTCGGTGCCGACGATGAACTTGTCGGGGAACGCCGCGTGGTACGTCGGGTACTGAGCGCCGAGGTCGCGTACGCCGGTGCCCTGGTAGTTCAGCCCGATCGTGTCGATGGGGCCGGAGAACGGGTCGTCGGGTTCGGCGCGGTTCATGCCAGACACCGTGGGCCGCGTCGGATCTTCTTCGTGGCAGATGTCAGTGAGCTCGCGGGCGCGCGCCGGGCCCGCGCTCGCGTCCGCCTGTTCGGGGATCTCGTTGCCGATGCTCCACATCACCACCGAGGGGTGATTGCGATCGCGACGGAGCAGCGCGCGCAGATCTTGCTCGTACCAGTCTTCGAAGAACACGTGATGATCCAGATCGGCCTTGCCTGTGCCCCAAACATCGAAGGCTTCATCCATCACCAAAAAGCCCATACGGTCCGCCAGATCGTAGAACTCGAGTTCGAAGGGGTTGTGGGCGGTGCGGATGGCGTTGCTCCCCATCTCCTGCAAGATTTCGAGCTGCCGCTCGCGAGCGCGCTCGTTAGCCGCGGCTCCCAGGGCGCCGAGGTCGTGGTGCAGGCACA
>Ga0315910_10001800_pt1 | contig 19365 bp, 8 predicted proteins | sample EdamamesoilMG_FD_204470 | JGI IMG/M metagenome (GOLD analysis project Ga0315910, IMG submission 204470) | Garden soil microbial communities collected in Santa Monica, California, United States - Edamame soil | ecosystem: Environmental > Terrestrial > Soil > Garden | place: USA: California...
CGAAGATGCGCGAGATCACGAAGTGCGAAGTCAGTAGATAGCCCAGGAGGACGGCTGCCGACACCGAGAGCAGGATCCGGTTGAGCTTCCTGGTCACCGTGAGGCTGTCTTCGACCTTGTCGGCGCCAATCAACTTCGCATATTCGGGATACAGCGCCTGGTTGAGCGGGTCGCCCAGCCGGCTGATGACGCCCACGACTTCCTTGTAGGTCTTGTAGATACCGACGACCTGCATCGACAGGAACTGGTTCATGATCAGCAGGTCGAGCTGTCGAACCGGGATGCGTACGATGGTGCGCAGATTGGTCCACCACAGGAAACGCACCTCGTTGCCTGTGAGTTTGACTCGGGTGCGCAGCCAGTCGACCGCGCCCCGGCGGCGAACCAGCGTCAGGCTGTAAACGATGAGGCTGACATTCGTCACGACCTCCGCAGCCAGATAGGCGAGCAGGAAGTGCTGCACACTGCCGCCCCGGTAGTGCACGAGCAGCACCAGCAGGATCTTCACGATGGCGCTGGCGAACTGGATCTTCGCGATGATGGCGAACTTGTCGTACAACCGGGGGACGCCAATCGTCAGCGTCGTCAGCGTGACCGGAATGATGAAGCAATACAGCCTGGCGAGATCGATGAGCGTGCGGTCCCAGCCGAGCATCCGGCCGATTTCGTCGATCAGCGTGAAGGCGATGGTGAACGCCAGCAGTGCGGTGCAGATCTCGATGAGGATGTTCGTCTTGACGATCCTTCCGAGGTCGTCGCCGTTGTCTTTCTTCGCCCCGAACTTGATGAGCGATTCCCAGGTCTGGACGTTGAACAGGTCATTGATGATCAGCACGTAGGCCTGCGCAAGCGCGAAGTAGCCGAGCATTTCCGCGCCGAGCGACCGGGCGACGATGGCGAAAGACACGATGCCGAGCGCTGCCGAGGCCAGGTTCCCGGTCAGGATGACGCCGGCGGTCCGGATGATCTTGCCGATGTGCTGGTCGTGCAGCGTGGCCAGCGCCTGGCTGGCCGTCTTGCGAACCCAACTGATCAAGCCGGTGTCCTTAGCCAGGAGCGATTCGCTTCGAGGAAGTGCGCCAGCACAAGGACGCGCCAGATTTCTTTCTCGCCGCTGCCGCGATAGGCGTTCTTGAGTTGCGGGAAGAAGTTGTGAGTCGCCTCGTAATCGAGGAAAGCGAATATCCGGCTCTTCCGATCGAGGAGGATGCCGAACACTGATGAAGGATCCGCATCGCGGAACCACAAACTCAGCGGATTGCCGAAACCCTGCTTGGTGCGATGAACGAATGCGTCATCGAAATCCTCCGCCAGGATCTCTTTCAGGACGGCCTTCGTGACCTTGCCCCGGATGTTGATCCGGTCCGGGATCGTGAACGCGAACTCGGCGAGCTCGTGATCGAGCAGCGGCGCACGCGCCTCGACGCTGTACGCCATCGAGAAGCGGTCGACCTTGTAGAGCATCCGGCCGGGCAGGATGGTTTTCAGTTCGAAATACTGCAGGGCCTTGATGAGGGGCAGCCGCTTTTCGCGAATGCGTTCGACTATCTTCTTGAACACGGCGCCGTCCGAAATGACTCGACGATGCTCGCGCTTCAACATCGATGTGAACGGCTTGCTCCTGTTCAGCCCGGAGAAGTTGGTGAACGTATCGCCAGCGAGTTCCTGGGCCAGCGACTTCAACCGCGCAGGCAGGACACCGAGGCGACCCAGGATTCCGAGCACGACGCCAGGAAGGCGGGCATGTCTCAGCCAGCGAACGAGCCGTTCTTTCTTCGGGTAAGTCTCGTAACGGGTGTACCCGGCGAACAGCTCATCACCGCCGTCACCGGTGACGATGATCTTGTGATCCTTTGCTGCCACCTTGAACAGGTCGAACAACGCGATCGACGAGGCGCCATCGAAGGGTTCGTCGAACACCTTGACGATCGCTTCGATGTGGCCGACATGGGAGAGGTCGATCGACGACAACTTGAGATTCTGGCGGTAACGGGTTGCCGCGGCCTCGATGTACTGGCGTTCGCTGCGGTTGGTGTCGGGAAAATCAGCGCCGTAGATATCGAGCTTCTGCTGGGACTGCTCCGAGATGTTCTTGACGACGAGAGTGGAGTCGGTGCCGCCAGAAATGAATGCGCCGGCGGACACGTCGGCGCGCAGGCGCAGGCGAACAGCTTCGGCGAGCAACGCCTTGGTGCGCTTGCGTGCCTCGCTGGCATCGAGGCTCTCGTCGATTTCGGTCAGCGGGTCCCAGTATTCCTTCAGCTCCACGGTATGCGTTCGAATGTCGAACAGCGCGTAGGTCGCAGGCGGCAGCTTGCTGATGCCCTGGAAGATCGAATGCGGGTGCGGCACGTAGCCCAGTTCGAGGTACAGGTTGAGCGCCTGCACGTCGACGTCGCGGGGTCCGCCGAAGCGGACGATGGGCGGCAGTTCCGAGGCGAAGGTGAAGGACTCGTTCGTCAGTTCGAAGTACACCGACTTCTTGCCGATGCGGTCCCGCGCGACGAACAGCTTCTGTTCGACACGATCCAGCAGCGCGAAGGCGAACATGCCGCGAAATCTCTGAAGGCAGGCGACGCCCCATTTGTCGTAGGCGTTGAGGATCACCTCAGTGTCGGAGTGATCGGTGTTGAACTTGCAACCCGCCGCTTTCAGTTCGTCCCAGAGTTCGACGTAGTTGTAGATCTCGCCGTTGAACACGATGGAGTAACGACCGCAGGCGCTCTCCATCGGCTGGAAAGCGCCCTCGCTCAGATCGACGATGCTCAGTCGACGGTGGCCGAGGAAATAGGCCCCCGACTCACGCTCGATGCCATCGGGCGTGCGGTTGTGGCAGAGAGTCCGCGTGCCGAGACCGAGGTCGCCGTATTCGAATCCGTAGCCGTCCGGGCCACGATGCTTGAGCAGGTTGGTGGCCGCGATGCATTCGCTGATGCTCAAGCCGCCCGACCGGGCGAGTTTTCCATATATTCCGCACACTTATTATTATCCGCCTCCGCAGAAACCGGGCAGTTCAAGGTGGCTGCTAGCTTAGGATCAGTCGGGTAACCGGACGCGAAGAAATCGTGACTGTCCTTCGACAATGGGCAGTGGTTCACGCGGGAGTCGTTCACTTCCGCCGCGGGCGTCGACCACCGGCGCCCGGCTGGCAATATGCGGATACTGCTTCGAGGAATCGGAAGGCGACCCAGGTCGCAATCTTGAAATGCTCAGTGCCATTGCTTTTATCCTGATCGTCCTTGGCGGCTACGCCCTGGCGATCGTACGCGGACCCTTTTGGGCCCTGCTGGCGTACGTCTTCATCTATTTCATCCCGCCAAGTCCCACGATCAACTGGTGGGCGAACTACCTGCCTTTCGACCGTTGGTCGCTTCTGTCGACGATCGTGCTGATCTTGTCGATCCTGATCCACTGGACCAAGGCGTCTGACCGGAAGCTGGGCAGCGGACGCTGGACGATCGTCTTTTTCCTGCTGAGCCTCGTCATAACTCTGGGCTGGTCGGTCAAGCCCGAGCACGCCAAGGTCTTGCAGTACGCCTTGTTCACCTACTGCCTGATCGTTTTCATCATCGTCAAGGCGATCATCGACGAGAGGCAGCTGCGCACGCTGCTGACAACGATGGTGGTGCTGGCGGGCTATGTCGGCGTGAACGCCTGGCTGTACGGCAGGCGTGTCAACGACCGCCTGGAAGGTATCGGCTCGATGGATGCGTTCGGCGCCAACGAACTGGGTCTCCTGCTGGCGTCGCTGGTCCCCTTCATTGCTGTTCTCTTCATCAACGGTCGAAAAAGCGAACGCATATTCTGCCTGCTCGCGACGCCCTTCATCCTGAACGCGTTCATCCTGTGCAACAGCCGCGGCGCGGCCGTCGCGTTGATGATCGCCATCGCCATTTCGGCGCTGGTGTTCGGAGACTGGCGGATCCGGAAAGGCCTGATCGGCCTGACCTTGCTCTCGATCCCGGTCCTGTTCTATTTGATGGACGACGCTTTCATCGAACGGCTCTCGACACTGGTGGGAGGAGGCGAGGACAAGGTCAGTGTCTACGGGGAGTCCCCTGAGGACCTGAACGATCTGTCGAGCGGCCGTGTCGCCATCTGGAACTACGGCATGGAGATGGCTCGCGACCATCCTTTCGGCGCCGGGCCCGACGGCTTTCGCGATCTGGCGCACCTGTACATGCCGCCCGAGATCCTCGTCGAGAAGGGTGGGACCGGGTACGGCCGCCGCGCCGCGCACAACACCTATCTACAGGTCGTGGTCGAGCAGGGGATCATCGGCCTGGCGGTTTTCCTGTTCATGTGCCTCAGCGTCCTCCTGACGCTGCGAAGAAGTTTCAAGGCGGTGCAGAAACTCAATGAGCTGCCCCCGTTCTGGAGAAACATCACTTTCGCCATGGCCGTGTCATTTCTCACGACCCTGGCGGGCGGCCTGGTCACCAACCGTATTTATTACGAGTTCTTCTGGTGGCAGATCGCGCTGGTCGTCGTCATTGCATCGCTGGCGCAGAACGAAGTGGCTCGTGTGAAACAGAAGGCAGAGGCGCCGAAGACACGTACGGCCGCGGTGGCGGCCTAACGGTCTATTGCCGCCAGCATCTTCTGGCCTACCAACTCCGTGACCTGGTCCTGCAGTGCGCGGGTCATGAACGTGTGGTCCGCGCCGGGAAGATAGTCCGTCGTGATCTGTTTTCCGAACCCGTAGCTTCTGAACCGCTCGTCGAATTGATCCTGGTAGCAATAGAGGTACGGATACGACCCCGTGATCACCTGCGCCACCCAGGTGCCGCGTCGTTCAAGACTTCCCAGGCCTTTCGCATAGTCGTCCGCGGGTATGGTGCCCGTCGAGTAATCGAGCGCCGCGTCTTTTGACCCTGCGGCGTCTTTCTTCCCCACCAAAGCTCCAAACGCTCTTCGCGCGAACCCGGCGACCGACGCCATGCTGGTGATCTTCTTCAAGTAGAAGAGGGGCTTCGTTTTCCAGGTGGGATAGAGGTAGCCGTCGCACAAGAAGATGCCGGAGACACGCGCATCCGCCAGCGCGGCGTTGTAGCCGTTGACCGCGCCCGCGCAGATGCCGAAGAGCACGAACTTCTGGGCGACTGAATCCGCGAGGAGGCGATCGATGGCGTCGCCCACGTCGAGGACCTGCGACGCGGTGGCTTGCTCGGTCGGGTTGCCACTTTCACCGACACCCGAAAAATCGAAGCGCAGGCTGGGAATGCCCAGTCCGGCCAGGTGCCGAGCAAGGCGTACGTGAAGACGATGAGGGCCGAGGTGACTGATCAGGCCCGCGTTCAGGAAGATGACGGCGGTCCTGGAAGGGGTCACCGCTTTGTCCGGCTTCGTGAGCACGCCGACGAGATGCGACTCCCTGCCGAAGCGAAGGGCTTTTTCGGTTACCACTGCTGTTCAGCCCGGCTGGTCAGTTTTCGAAGAACGGGGGCCGGGACGAGCGCTCCGCTTGCACGCACTGGTTTCCAGGGCGCATCCGGGAAAGCGAGTTGGACGCACTGGCGCAGCGCATGGCCTGCGGACAGCGCGGCTGTCTGCGTCAGCGTGTTTCCCGACGTGTCCACGAGCACCGTTCGATCGGCCGGCAGGCTCGCGAAGCGATCCGCGGAGATCCCCGCCAGTTGGGATTCGAAAGCAACCGACACACGTTGCCCGATGGCCTCGATTCGCGACACCGCGGCATCGCAGGATGATGTCACAGGAACATGCTGCTCGACGGTCTCGCGCAACTCCACCTGCAACTCCCTGAGATACGCGTTGCCATCGAGTACCGGATCCCACATCACGCATTCGTGAAAGAGTCCCGGCGAAGATGCGGCCGCCATTCCGGCAATCGTTCCGCCGAAGCGCAAGCCGATCACCACGACGCGTTCACATCCGGACTGCTCGCGCACCTTGCCAACGGCCCTCGAAAGCGAATCGAGGCACGACGGAACAGTCACGTCGAGATCGTCTGCCCAGGAGTTGCCGCAGCCTAGATAGTCGAAGCGCAACACCGGAAAGCCGGCGCGGGCAAGCTGCGTCGCAAGAACCCGCAACATTCGATGGGCCGGAAAGATCTCTTCACCCAGGGGTGGGCAGATCACGACTCCACTGCGACGACCGTGGCCGGGGGCCGGGTCGTGGTACAGGCCGAAAAGGGGGGCATGCTGGGAACCAAAGAATTGCGGATCCACATCGCGTGCGAGCGGCTGATTCAACGTGAGAACTCCTGTAGCGCGGCGCAAGATAAATAGATTGCGGGCAGTTTGCCAGCAACCGGCCGGCGGGGCGGCGCGGAACATATTGTGAGAGGCGGCACGAATCGCGAAGGATCGACCTCGGTCCATATTCCGGGCGCCCGTGAGGTCAGGAATCTCGGGTCACGTCACAGTTGCGGAACTGAGGTGGCCAGGTCTGCCGCAGGCTCCCTCGAACCGCGATCTAAGATCGCGACCTGACACGGGCGTGCACGCCATCCAGGCGTGTGTCTTGCCGCGCCGTGGCAATGGGTGCCAGAGACGTTTCCCGGGATGGATGCGAAATTGAAGTCGGTCATATCGATTGTTGTTCCCGCTTACAACGAAGCGCGCTTCCTGCGGGGGCTCCTGCAGAGCGTTCGCCAGTTCGCGCCAGCCGGTGTCGAGACTGTCGTCGTCGACAATGGCTCGTCGGACGACACGTCGTCCATCGCGCGGGACCACGGCTGCGTGGTCACGAAGCTGGATCGCAGGGCCTTTCCTTCTGTCGCACGCAACGCCGGCGTCAAAGCCTGCAGTGGCGAAATCCTGGTGTTCCTGGACGCCGACGTCGTGCTGACCGCGGAATGGGGAGTGACCTTGACCGCCATGGTCGAGTCGCTGCGCGCTCGTCCGATGGTGGTCACCGGCGATCAGTATCACATCTCGCAACGTCCCAGCTGGCTGGAGCGGGTGTGGTTCGACTCGTTACGTGCCAAGACCCCGACGTATATCGATGGCGGCAACCTGATCACGACTCGCGCGGTCTTCGACAAGATCGGCGGCTTCTCCGAACACCTGGAAACCAGCGAAGACGTGGATTTCTGCATGCGTGCCATATCGCACGGAGCGGAATTGCGAGTGAACCAGGGCTTCAAGGTGTTTCACGAGGGATACCCCAAGACCGCCGCCGGCTTCGTCAGGCGGGAGCGATGGCATGGCCGCAGCGATTTCCGGACCGTGCACAGCGTCGTGCGCTCGAAGGTCGCCGTTGCCACCAGCGTCTTTCTCGTGCTGCACGTGTTGCTCGCGCTTTCGCTGGTCGGTGGCCTGCTGTTCGGGCAGGGATTCCAGGCCGCTGCTGCATTCTCGATGGCGATCGTTCTCCTGTGCCTGGCGTCCTGCCTGCAGAAGTTTCACCGGAACTCACTGTCTCGCATGCTCGCGAACCTGCCCGTCATGTATCTCTATTACGTCGGGCGCAGCCGCTCGGCCCTGGATGCATTGCGCAGCGGTGTCGCAGACGTCCGGGCACGGCACCGCTGATGGGGCCCGGCTTCATTCGAGGCAACATAACCCGGACTGGGGTAACGGGCAGCAGGTTGTTAGTTAGCCGGTTTCCGGCGGATCGCAGGCAAGGATCCTTGACCCTGTTCACCGCCGGCGCAGCCGGAATTCTTTACAGTCGTTTGTAAAGTATGCGCGTCAGATTGCTCGGTTATTCGGTCCCCGGCTCCATCGCTGCCCTGGTGGTCATCGAGTGCGTGCTCCTCTTCGCGTCGGTGTACGCGGGGTTCCATGTCCGCTTTGCCGAGGATCTCTCCCAGATCGCCGTGCAGATCGGCGAGATCTGGCCGCGAGCCGCGTTGTTCGCGGTAGCCAACATCCTCAGCTTCGTCGCCTTCGGCCTCTACAGCGAGCGGCAGCGTGCGCAAACGATCGGGATGGCCCTGCGCGTCGCGCTGGCAATACTGGGTGGCACGACGGCGGTGACTGTCGCGATCTACCTGCTGCCGGGGCTCGAAATGGGTCGCGGTGCCCTCGCCATTTCCGCGCTGATCGCCCTGACTCTCACCATCGCCGCGCGCGCAGTGTTCGATCGCTTCGCCGACACCGAAGTCTTCAAACGACGGGTGCTCGTCTACGGCGCCGGTCTCCACGCCAATGCCCTGTCGGGCCTGCGTCGGCGATCCGACAGGCGTGGACATGTCATCGTCGGATACGTCGGTGCGTGCGATGAAGATGTGCATGTTCAGCACGCGCGCGTCCTGACGGCGAAAGACAAGGACCTGCCCAAGTTGTGTCGCCGCCTCGATGTCGACGAGATCGTGGTGGCGATGGACGATCGGCGCCGTGAGTTCCCGATCGCGGCCCTGCTCGAATGCCGACTCGCGGGCATCGACGTGACCGAGCTCGTGACTTTCCTCGAGCGCGAGACCGGCCGGGTACGGGTGGATCTCGTGAACCCCGCCTGGATGATCTTCGGCGGCGGTTTCAGGCGCGACACGCTGCGTCGATTCACCTCGCGGGTCCTCGACATTGCCACGAGCCTGGTGCTGCTCACCGTCTCGCTGCCCCTGATCGTCATGACGATCATCGCCATCAAGATCGAAGATGGCATGAAGAGCGCCGTCTTCTACCGCCAGCCACGGGTCGGTTACGCCGGGCGGGTATTCGACCTTCTCAAGTTCCGCAGCATGCGCGCGGATGCAGAGCGCAACGGCCAGGCCATCTGGGCGCAGTTGAACGATCCGCGCGTCACGCGCGTCGGATCGCTGATCCGGAAACTGCGAATCGACGAGTTGCCGCAGATCCTGAATGTGCTGGCCGGCCACATGAGCCTCGTGGGTCCGCGTCCCGAAAGACCGCAGTTCGTCGAAGAGCTCTCCAGCAAGATTCCGTATTACGCACAGCGGCACGCGGTCAAGCCTGGCATCACCGGGTGGGCGCAGATCTGTTATCCGTACGGATCATCCGACCACGATGCCCTTCAGAAGCTGCAATACGATCTGTACTACCTCAAGAACAACAGCTTCCTCTTCGACCTCGCGATCATCATCCAGACGGCCGAGGTGGTCTTCATGGGCAAGGGCGCGCGCTGATGGAGACGTTCGCACGCCGTGGTAGTTTGCTGATCCTCACGGACGATGCGCGCCTGCGCGTCGAGCTCGAAGCGATGCTCTCCGATTGCGAGGTCACCTGCAGCGAGATTTCACCCGACGCGCTGTCGATGATGCGTCGCGCGGCCCCGGACGTCGTGTTGTTCGATCTCAGCGCAGCCGAGGCGGGCACCTCGCGGGCCCGGGCGTTCGAGCTCCTGGGATCGATCCTGAATCTTGCACCGCGGACCAAGATCATCGCGATGACCGAGACCAACCGCCGTGACCTCGCGGCGCAAGCCATCGGGCTCGGGGCGACGGACTTCTATCACAAGCCCGTGGACGCGACGGTCCTGCCTTTCGTCGTGCGCCGGGCGTTTCGCATCCGTGAACTCGAGGTCGAGAATGAAAGGCTCCGCGAGCGCCCAGGCTCCATGGCCCTCGAGGGCATCATCGGAGTCAGCGATGCGATGCGCGGGCTGGTGCGAGCGATCGAGAAAGTAGCGCCGACCGAGGCAACCGTACTGCTGCTGGGGGAAAGCGGCACCGGCAAGGAGCTGATTGCACGCGCATTGCACCGGCTGTCGAGTCGCTCGCAGCGACCGTTCCTCGCCATCAACTGCGCTGCGATTCCGGACTCGCTCCTCGAAAGCGAACTGTTCGGCTACGAAAAGGGCGCCTTCACCGGGGCCGCGAAGCGCACCCCCGGAAAACTGGAATTCGCCGACGGTGGCACGGTGTTTCTCGATGAGATCGGGGAGATGCCCGCCTCACTGCAGGCGAAGCTGTTGCGTGTTCTCCAGGAGCGTTGCGTGGAGCGCGTCGGAGGCCGCACGCCGGTTCCGCTCAATCTGCGCTTCATCTGCGCGACCAACCGCAAGCTCGATGCGCTGATCGGAACGGGAACCTTCCGCGACGATCTGTACTACCGCGTCAGCGAAGTGACGATCAAGGTTCCACCGCTCAGGGACCGGCAGGGTGATAGCCTGCTGCTCGCGCAGTTCCTGTTGCAGGAGGCCGCGACCGAACTCGGCCAGACGCCGCGCGGCCTCGGCGCCGATGCCATCCGCGCCATCCAGACGCACGACTGGCCCGGCAACGTGCGTGAGCTCGAAAACCGGATCAAGACAGCGGCGATCATGGCCGAAGGGGCCGTGGTGACGGCAGGGGACCTCGGCCTCATCGACTCGGGTGACGAACCCAAGTACCTGAACCTGCGAGTAGCCAGACTGCAGGCCGAGGCGCAGGCCGTGCGACAGGCGCTGGCGGTCGCCCGTGGCAATGTCTCGCGCGCGGCGCAGTTCCTGGGCGTGACCAGGCCGACGCTCTACGATTTGCTCGAGAGGCATGGCATCGACGCCGCGCAGTTCAATTTGCCCGAACAAGGGCAGGAGAGGTCATGCATCAGTTGATAAACGCGTTCACGATCGACGTGGAGGATTACTTCCAGGTCTCCGCGCTGGCGGCCGGTGTGCCGCGAGACACCTGGGACAAACGCGAGCTTCGTGTCGAGCGCAACACCGAGCGGCTGCTTTCGATGCTCGACGAGCACGGTGTGAAGGGAACGTTCTTCATTCTCGGGTGGGTGGCGGACCGGGTGCCGGCACTCGTGAAACGCATCGCGGCCGCCGGGCACGAGGTGGCATGTCACGGGTACTCGCACGAACTGATCTACCGGCAGACGCCGGAAGTCTTCCGGGAAGAAACGGTGCGAGCGAAGCGTCTGCTCGAGGACGCCATTGGCGCGCCGGTGCTGGGTTATCGCGCTGCCAGTTTTTCGATCACGCAGCAGTCGCGCTGGGCGCTCGACATCCTCGCCGAACTGGATTTCGTGTACGACTCCTCCATTTTTCCGATCCAGCACGATCGCTACGGGATTCCCGGCGCGTCGATCGATCCGGGAAAAATCGAGGCGCCTTCGGGTCGCTCGCTCGTCGAATTCCCGATGTCGACGGCCGGGCTGATGGGCATGCGGCTGCCGGTCAGCGGTGGCGGCTACTTCCGGATCCTGCCCTATTGGGTGACGCGCACCGGGCTGCGCTCGATCAACGAACGCGGCGTCCCGTTCACGTTCTATCTGCACCCATGGGAAATCGACGCCGACCAGCCTCGAGTCCCGGGGATCAGCCTGGTTTCAAAGCTCCGGCACTACACGAATCTGAGCCGATGCGAGGGGCGTCTGCGCCGCGTCCTCTCGGAGTTCCGGTTCTCGACGATGCGCGAAGTCCTGACCGCCCGAGGCCTGCTGCCGGCACATTGATGTCATTGAATTCTGGTGCTTTTGGGGCCGTCGGACCCCCCGGACGAAATCCAAGTCTCAGTATTGGAAGAACCCTTACCGAACCGCCTTGTAGGACCCGGGCTCGTCTGCGAAAAAGTCGTCCTGCCAATGGCGGTCTCTCGGCCGTCAGGACTTATTGGTAACCGACATAAAACGCAAGAACGCTGTGGCTCGCAAGCCTTCCAAGAAAAAGACCGCTTCCGCTCCGACTCCGTTGGCCTCCTGGCTGGCGGCCGCAGCGAAGGCGCATCCCCGACAGACGGCGTTGGAAGCCCCGCAAGGAGTCTTCACCTACGCTGAGCTGCACACGGCCGTGCGGGCGCTGGCGGGAAAGCTGTCCGCCGCGGGCATCGGGGCGGGCGATCGCGTGGCCATCGCGGCCACTCGATCCGCAGATACGATCATCGCCATCCTCGCTGCGGTGGAGTCGGGCGCGGGTTACGTGCCGCTCGACACGGGTTACCCCGCCGAACGTCTGCAAGCCATGCTCGAAGGTTCGCAGCCTCGCGTGGTCCTGGGCGAGCCCGACGCACTGGCGCGACTGCGCGCCGTGGTTCCCGAGTTCCCCACCCTCGACGCGCCGGGTCCGCGCGGGAAGGCGCCGTTCGCCGCCACCGAAGACCTGCTCTACGTGTTGTTCACGTCCGGTTCCACCGGCAAGCCCAAGGGCGTGGCCATGGGCACGCGCCCGCTGGCGCATCTCATCGACTGGCACGCGCGCCACGAGCGCCTCGGCCAGCGCGCACGCACGCTGCAGTTCGCGCCGCTGTCCTTCGACGTGCACTTCCAGGAAATCTTCTCGACGCTGGCGTGCTCCGGCACGCTGGTGGTGATTGCCGAAGACCAGCGTCGCGATCCGGCCCGCCTGCACGCTGCGCTGATCGACAAACGCGTCGAGCGCATCTTCCTGCCCTACGTGGCGCTGCAGATGATCGCGGACGCCTCGCGCGACGTGGTGCCGACGACCTTGCGCGAAGCCGTCAGCGCGGGCGAGCAGCTGCAGATCACGCCGGCCATCCGCGAATTGTTCCGCCGTCTGCCTGACGCCGAGCTGCACAACCACTACGGACCCACCGAGTCGCATGTGGTCACGGCGCACGAGTTGCGCGGCGATGCCTCGGCGTGGCCGGAGATCCCGCCCATCGGCCTGCCGCTGCCGCACGTCACGCTGGCAGTGCGCAACGAAGAAGACGGCGCCGGAGAATTGTTGTTGGGCGGCGAGACGCTGGCCGACGGCTACATCGGCCGCGAAGATCTCACCACCGAACGTTTCCGCGAGGACCTCGAAGGCCTGCCGGGCCGCTGGTACGTCACCGGTGACCTCGTGCGTCGCGACGCCGACGGTGTCTGCACCTACCTCGGCCGCGCCGACCAGCAGGTCAAGGTCGACGGCTTCCGCATCGAGCCGGGCGAGATCGAGATCGCCATCATGGCCGACGAGGCCGTGAAGGACGCCGTGGTCGCCGCGCCCGACATCCCGGGCGCCGGCAAACAACTCGTGGCATATCTGGTGGCGCGCGAAGGCGCCGTGGCCGACGAAAAACTGTTCACGCGTCTGCGTGCGGAGCTGCGCGGCAAACTACCCGAGTACATGGTGCCCGTGCGTTGGGTGGCGCTCGAGAAACTGCCGACCACGCCCAGCGGCAAGATCGACCGCAAGGCGCTGCCTGTGCCGCAGGCCGCGAAAATCGAGAAGACCGCTGACACCATCGAGATCGTGCGCGCCGTGTGGCAGGACTTGCTCGGCCTGGCGCGCGTCGGCGACGACCAGAACCTGTTCGACCTCGGCGCCAAGTCTCTGCTGGTGCTGCGCTTCGTGGCGCGCCTGCAGGAAGTCGGCCTGGGCGGCATCACCGTTGCCGATGTCTACGACCGTCCGACCGTTCGCGGCATCGCCGCGGGCTCGGGCCAGCAGGCCGCGACGCGGCGTAAGCGCCGCGCCGACAGCGTCACGCGGGGCATCGCCATCGTGGGCATGGCGGCGCGCGTACCGGGTGCCGCCAACGTCGAGGAATTCTGGTCGAACCTGGTCGCCGGACGCGAAGGCATCAGGCATTTCAAACCCGAGGAACTCGACGCGTCGGTTCCCGAGTCCATGCGCTCGCGTTCCAACTTCGTCGCCGCGCGCGGCGTCATTGCCGACGCGGATCGTTTCGACGCCACGTTCTTCGGCATCTCGCATCGCGAAGCGGTGCTGCTCGATCCGCAGCAGCGCCTGCTGCTGGAGCTGTCCTGGAATGCGCTCGAGCATGCCGCCATCGACTCCGAGCATGTCAACGGCACCATCGGTGCGTATCTCGGCACGGCCAACAATTCCTACGCACCGGCGCTGCGCGCCGAGGCGCCCGAGCTGATCCAGCAGGCAGGCGAGTTCGCCACCATGCTGGCCACCGAGAAGGACTACGCCGCCACGCGCGTCGCCAATCGCCTCGATCTCAAGGGCCCCGCGGTCAGCGTGCACACGGCCTGTTCCACGGGTCTCGTCGCCGTCACCCAGGCCTGGCATGCGCTGGCCGGCGGACAGTGCGACGTGGCACTCGCCGGTGGCGCCACCGTGGTGGTGCCGCAGAACGGCGGCTATCTACACATCGAAGGCGCGATGGAGTCGGCCGACGGTCATTGCCGCCCGTTCGACGCCGACGCCAGCGGCACCGTGTTCGCCAGCGGCGCCGCCGTGGTGGTGCTCAAGCGTCTCGAGGACGCCGAGCGCGACGGCGACACTGTCTACGCCGTCATTCGCGGCGTGGGCATCAACAACGACGGCATCGACAAGGCCAGCTTCACGGCGCCCAGCGTTTCCGGCCAGGCCGATGCCATCCGCATGGCGCTGGACCACGCCGGAGTCAGTGCGCGCGACATCGGTTACGTCGAAGCCCACGGCACCGCGACCACGCTGGGTGATCCCATCGAGATCGCGGCGCTCAACCGCGCATGGCGCGCCGACACCGCCGACAATCAGTACTGCGGCATCGGTTCGTTGAAGAGCAACCTCGGTCACATGATCGCGGCGGCCGGTGTGGCCGGCCTCATCAAGGCAACGCTGGCGCTTCATCGCGAGCTGGTGCCGGCGACGCTGCATTTCCGCAAGCCCAACCCGCAGATCGATTTCACGCGCACGCCGTTCAACGTCGTGGACCGCAACACGGAGTGGAAGCGGGGCGACAAGCCGCGATACGCCGCCGTGAGTTCCTTCGGAGTCGGCGGCACCAATGCGCACGTCGTGCTCGAAGAAGCGCCCGTGGCCGCGCCCGCCGTGATCGGTGACGCGCGACGCATGTTGTTGCCGCTATCCGCGCGCAGCGCCGAAGCCGCGTTGCAACGCGCCCGCGATCTCGCCGATCACCTGCAGGCACATCGCGACGTTTCACTGGAAGACGTCGCCACGACGCTGATGCGCGGGCGCAGGGCGCTGACGCATCGTCTGAGCGTAGTCGCATCGAACGTCGACGAGGCCATTGCGGCCCTGCGCGGTGCGAAGAGTGCAACCGCCTCGCTGGTACGCCCGCGCGTCGTGTTCCTGTTCCCCGGCCAGGGTTCGCAACACCCGGGCATGGTGCGCAAGTTGTACGACGAGGCTCCGGCCTTCCGCGAAGCCTTCGACCGCTGCATGGCCATTGCCAACCCCGCGCTGGGCGTGGACCTCGGCGCATGGCTGCGCGATGCGGATCCGTCCGATGCGCAGGTGGCGCAGTCGCTGGCCGAGACGCGTCACGCGCAGCCGGCGCTGTTCAGTGTTTCGTATGCGCTCGCTGCCTGGCTCGACAGCCTCGGCGTGCGTCCCGACGCGATGATCGGCCACAGCATCGGCGAGTACGCCGCGGCCTGTCATGCCGGTGTGTTCCCGCTGGCCGACGCGCTCGGCGCGGTGATCGCGCGTGGCCAGGCCATGTTCGACCAGCCGCGCGGTTCCATGCTCGCGGTGCGCACTGGCGTCGACGCCGTGAAGGCGCTGCTGCCGGCCGGAGTCGAGATTGCCGGCGTGAACGCGCCGTCGCTGACCGTGGTGGCGGGCAGTCACGAGGCCATCGACGCGTTCGCGAAGCAACTCGAGTCGAACGATATCGGTACGACGCGGTTACGCGTGTCGCATGCCTTCCACAGTGCCTCGATGGAAGGCGCGCTTCCGCGCGTCGCGCAGGCTCTGCAACGCGCTGCGCTGAAGGCGCCGAACGCCGTGGTGTATTCCTGCATCAGCGGCGCGCCGCTGCAGGCCGCCGAGGCCACCGATCCCAACTACTGGGCGCGACAGGTGCGTGCGCCGGTTCAGTTCAGTCGCGCCGTCTCGGCCGAACTCGCGCTGGGCGATTCCGTGTTCATCGAGGTGGGCCCCGGCCAGGCGCTGACCGCGCTGCTGCGCCAGCACCGCACGACGCAGAATGCCGTGCCGCGCAATGTGCCCTTGCTGGGCGCGGCCAATGATCCCGGCGATCCGGCGCAGCAGGCGCTCGCCGCGTTGGGCGCGATGTGGTGCGCCGGCGTCGACGTGGCCTGGCCGGTCGCTTCTTCCGCGCGTCGCGTGACGCTGCCGACGTATCCATTCAATGGCGAACGCCACTGGTTCCCGCGCCGCGCGGCCGCCGCGCCGGCGCTCGCCGCTCCCGTTTCGAATTCCACTGCCGTCCAAACTTCCGAGAACGTGGTCATCATGAGCCGTATTCCCAACGTTGAAACCGAACTCAAGCGCGTCCTCGCCGACGTCTCCGGGCTGCCCGCCGAGGAGATGACCCGCGACGCGACTTTCGTCGACCAGGGACTCGACTCGCTGTCGCTCACCCAGGCCGTACTCGAACTCGAGCGCGTGTTCGGCGTGAAGCTGCGCTTCCGCCGGCTGATGGAAGACCTGGACAGCATCGGCAAGCTGGCGACCTTCCTCGACGGCGAGATGCCGGCGGGCAAATTCGCGCCGGCGCCGGTGGCCGCGCCGGTGGCTCAGACCGCCGCTGCGTCTGCCGCACCGGTGGCGTCGCAGCCCATGATGATGCAGGCCGCGCAGACGATGGCGCAGCCCGTGGCGTATTCACCGGCCGCGATGCCTGCGATGCCCGCGCTGGCCGCGGGTTCGCACGCCGTGCACCAGCTGATCCAGCAGCAGATGCAGCTGATGTCGCAGCAGTTGGCGGTCCTGGCCGGTCAACCCGTCGCTTCCGCGATGCCGATGGCTGCCATTCCATCGGCGATCGTTGCGCAGCCGGCCGCGGCGCCGGCGCCCGTGGCGCAGGCAGCCGCCACGCAGGCCGCGAGCACCTCGGCCGCTGCCGATACTCCGGCGCAGCCGTCCATCAAATCGCTGGTCGAGAAACCTTTCGGCGCCTCGCCGCGCCTCACGCTCGAAGCGAAGCAGGAATTCACGCCGGCGCAGCGCCGCTGGATCGATGACTTCATCGCGAAGTACAACGCGAAATCCGGCAAGTCCAAGGCATTCAGCCAGAAGTACCGCAAGGTCATGGCCGACCCGCGTGTCGTCACCGGTTTCAACCCGTTGTGGAAGGACCTGGTCTATCCAATCGTGGTCGACCGTTCCAAAGGCGCGAGCCTCTGGGATCTCGACGGCAACGAGTACATCGACCTGTTGTCCTGCTTCGGCGGCAACCTGCTGGGTTACCAGCCGGAAGACGTGATCTCGGCGATGCGCACGCAGCTCGAGCTCGGCCTCGAAGTCGGTCCGCAGCATCCGATGGCCGCCGAAGTCGCCGAACTGATCACCGGTTTCACCGGCATGGAACGCGTCGGCTTCTGCAACACCGGCTCCGAAGCGGTGATGGGCGCGATGCGCATCGCGCGCACGGTGACCGGCCGCAAGACGATCGCCATCTTCACGAACTCGTACCACGGCATCTTCGACGAAGTGATCGTGCGTGGCACCAAGCAGCTGCGTTCGCTGTCAGCGGCGCCGGGCATTCTCGCGAACATGGTCGACCACATCCTGGTGCTCGACTGGAACAGCGAGGATTCGCTGCGCGTACTGCGTGAGCGCGGCCACGAGCTGGCGGCGATCATGACCGAGCCGATCCAGAACAAGTACCCGACCATCCAGCCGCGCGAGTTCGTGCATTCGTTACGCGAGATCGCCGACAAGGCGGGTTGCGCGCTGATCTTCGATGAAGTCGTCACCGGCTTCCGCGTCGCCCCGGGCGGCGCGCAGGAGTTCTACGGCGTGCGCGCCGACATCGCCACCTACGGCAAGGTGATCGGCGGCGGACTTCCGTTCGCGGCCATCGCCGGCAATTCGAAGTGGCTGGACGCGCTCGACGGCGGCCACTGGCAATACGGCGACGATTCGTATCCGGAAGCGGGCGTCACCTATTTCGCCGGCACCTTCGTGCGCCATCCGCTGGCGCTGGCCGCGGCGCGCGCTTCGCTGTTGCACCTGAAGAAGGGTGGGCGCGAGTTCTACACGACGCTGAACGACCGCACGCAGCGCATGATCGAGAGACTGAATCGGGCGTTCGCGGTGCGCGGCGCGCCGGTCAAGGCGGTGCATTGTGCGTCGCTGTGGCGCCTGCAGTGGGACGACAACCAGAAGTACGTCAGCCTCTTCTATTACCTGGTCCGCTACCACGGTCTGCACCTGTACGAACAGTTCGGCCACTTCGTCACCGAAGGGATGACGGACGCGCATACCGATCGCATCTTCGAGGTGTTCACCAATGCGCTCGACGAGTTGATGGCGCTAGGCCTTCTGCTGCCGCGTGAAGGCACGCCGCCGCCCACGGGCTCCGGCCCCGGCACAGGTTCGCGCGACAGCAAGGCCTTCCCGAAAACCCCGATCGCCGATCCGGCCGAACTCAGCCCCGGCCAGACCGAACGCTGGCTGGCCGCCAGCTTCGATCCCAATGCACGTCGTGCATTGAACGAGTCGTTGTTGCTGGAACTCGAAGGCGACGCGGATCTCGCGGCGCTGGAGACATCGCTGGTCGACGTGATGCAACGGCACGAAGCATTCCGCATCGCTTTCGACACCATGGAGCCGCTGCAGACCGTTTCGAAGCCCGCACAGATCAAGGTGCATCGCGTGGATCTGAGCGGCAGTGCCGACGTCCAGGCGGCGCTCGACCGCTTCTGCGAAGAGGCCAGCCTGACGGTGTTCGATCTCGACGCGCCGCCCCTGGCGCGTGTGAGCGTGGTGAAGCTGGGCGCAAAGCGCAATGCCGTTCACCTCGTCGTCAGCCACCTGATCTTCGACGGCTGGGCGTCTCCTGTGTTCGTCCAGGATCTGGCCGTTGCCTACCGCGCGCGTTGCAGCGGCTCGGCGCCCCTGTGGAAGGCAGAGGCGGAATCGCCGCGCGCGTTCAGCGCAGCCGAGCAGCAGCGCTGGGCGGGATCGCAGGGCCGCGAGGCCACCGAATACTGGAAGCGCGAGATGCAGTCTCCGCCGGCCGCGTTTTCACTGGGCGACCTGACGCCGCCGGCCACGCGGCAGTTCACCGGCGATACGCTGCGCCGGAGCATCGACGGCAAACTACTCCAGGACCTGACGCAGTTCTCGCGCAAGAACAAGACCACGTTGTTCCAGGTGCTGTTCGCGACGGTCACCGAGATGGTGTATCGCCTGACCAAGCGCGAAGACTTCGTCATCAGCATTCCGTATGCGAGCCAGAGTCTGGAACGCCATGGCCCGCTGATTGCCGATGGCGTCCTCGATCTACCAGTTCGGCTGCAGAGAAAGGCCGCCGACAATTTCGCCGACGTGCTCGGGCGAGTGAAGACCAAGGTGATGGACGCGCTGGAGCAGCCCCTCGCCACGCAGGGCAGCGTCGCCCGTTCGGTGGGCGTGACCAGCGTCGGTAGCCGTCCGCCGCTCACCGCCGTGTTCTTCAACCTGAACCCGCGCCTGGATGTGAAGGGCTTCGAGCCGCTGCGCGCCGAAATCCACGAGTGCCGCAAGCTCGGGTTGCTCAGCGAAGTCATTTTCAATTTCTACGAGAAGGCCGGCGAGGTCACTCTCGATCTGCACTACAGCACGGAGTTCTTCAGCGCCGCCCGGGCTGCGGAGATCACCGATGCCTTGATCGCCACGTTGCGCGATGCGATC
>Ga0315910_10001801_pt1 | contig 19364 bp, 12 predicted proteins | sample EdamamesoilMG_FD_204470 | JGI IMG/M metagenome (GOLD analysis project Ga0315910, IMG submission 204470) | Garden soil microbial communities collected in Santa Monica, California, United States - Edamame soil | ecosystem: Environmental > Terrestrial > Soil > Garden | place: USA: California...
TGAGTGCCCCACGGGTCCGTGGCAGGGTGCGCGGCGTGGCTGAACCCCTCATGATCCTGATCGCGGACGACGAGCCGCTGATCCGCCAGGTGTTGCGGACGCTGCTCGCGAGCGCGGGCTTTCGCGTGCGCGAGGCGTCCTCGGGTGAACAGGCCCTCGCCGTCATCGCCGAGGACCGACCGTCGCTCGTGATCTCCGATATCAACATGCCGGGCAACGACGACCTCGCGTTCGTGCGTTCGCTCGCCGCGACATGTCCCGGACTGCCCGTCATCCTCCTCACCGCGTATCCAAGTGTGGCGACGGCCGTGGAATCGGTGAACCTCTCCGTCGTCGCCTACCTGGTGAAGCCGCCCGACGCCTCGAAGGTCCTCGAGGCCGTGCGCCACGCGGTCGGCACCTACGAGGCGCGCGAGTCCGTCCGGCGCAGTCTCACGCGCCTCAAGTCCTGGACGACCGATCTCGAGCAGATCGAGCGGCTCATGGCGGGCGTGCGCACCGGCTCGACCGGCGACGAGAGCGCCGCGGGCGCCTACCTGGAGGTGACGCTGCGCCACCTCATGTCGTCCGTGCTCGAGTTTCGCGATGTCGTGTCCGCGCTCGCGTCCGCACCGGCGGGCGCGGAGTCGGTGCGCGCCCTCGAACTCTCCAAGGCGTTGCACGAGACCGTCGAGGTGCTCGAGAAGACCAAGCGTGTCTTCAAGTCCAAGGATCTCGGCGAGCTCCGCGCCAAACTCGAGGCCGTCCTCGCCGCGGCGGCCCGCTGATCCGGCGCCCGGCGCGCGTCGAATCAAACGGACGCGTGGGAATTTCTACTTTTTCCCTTAAGTCGTCTCCGCCGGTACCGTTGGAGAGTGCATCCGGTTCGCGATCAGGTCGCGGACGGCTTTCCAGGACGGGACTTCGGGCCCGTTATCGAAGGCACGAGGATTCTCTGCATCCGCGATGCAGGCAATCCTCGTGCCTTTCGTTTTTTCCGGGATCGCCGAACGCGCCGGACGCCGGGCCGCCGCTCTTTGCCAGACCCGTCTCCCACTTTTCCGCGAACACTGCGCCGGCCTGACTCCGTCACGCCAATCCTGCTCCCAGGTTCCCATACTTCAGGGCCGGCGCAGTGCAGCGGATAACAATTGCGTGTCGGTGCACATGAGGGGTGCTGCGCCGACACGCGGGTTTGTGGCTCCGGAACCGGGGTGGTCACCGTGTCGTCGCTCGCTTCAGCGAGGCGGCACGGAGGCCACCCCGGTCATTTTTTCGGGGACGGGATCGGGCGCGCGGCCAGCCTGCGCACTGCGGGCTTGTCTCGTCCGCGTCCGGGGCGAACATCGCGCCCCGACGACACACCGACCCGCCCGGGTGGTGGAATGGCAGACACTAGGGTCTTAGAAGCCCTTGCCGCAAGGCGTGCAGGTTCGAGTCCTGTCCCGGGCACCAGCCTGCACTCGCGCGCCTCAGCCGAGATTGAGCAACTCCAGCTGCCGGGTGAAGGTCGTGTCGAGCAGCGCGAGATACTCGTCGCGCCGCACGTGCAGCACCTCGACGATCGCCTCACGAAACGGGCGCCCGCGGCTCGTCAGCCCGGCGTGCAGGATCGAGCCGGCCGCGGTGTCGAGCAACTGGCGCCCGGCCTGTGTATCCAGAAAGGCAGACTCCAGCCCCGCCGCCGTGCGCCCGGCGAACAGGCGATCGACGTCGTCCGGCGTGGTCGAGGTGAGCCGCGGCTGGCGCTCGCCGGCGAAGCGCGTGCGCGCGTGGGCCGCGATCTCGCGGAACAGGTCCGGCGCCGTGCGCGCGACCACGCGCATCGCGGCCAGGTAGGATGCGGCCGCCGTCTTGACGTGCAGCGCCTCGCCGCAGGCGCGCGCCAGCGGCGGCAGGATCGCGGGCTTGTCGCCGCCGTGGTGCACGCTGACCTTGTACGGACCGAGCTGCCGCGCGATCACGGCATGCGTGCGCATCCGCGACTCGAATACCGCGGCGTCGCCGCGAAAGTCCCCGGCCGGCTCGAGCCCCGCGTCCCAGCGCAGGGCGAGCGAGGTCAGCGGCAGCGCGCGCCGCCGCGCTTCCAGGGCGACGAAGAGGTGCTCCGCCGTCGTGGCCGGTGCGGCGCATTCGACGAGCGCGAGTTCGAGGTCGTACGGGGCGTGCCGCGACTGGGTGGCGACGTGGCGGGCCAGCCGGTGCGCATGGTGCAGCGCTCGGGCGAACTTGACCGCCGCACGCGCGAGGGCATCGCGATCCGGCGCCGGCCCGATGCCGGCGCCCGGATCCAGCTCGAGGCCGCGGCGGGCATGCGCATCGACCGTACCGGCGGGCAGGATGCCCTCCTTGCCGAGGATCGCGAGCTCCTCGGCGATCTGGCCCGGCGCGAGCCCGTCGGCGCGATCCTCGACGAAGGCCGAGGGATCGAGCGTGAACCACGTCGCGCCGGCCGCGGCCATGCGCGCGATGTCGGCCTCGGTCTTGACCCCGTGGGCGTCGGCGCCCCACGCGCGGGTGTAGCCCGAGGCCGCGACCTGCCGGCCGACGAGGGTGATCCAGGCCTCGGGCGCACCGCTCTCACGACGGAGATCGCGCGGTGCCAGTTGCACAAACACCGGGTGAATGGAAAACCGCCGGGCTGCCGCGACGTGCCCCTGGGTGCCGAGGCCGATGCGGTCGCCGAATCCGAAGGAGCGCCGCAGCCCGAGCGGCTCGGGAGCGCGGAGCGGCGTCGGGAGCGGGTGGGCGCCAGGCGAAGGGGAGGGTGATGCGGGAGTCGGCAAGCCGGGAGAGTCGGACGCAGAAAAAAGGCTGGACAATCCAACACGTGTTGGTGTTTCCTGTCGTCCTGTGCCCGACGAGTCACCCCAGGGACCGATCGCCTCGACGACCGCGCTCGCGCGGCATCTGGGACTTTCTCGTTGGACGATCTCTCGCGTGCTCAATGGCCACCCCGAGGTCAAGCCCGAGACATCGCGCCGCGTGCGCGAGGCGATGATCCAGCTCGGTTTCGTGCCGAGTCCGGTCGGTCGCGCCCTGCGTGGCGGCCGCACCGGCATGGTCGGCGTGTGTTTCCAGGCGCTCGGTTCGCCCATCGTGGCGCGCAAGATCGCGACCCTCCAGCGCGTGCTGCGCGCCGCGGGCTTTCGCGCGCTTTTCGAGCTGACCGATGGCCAGCCCGAGATCGAGCTCGAGGTGGTCCGCCACTTCATCGCGATGAAGCTCGATGGCCTCGTCCTCGTCGGCGGCATGACAACGGAAAACGAGGCCGCGATCCTCGCGATGCTCGGTCAACACCACGTGCCGGTCGTCCTGATCGACCCGGCGCGACACTTCGACCTCGCGACGGTCGAGCTCGACCGCGAGCACGGCGTGCGCCTGGCGATGGAACACCTGCTCGACCTCGGGCACACGCGCTTTGCGCTGCTCGGAATCGATGAGGCGGTCGCCTACGGCCACGCGCGTCTCGAGGGGATCCGCAAGGTCGCGCGCAGCCGCCGGCTGGCGTTTGATCGCCAGATCGTGACGCTCGCCGACCCGGCGCCCGAGGGGCTCGACTTCGCCTACGGCCGCCGCCTCGCCGAGCGTTATCTCGAGCTCTCCAATCCGCCCCGCGCCATCCTCGCGCTCAACGACCAGGTCGCCGTCGGCGCGATGACGCGCCTCCAGCAGGCCGGGCTTTCCGTGCCGGGCGACGTCTCGATTGTCGGGTTCGACAATCTCGAGGTGTCCGCGCACGTTAATCCGCGCCTCACCACGATCGACCAGCAGGTCGACGCGATCATGACCGACGCCGTCGCGCTCCTTTCGCTCCAGGCTTCGCCCGAGGGCGCATCGGCCGCCGATCGCGCCCGCATCGTCCGCCCCGCGCTCGTCGTCGGCGAATCGACCGGCCGCGCCCCCTGAGCGCGCCTCGCGCAACGCACCGCCTTTACCCACGCCATCCATGACCCGTGTCCTCCTGACCACGACATCGTTCCAAGACACGCCGGGCGAACATCACGCCCTGCTCGAAAGCGCCGGATACGAAATCGTCCGCGAGCGCGGTCCGCTCCCGGAGTCCCGCATGCTCGAACTCGCCGGCTCGTTCGACGCCTTCATCTGCGGCGATGACGCGATCACCGCCGCCGTGCTCGACAAGTCCGCCCCGCGCCTGAAGGTGATCAGCAAATACGGCATCGGCGTGGACAAGATCGACGTGAAGGGCTGCACCGCCCGCGGCATCCCGGTGCTCTTCACGCCCGGCGTGAACCACACCACCGTGGCCGAGCACACCTTCATGCTCCTGCTCGCGCTCGAGAAGAACTTCGCCTTCGCCATCGACGCCACGCGCAAGGGCGACTGGAAACGCAAGACGGGCCACGAGCTCCTGGCCAAGACCATCGGCATCATCGGGCTCGGCCGCATCGGCAAGGAGGTCGCGATCCGCGCCCGCGCCTTCGGCATGGAGCCGGTCGGCTACGACGTCTACTGGGACGAGGCCTTCGCGAAGCAGCACGGCGTCCGCCGCGCCGCCACGCTCGACGAGGTCTACGCCGTCTCCGACTACATCTCGCTGCACACGAACCTCACGCCCGAGACGCGCGACATGATCTGCGCCGCCTCGTTCAAGAAGATGAAGAAGGGCGTGCTCATCCTCAACTGCGCCCGCGGCGAGATCGTCAACACCGCCGACATGGTCGAGGCGCTCAAGTCCGGTCAGGTCGGCGGCTACGGCACCGACGTGCTCGACGAGGAGCCGCCGCGCAAGGACCACCCGCTGCTCTCGATCCCGACCTGTCTCGTGACTCCGCATGTCGGCTCGCGCACCTACGAGAGCGTGGTCCGCCAGGCCACCACCGCGGTGAAGAACCTCCTCCTCGCCATGAAGGGCGAGAAACCCATCGCCCAGGTCAACCCCGAGGTGCCGGTGAAGAGGGTCGTCTGATTCCGGCGGAAGCGCGAATCGCGGAGCGACGAGCGGGCAGGGTCTGCCGCGCTGCGCGTTTGCCCGAATCCCGCTTTTGTCCTTCTCCTCATTCCTCGCTACTCACCTCCCTCTTCCTCCTCCAGCCATGCCCGAGACATATTTCGTCGTTCCCGAGACCGAGCACAACGCGCTCATCCAGGCTGCGTATCAGCACCGTGGATTCCACGCGGACGAGTCCGCCGAGGGCGCGCGTTTCTGCGCCGAGGCATCGCGCCACGGCATCCGCACGCACAACGGCATCAAGGCTCTCCACCTCGACCACCTCTTCGGCTCCGGCTCGAAGGGCTGCGTGCCCGGCGCGCAGATCGAGGAAAAACCCTCGCGCTTCGCCGCCGCGAAGATCTGGAACGCCAACAAGAAGCTCGGGCAGTCCACCGCCTACCGCGCCATGGACGAGGCGATCCGCCTCGCCGACCAGTACGGTGTCGGTCAGGTCAGTGTGGACAACGCCTTCCACTATCTCTGGGGCGGCGGCTACGTGATGGACGCGGCGCGCCGCGGCTACATCGCCTACACGAACTGCACGGCCGCGCTGGCCGAGGTCGTGCCGTTCGGCGGCAGGTTCCCGACCCTCGGCACCAACCCGCATTCCTGGGGCTTCCCCACGACCGAGGCCGTCGGCTACCCGATCGTGATCGACTGGGCCACCTCCGTCGTGGCGATGGGCCGCGTGCAGCAGCTCGCCCGCGAGGGCAAGAACCTGCCGCCCGACGCCGCCGTGGATGAGAACGGCGTGATGACGACCGATCCGAAGAAGGCGAAATTCCTCATGCCCTTCGGCGCGCACAAGGGCTACGGCCTCTCGCTCATCAACGAGATCGTCGCCGGCTTCATCGGCGGCTCGATCCCGACGATCCGCAACCGCTGGGAGCAGGCCGAGGGCGACAAGGGCACGTGCTGTTTCTTCTTCCAGGTCATCCACCCCGACGCGCTCAGCGGCGGCGCCTTCGCCCGTGGCCGCAACCAGGCGCAGAATGTGAAGGCCGTGATCGCCGACGTGCTCGGCCACGGCAACGAGAAGTGCATGCTCCCCGGCCAGCTCGAGGCCGGCTGGGCCAGGCACACCGCGGCCGCCGGCGGCCTGCTCTTCACCAAGGCCGAGCTCGACGCCTTCGACGAACTCGCGAAGGAAGCCGGCCGCCCGACGTGGGACCGCGCCGGCCTCAAGACCCACGTCGTCTGAGCCGGATCCGTGGCCAACCTGCCCATCCCTGTCTGAGAAATCTCAATACATCGCACCCATCCATCCATGGCACCGTCCGACTACCTCAACAACCTCTTCAACCTCAGCGGCAAGGTCGCGGTCGTCATCGGCGGCACCGGTGAGCTGTGCGGCGCGATGGCCGAGGGCCTCGCCGGCGCCGGAGCCGAGGTGGTCCTCGTCGGGCGGAATCCCGACAAGGCCGCGGCACGCCTGGAAAAGATCCAGGCCGCGGGCGGCAAGGCGTGGTTCGCCTCCTACGAGGTCACGACCCGGGCCAATCTCGAGAAACTCCGCGACGAGGTCGTGGCGCGCTCCGGCCGGATCGACATCGTGATCAACGGCGCGGGTGTGAACTCCGCGACGCCCTACCTCGACATCCCGGAGGACGAGTTCGACCGCATCGTCAACGTCAACGTCAAGGCCGTGTTCCTCGCCTGCCAGGTCTTCGGCAAGTACCTGCTCGAGCGCGGGCAGGGCGGCAACATCATCAACGTCGGCTCGATGTCGGCACTCACGCCGCTCTCGCGCGTGTTCACGTATTCGCTGACCAAGGCCGCGGTGCACAATCTCAGCAAGAACCTCGCGCGCGAGTGGGCCGCGAAGGGCGTGCGCGTGAACCTGATCGTGCCGGGCTTCTTCCCGGCCGAGCAGAACCGCAAGATCCTCTCGCCCGAGCGCGTGGCGAGCATCCTCGGACACACGCCGGCCAAGCGCTTCGGCGAGGCGAAGGAGCTCATCGCCGCGACCCTGCTGCTCGCGAGCGACACCGCCGGCTCGTTCATCACCGGCGAGGAACTCGTCGTCGACGGCGGCTACGCCTCGATGACGATCTGAGCCGGGCTCCGGCAGCCGCGGCCCCGTTCTGCACTGCGATAGCCGGCTCTGAAAGGTGGACGCGCCTGTCCCAGGCGCGTGGGGATACGGCCGTGGGACACGGCCGACCACCCCGGACTGCATGAGGCCGGCTGCGCGTGCTCCGGCTGAGCCCGCGCGACGCAGACCATGGCGTGTCCTCAAACCCTGCGTCCGCCCTTCACGTCTTGTCGGGAATGGAGGGCCGGGCTCCTGCCCGGCCGCGATCGTGGAGCGGCACACGCTCATCGGTGTGGGTTCGCGGCGGCGCGGGAGCGCCTCCCTCCACTCGTGATCTGAGGTTTGACGGCACGCCCTAGGATCGCGGGATCGTGAAGCTGCCCGTCCAGAGTTCCTTGTTCAGGCTCGTGTCGATCGGGAACTTCTGGTCCAGGCCGCTCTCCTCCATCGCCTCCTTGAAGAACTTGTTCAGCTCGCCGCTGTAGGGATTGAGGTTCTGCTCGGCCTTGGCGGTGAAGGTGCTGCCGCGGCGCGCGGAGGTCTCCAGCGACACGGTGACGGTCTTGCCGTAGGCGTCGCTGATGCTCGTCTTGATGCCGGTGGTGGCGTCGCTGGTCATGCCGCCGCCGGGCGTGTAGCCGATCTCGCCGCCCACGCTCACCGTGGTCGGGCCGACGCCGACGCTGACCTTGCTCACGCCGGTCACCGAGTAGTCGGTCACCACGCCCTTGCCATCGATCGCGATGGAGCCCTTCACGTTGATCGTGGCGGAGACGCTGACGTCGCCCTCCTTGACCTTCGCGCCGACCTCGAGCGAGCCGCCGTGCGTGGTCGCGCCGGTGAACGCGCTCTCGGTGAAGGTGTAGGTGCCCTTCGGAGACAGCCGGGTCGGGAGCTGGGCGGAAAGCGTCAGCGTGGTGCGCGCGGCGGAGATGCGACCGCTGAGGCAGGGGATGACCGGAATGCTCAGATCCGTGCCGTACTCGTCGAGCTTCTTGAAGAGCGGCGACGACGGCGGGATCTCGCCCGTGGCGAACTGGAGGCGCCCGCGCTTCTCGAGTTCATTGCGGATGCGCTCGAGTTCCTTGTGCTCGGCGTCGGCCTCGGCGATGAGCGAGCCGACGTCGCAGCGGCAGTCCCAGTCCTCCTTGTATTCATAGGACCCGAACGCGGTCACGACGTTGAGCAGGCCCTGGTAGACGGCCCAGTGGATCATCTGCTCGAACTCGTGCTGCTTCTTTTCGCGCGCGTGCGGATCGGAGATCAGCGCGATGTGGCGGAAGACGTCGCGGTAAAAGCTCTCGGCACGGCGCTTGACCTTCTTCTCGTAGGCGATCGCGGCCGATTGCGTGGCCTCCTTCCAGGCGAACTCCGCGAGTTCGTTGTACTGGGGCAGGTAGGTCTTGTGGATGTTGTGCGCGAGCATGCGCCAGTGCGGCGTGTTCGTGTCCTGGCCGGCCTTGGCGGCGGCTGCGCGCTTGCGGTCGAACTCGGCCATGGCCGCGGCCTCCTGCCGGCGGAGGGCGTCGTACTTCTTCAGGTGGAGCTGGGCGATCTCGGTGAGCTTCGCGCGGGTGCGATCGTTCACGGAGTAGAAGTACGTGTTGTAGGCATGCAGCTTCTGCGCGAGGACGGAGGCGTTGTACTGCTGGATCATCACGTCCATCGGATTGGCGTAGTCGTAGGGCTTGAGGCGATAGACGTGGAGGATCGGGTTCGCCGCCGCGCCCATGTCGAGCAGCGTATCCGTCCGTCCCATCTCGAGTTCGCGCCGGGCCTGCTCGGCCTGGCGCTGCATCTCGGCGGCACGGACGTGTACCTGGTCGGTGCCGGTGACGGTGGCGTTGACCTTGCGGTCCCGGTATTTCTCCGGGTTGGCCATGACGTCGTTGATGTCGACGTCGTAGGTCACGCCCATGCCGAGCCGGGCGAGGGCGTCGTGGGAGTCCTGCATCATGCCGGCGAGCAGGACCATGCCGTAGGAGCCGAGCTGGCTGGCGAATTCACCGAGGGCCTCGACGCCGGCGGGCTTGTTGATCGCGGCGACCGTGGAGAACTGCGTGAGGCCGTCGATCCCGGGCGCGCGATAGCCGCCTTCGACCGGGAGATTGTTCACGAAGGCGCGCATGCGGTTGCGCTCGCCCTGGTCGATGTCGTCCACGAAGTCGGCCGCGGTGAGAAACTCCTGGGCGTCGAACTTCTGCAGCACGGCCTCGATCTCCTCGTCGGGCCGGTCAGGGGTGAGGTCGCCGGCCTGGCGCGCCTCGTCCATGTTCTTCGACCCGCGCGAGACGGTGGCGTACATCGCCGAGCGGGCGATGCGCCGGTCCTCGAGCGTGGCGCGGGCGAGCGCCGGCCGGCCCTGCATCTCGTAACAGGCGGCGAGGGCGAGCGCGGCGTCGAAGGAGTCGGGCGCGTAGACGCGGGCGGAAAGGAGCACGGGCCGCGCGAGGTCCGGCGCCTTCATGTCGACGTAGAGGTTGCCGAGGTTGATGAGGATGCCGAGGCTGCGCAGGGTCCACGCGCCATCGTGCACGCTCAAGGCGAGGGCGTAGCGGTAGACGACGGCGGCATCGGCGCGCCAAGGCTCGAGACGGGCCTGATCCGCGGCGGTCGGGTGCAGACGTTCGCCGGAGGTCACGATCGCCGAGGCGGCGTTTTCCGCGCCGAGCGCGCTGTCCGGATCGAGCGCGAAGACCGCGGCCGCGTAGGCGGCGACGAAGCGCGGGCGGTTGAGGTGCGTGATGGCGTAGGCGACGTCGTAGGAGAGTTCGCGCGCGCGCTCGCGGTCGGTGGCCGTGATAGTGCGCGCCGCGGTCCCGAAGCCCGGGGTCCACGTGACGCGCGCGGTGTAGTCGGCGACGGTGTCGGCCTCGAGCGCGGCGCGAGCTTCCTTGAAGCGACGTTCCACGATGCCGAGCGCCTCGGCGCGCAACTGCGCAAACGCCGCGCTGCCGCGGAGCGGGAGCTCTTGCATCGGGCCGATGGTGCGGAGATCGGCGACGAGCTGTTGCGCCCGCTCGTCGGCCTCGCGCGCGGCCTTCGCCGGATCGACCGGAGGCATGCCTGAGGCGGGCATCGCCGTGTAGGCCATGCCCGCGCCCGGAGGCAGCGGGGGCACGGTGACGAGCGCGAGCTGTGTGCCGCCGGCCGCGGTGGCTGCGGCGGGAACCGAAGACGAGGCGCTCGTGGGCGCGGCGGCCGGGGCGGTGGAGCTGGCCGGAGGCGGCGTGTTCTTCGGCGGCTTGGGACCGAACGGCGAGGGGATCCGCGGGATGCGGGGAAACTTCGGTTTCTCGCCTTCGGCCGCCGGGACCGCCGTGGTCAGCGTGGCCGCGAGCACAAGCGTGAGCAGGCGAAATCCAACGGAGCGCACGACCGCAAGGCCGCGCGCACGCATGGGGGAGTGAGTACGCATCCCGACCATTGCCGTGCCGGCGCCGGGCCTCGCAAGCGGCAAGCGGCCATCCTGGGCCGATGGTGCGGGGTGGCGCCGGGGACCGACCTGCCGCCTCACACGGAGTCACACGGCCAGCCGCCGGTCGTGCCGGTCGTCGGAGACAACTCCGGTGTCGATGGCGCCGAAAAAATCGCGCGCTCCATGGCTCCGCGTCGCACGAGCTGTGTCCAAGGAGAACCCGTCGGTCGCGGGCGCGTGTCGCCCCGCACCGGCACCACACACCATGAAGGCGGAAACGAACTCTCGCCGGCGGCCCGTCCGCCGGTTCGTGCGCGGAGCGAGCGCGGTGATCGCCGGCTCGTTTGTCCTGGGAATCGGAATGGTCCTGTGCGTCGGCGGTTGCACGGTGGCCCCCTCACGACCCAACCCCGGCATGACACTCGGTGTCGGATCCGGGAGCCTCATGGCTCTGGACGGCGGCATGCTCCCGGTGCAGCAGGTCGCGCCGCCGTTCAACACCGAGGCCTACGACGCGATCCGCGACAACCCCTTCCTCGCGGTGCCGCAGAATCCACTCTCGACCTTCGCGATCGACGTGGACACGGCCAGTTTTTCCAACGTGCGCCGCTACCTCGAGTCGGGCAGCCGTCCGCCGCGCGACGCCGTGCGCATCGAGGAGCTGGTCAACTACTTCTCCTACGAGTACGCCGCGCCCGCGGCCGAGGATCCACGGCCGTTTGCCGTGCACTTCGAGGCTGCTGCGGCGCCCTGGGCGCCCGATCACCGGCTCGTGCGCATCGGCATCAAGGGCCGTGAGGTGGCGCCGGCCGAGCGCCCGCCGGCCAATCTGGTTTTCCTCCTCGACGTGTCCGGCTCGATGATGGCGGCGAACAAGCTCCCGCTCGTGCAGCGTTCCCTGCGCCTGCTCGTCGAGCAGCTCGCACCGACCGACCACGTCGCGATCGTGGTGTATGCGGGCGCTTCGGGGCTCGTGCTGCCGCGCACGCCGGCCTCCGAACGCGAGAAGATCCTCGCGGCGATCGATCGGCTCGAAGCCGGTGGTTCGACGAACGGCGGCGCCGGCATCCAGCTCGCCTACGATGTCGCCGCGGAGCACTTCCTTCCGGGTGGAATCAACCGCGTGATCCTCGCCACCGACGGCGACTTCAATGTCGGCGTGACGAACCGCGGCGACCTCGACCGCCTGATCCGCACGCAGGCCGCGCGCGGCGTCTTTCTCACCGTGCTCGGCTTCGGTTATGGCAACATCAAGGACGCCACGCTCGAGCAGCTCGCCGACCGCGGCAACGGCGTCTACGCCTACGTCGACACGCTTCAGGAGGCGCGGAGGATCCTCGTCGAGCAGGGTACGTCGACGCTGCTCACGATCGCCAAGGACGTGAAGATCCAGGTCGAGTTCAACCCCGCCCGCGTGCAGGCGTATCGATTGATCGGCTACGAGAACCGCCTGTTGCGCGACGAGGACTTCAACAACGACCTCGTCGACGCCGGCGAGATCGGCGCCGGACACACGGTGACCGCGCTCTACGAGATCGTCCCGGCCGGCGCGCCGTGGCGGGCGGAGGCGACGGTCGACCCGCTGCGCTACCAGCCGGCCGCCGCGTCGCCGGGCGACACGATCGCGGCCGCGCATGCCGACGAGTGGCTCACCGTCAAGATCCGTCACAAGGCGCCGGAAGGCGAGACGAGCGAGCTGGCCACGTATGTCCTGCGCGACGCGGGCGGTGCCTTCGACGCGGCGAGCGCCGATTTTCGTTTCGCCGCAGCCGTGGCGGGATTCGGCATGATGTTGCGCGACTCGCCTTACAAGGGCACCGCGCGCTGGGCCGATATCGTCGCCTGGGCCGATGCCGCGATCCTCGCGCATGGCTCCCGCGGATCGTCTGATCGTTACCGCGCGGAATTCGTCGATCTCGTGCGCCTCGCCGAGGACCTCGTCGGCGTCGAGGCGCACCTGGCGCACGCGGAGCGGTGACTCGCGCATCCTGTCCGTCGGCAGGGCGATGCGATCGACGGCGACCCGGAGCCACCGCTGACAGGCGCGGCTGCGGGTCGCCCGGGCGCGACTTCCGGTGTTGCGTGGCGCCGACGCACGCATGACGCTCGCGGCCGTAACCATGCAGCAACTCGTCCTCGTCGCCCTCGGTTCCGCGCTCGGCGGCGTGGCGCGTTTTCTCGCCACGGGTTGGGTCAGCGGGCGCGTGGACCCGGCCTTTCCGTGGGGCACGATGACGGTCAACCTCGTCGGCTCCGCCCTCATCGGGCTGCTCGCCGGGCTCGGCGACTCCCAGCGCCTCGGACTGACGCCGGAGGCACGCACGTTTCTCATGATCGGCGTGCTCGGCGGGTTCACCACCTTTTCGAGCTTCAGTCTCGAGACCCTGCGGCTGCTGCACGACGGCGCGTGGAGTCGGGCCGGCGCCAATATCGGGCTCAGCGTGGGGCTCTGCCTGGCCGGCGTCGCGCTCGGCCATCGCGTCGCGCGGATGATCGGGTAGGCGCCCGTCCGTCGTCGCGGGCAGGGTGGGGCGGATCAAGGTGTGAAACAGGATCGTGTCCCGGTCGTCTCCTCGGCATCCCGTGACCCGAAAGTCCATGGCCGAAACCATCCCCGCGTCGCGATCACCCCGAAAGTCTCCCGCGCTCGAGCGCACGGCGGCGTTTCTGCCGGGATGGCTCGCGCTGGCCCTCGTCCTGACCGGGCCGGTGCAGGCGGCTTCCGACCCCGGCAAGAAGAGCGACGGCGAGCCGACACTGTTTCGTTCGACGCTGAAGATCGAACCGACCGCGCGGCAGGTTTCGTCGTGGCCGCGCCTGAAGGCCGAATGGAAAATTCCCGCCGCCGTGCTGGCGCAGTGGGAGACCCGGGTGGCTGAGGGCCTCAGCGCGGATCTCGCGCGGCAGCTGCGCGCGCGGGTGCAGCCGGTGGGGGAACAGGGCGAGGGTCTCATCGTGCCCGATGAAGACCTGTTGTCGGCCTTCACGCCTGAGGAACGAACGCGCTGGTGGGCGGTGCTTGCCTCTCATCCGGCCAATCGCACGTACCGCTGGCCGGCCGCGCTGCGCGTCTCCACCCTGGACGAACTCGCGTCCGTTCCCGGCTCCGCCGAGGCCGTCCGACGCATTCGTGCCTGGGGCGTGGCCGACGCCGGGCTCATCCGCTTCGCCGATCTCTTCGCGCTCGAGCCGGCCTTGGCCGACGACGAGCAACGCACGGCGTTCCTGCGCGGCTTCCTCGCGGCGGACTCGGTCTTCGCCAAGCTCGAGACCGACGACCTGGACGCGGCGGGGATTGAGCGGCACGTCGCATACTGGGACGGGATCGCGCGCAGCCGCGACGTCGAGCCGATCCTCGCTGCCACGAGCCGGACCAGCGGGCTGGAGCGCCTCGATGTGGCCCACCTCCTGCCGCGCCTGGTCCGGGCGCTCCTCTACACGTTTCCCCCGGACTTTCGCGCGCTCGGCGAGCCGCCGGTGGAGAATGCCGCCGTCACCGTCTCGTTCTTCGATCCCGAAGCCGACCCGCGGGCCGAGCTGGCCGGGGGTTTTTCCGCGTGGCTGGCCGCACAGTGCGATCCGGTGGAGGAGCCGCGCCGATTCGGCGACATCGTCGTCTTCGAGGATCCGGCGCGCACGCGATGGCCGTTTGCGATGCTCCATATCGCGGACGGGCTCCTGTTCGGACGCCCGCCGACTGTCTACGGACCCTGGGTGCTGATCCCGGCGGACGAGGTCGGCGCGCTGAACCCGCGCGTGGGCGGCGGTGCGGTGCGGACCTACCGTCGCCGCGAGGCGGGCCGTCGTGAACATGCTGATACGGGGGGAACGGCCGACCTGCCGCTGACGCCCGCGGGCGAGTTGAAGACCCTGCCTCCCGGCCCGTGGGGCCGGCTGAGCTACTACGAGATCCGGCTCTCGCCCTCCACGCAGTTGCTCGAGAGCATGCCGGTGCCCGAGTCGCGACCCGAGTGGGTCTTCGGGGGCGTGCCGCCGGCGATGTTTCAGGAGGTGATCGATGGAGTCGAGATGCCCGGCAGGGTCCGCGCGGAACTCGAGGCCCTCTTCGACGGCGTCCGTCCCGATCGCGACGGCAAGATCACGGTGTACCCGTCGACCGAGCTGGTGTTCGCCACGCCCCGGGAGTTTCGCACCCGGCTCTTTCCCTATCTCGTGCACGGCATCGACGCGGCGGCCTACGCCCAGAGTCTCACGATCGCGACCCGGCTCTCGCCCGAGGCCTGGTTTGCGCCGGGCTCCCTGCCGGAGCCGCTGCGCCGCTCCCTGCTTGCGCTCGTCTATCACCGCGGCGACGGCCTGGCGCTGTCCGATTTCGGCGCGCTCTACCACGCGACGAACGATCGCGCGCAGCGCCGCGATCTTCTCAAGCTCGCCTACCAATCGCCGTCGCTCGTTCTTCTCATGGAGCGTCCGGAGCCCGCGCAGATTCCGGAGCTGGCCGACTACTGGCGGCTCGATCCGCAGAAGAGCCTCGGGCGCCTGCTGCTGTCCTTCGCGCATGCGCCGGACGTGCGCTTCCTGGATGTCGTGCACCTGCTGCCGCCGCTCGCGCGCGAGATGATGTATGTCTACATGCGCGCGCCCTCCGACGCGCCGACACCGAGTTGCTACTGGACGGCTCTCAACTTCGGCGCCGAGCGGCCGGACTCGCGTCTGCTCGTCCGGCCGGATGCACCCGGCCTCGAGCACGATCTCGTGCTCCAGCGGATACGGGACGATTACCGTCCGGTCGATTCACCCTCCGCGCTCGGCGACCTGATCGTCTATCGTCGGCGGTCCGACGGCGAAGTGCGGCATGTGTGTTCCTACGTCGCGGCCGGCGTCGTGTACACGAAAAACGGATTCGGATCGTCGAGCCCTTGGACGATGATGCAACTCGCCGAGGTCGACGCGCTCTACCTGGGCGGTGGTCGCACGGAACGTCTCGCCTTCCGCCCGCGCGCGCCTGCCCCGCGCTGAGACTCTGGCAATCCGAGGTGGCCGGCCGTGTCCCACGGCCGTTCCGGAGCGCGCGTCGTCCTGAATGCCGCAGACGACGTTGGTCACGGATGGCACAGAGAGCACGAATGGAGGCTGTTGAGTCCGGTATCGTTCGCCGAGAAACTTCACCCGGCAGGTGAACAGGTGGAAAAGCGGATGGGCTTCATCATTTGCGCCCATCTGCGCAATCTGTGGTTTCTTCGGCTCTCTATGGCCTCGTCTGCGTCCGTTTCGTCGTGCGGCGCGCGAGCCACGGCTCGACGGCGAGGCAGGCCAGCAACAGCAGGTCGCGCGTGATCAGCCACGGGTAGTTCGTCGCACCCGCGGCCGACGGTGGACCGCCGCCGAAACACCCGCACGCGACGTCGAGCCCCCGGGCCCACGAGATCGCGAGCGCGACGGCGAAGACGATGAACATCCCGGCGGCGACGAGGCGTGCGCCGGTGTGCAGCCGGTGCGTGATGAGCGCCGCGCCCGCCACGATCTCGAGCCACGGGAGGAACACCGCGATCCAGTAGGCCCACGATTCCGGGACGAGATGGTAGCTCCAGATGTCCGCGACAAACGTCGCGGGATGCATCGCCTTGGCCGTGCCGGCGACGACGAGCGCGAGCCCGGCGACCGCTCCGGCGAGCCAGCCCGCGGCCCGCGTCACGGTGTCGCGTGTGCCCGGCTCCATGCCTCCCAGCCTCCGTGCAGATGGTGCACCTCGGAAAGTCCCGCCTCGCGCAGCCGCTGCGCGAGTTCGCGGCTGCGCGAACAGGCGGCCGTGTCGCAATAGACCACGACGCGCATGTCCGGCGACCACGCGGCCAGGACGCCGCCGAGCGACGCGCTGAAGTTGTCCTCATCGAGGCGCACGGCTCCCGGCACGTGGCCGCGCGCGAAGGCGGCGGCATCGCGCGCGTCGACCCAGAGCACCGGCGCGGTCCAGGCCGCGACCTCGGCTGGCCGCACGGCATCGGGCGCGAGGCCGGTGCGTGCGCGGTCGGTCAGCTCCGGGTGCAGCGCGAGCGCGAGCGCCGCAGGCAGCGCCGCCACGGCCGCGAGCACGCACACTTCGCGCAACGCCTTCACGGGGCGGCTGCGGGCGCGGTCGGGGCCGGCGCGGCCGCGGCGGGCGTGGGCGTGCCGCGGACCATGGCGTAGAGCGTGATCTCGCGGGTGCGGCCTTCCGGGGACTTGAGCGAGACGACGATGGCGCCGTTGGTTCCCTGCGCGGTCGTCTGCGGCGTGATCGCGATGTCCATCCGACCCGGCTCGGTGCCGGCCACCGCCACGGCGTCGAACCCGGCGTGGCGCGACATGACCGAACCGAATCCGAGCACGTCGGGCGCGAGCAGGCGGAGCGTGATCGACTTCGGCGTCGTGGCTTCGCCCACGTTCCAGATGACGAAGTAGGGTTTCACTTCGAAGAGGGTCGGGATGTTCACGCGCAGCGTCAGCGAGGTGTGCGACGGCTCGTCGCCGGACGTCGTCACCATGATGGCTTTTTCCTGCAAGCCGATGCGCTCGCCGATCGTGAACACGGCGCGGATCTCGCCCGACTCGCCGGGCGCGTAGAGTTTCTTCGCGAGCTTGGGCACGGTGCATCCGCAACTTGAATGCACGTCGCCGATCGTGGCCGGCTTGTCCGAGGCGTTGGTGAACGTGAACACCGCCTCGACCGATTCGGCCAGCGGTGGGGCATTGACGGTGATTTCGGTGGCCTCCCAGCGCAGCGGGCCGGCCGCGGTCAGCCCGGCGGGTGCGGCGAATGTGAGCAGGGCGATGAGGAAACGGACGATTCGGTCGATCAAACCCATGGCTGCCGATGGATGTGAGCCAACTCCGCCGCTCTGGCAACCCCGGTGCGCGGACCCCGCGTCGGCCCGGGGTGCGGCTTGGCATCCACGCGAACATCTGCCACACCTTCCCACGATCGATGCCCGAGACGACCCGACCTCTCCGCACCCACCCCGGCGCCATGGATGCCGAGCGCCATGCCTGAGCCCGCGACGACGCGCGCCGGCGATTCCGGCGACTGGCGCCATCGCCTGGCGCTGCTCGGCGTGTTGGTGGCCGGGCTGGGCGTGACGGTCGCCGGGACCATCCTGGCCGCGCGCTACCGCGCGGAGGTCGTGGGTCGTCGTCTCGAGACGGCCGCACGCGAGATCGAGAGCAATCTCAGCCGGCAGGCGGGCGCGGCCACGGTGTTCGTGGAGACGGTGGCGGCGTTTTTCGAGTCGAGTGTCGAGGTGAGCAGGGCCGAGTTCGACAGTTTCGTCGGCCGCACCGTCGGGCATTGGAAAGGCCTCGTGGCGGTGGAGTGGCAGGCGTGGGTGCCGGCCGCACAGCGCGCGGAGTTCGAGGCGCAGATCCGCCTCGACCAACCGCAATTTGCCATCGTCGAGCGCGACGGCACGGGCGCGCTGGTGCGGGCGGCCGAACGACCGGTGCATCTGCCGATCGTCCATGTCTTCAGCGTCGGTACACCCACGTCCCCGGCCGGTCTCGACCTCGCCGCGAGCCAGGAATGGTTTGAAACGAAACTCGCGGCCGTGAGCGCTCCGCGCGCGCTGGCCTCGCCGTCGTTCGGGATCGTCAGTGCCGACGGGCGGCGCATCGGCGAGGGATTTTCCGTGAGCGACTCCGTGCTCGTCGCCGGCACGGGGCCGGCCCGCGAGCGCATGCGCGGCTTCGTTTCCGCGGTCTTCGCCTACCGGCCGATCATCGAGGCCGCGACCCACGGCGGGCGCCTCGACCAGGTCCGCGTGACGGTGCGCGATGTGCAGGTGTCCGATCCCTTCTACTTCAGCTGGTCGGTGGAGGAATCCCAGGAGCCCGTGCCGGATGAACCCCGCGTGGTCGCGACCGTGCCGATCGCCGGCCGCGCGTGGGAGATCGCCGTGACGCCGGGGCGCCACCTGATCAGCGCGGTCGAGTCGGGACTGCCGTGGATGGTGTTCGTCATCGGGCTGGTGGGCACCGGCGCGACGGTGATGCTGGTGCACAGCTGTCGCCGCGTGCGCGTGGAGAGCGCCTCCCACGTCTCCGAGCGCCTCGCGATCGAGCGACGCTTCCGCGACGTGGTCGACGGCATGAGCGGCGTGGTCGTGGTGGTGCGGCCGATCACCTCGGGCGACGGCGGCATGCAGGTGATCGAACTCAACGCCGCGGCCCTCCGGCTCGCCGCCTGTGGCCCCGGGGAGGCGACCGGGCGGCGCCTCGAGGAGGTGTTTCCCGGTGCGATCGAATCGGCCCTCGCCGCGGCCTTCGCCCGCGTGGTGACGGGCGAGGCGATGCAGCGCGTGGAGGATGTGCACCTCGCGCAGGGCGGCCGGCGCTGGCACCTCGACGGCGTGGCCTTTCGCGTCGGCCAGAGCGGCGAACTCTGCGCCGTGCTCCAGGATCTCACCGACCTGAAGACCGCGGAGAGCGCACTGCGCGACGCGCGCGACGAACTCGAGCTCGCGCTCGACGTCTCCCGCGTCGGCCTCTGGTCGTGGGACGTCGCCTCGCGTCGCATGCGTCTCGATACGCGGTGCGCACGGCTCTTCGGGCTGCCGGCCGCGGACGTGGTCGAGGACTCCGTCCTCACCGCGCGCATCCATCCCGACGACCTCAAGATCATCCGCGACGAGATCGACCGCGCCGTGCGCGACGTCCGCTCCTTCGAGGTCGAGTACCGCTACACCATGCCGGACGGCACCCTGCGCTACGTGTGCTCGCGCGCCCGGCCGATGCGCGAGGCCGGCTCGGCCTCGACCAAGATCGTCGGCTGCAGCTGGGACGTGACCGAGCGCCGCCGCATGGAGGAGCACCTGCGCCGCACCCAGCGTCTCGAGAGCCTGGGTACGCTCGCGGGCGGCGTGGCGCACGACCTGAACAACGCGCTCGCACCCGTCACCATGGGGCTCGATCTGCTCAAGCGCCGCCTCACGGCCGATCCCGAGGGCGTCGAGTCGGTCAAGCTCATGCAGACGAGCGTGCGCCGC
>Ga0315910_10001802_pt1 | contig 19355 bp, 17 predicted proteins | sample EdamamesoilMG_FD_204470 | JGI IMG/M metagenome (GOLD analysis project Ga0315910, IMG submission 204470) | Garden soil microbial communities collected in Santa Monica, California, United States - Edamame soil | ecosystem: Environmental > Terrestrial > Soil > Garden | place: USA: California...
GGAGGTCATGCGCTTCCTGAACGAGGCCTACCGCAAGGCCGAGGAGCTCGTGCGCGCCAACGCGCGCGCCATCGAGGAGATCACCAAGGCCCTCCTGGCCCTGGAGACGATCACCGGCGACGACGTAGGTCGCATCCTGGCCGGGGCCGACGCGGACAGCCTTCGTCCGTCGGCGGAGGCCGAGCCGCGCGACGTCGCGCGCAAGCCGAGCGGCGAGCGCCGCGGCGGCGAGGAGCGTGCCGGCGGCAAGGGCCTCTCGGGCGAGCCGGGCCTGTCGCCGGCCTGAGGTCCGCGGGTGGAGTTCCCGCGCGCCGCCGCCGCCCGCGCGCCCGGGGACTTCCTCGGCGACCTGGCCACGCGCCTCGAGGCACGCGCGCGGCCGGGGCCCGCGCCGGACGCTCCGGCGCTCCTGTGGTATGCGCCGGCCGCACTCGATGCCGAGGCGCGACGCCTGCTCGACGACCTGCCGGGGGCCGAGCTCGCCACGGCGGACGAGCTCGCGAGCCGCCACGTGGTCCCGCGCGAGCTCGTCGCGCGGGCCGAGGCGCACCCGGCCCTGCGCTGCCTGGCGGCGGCGCTCGAGGCCGCGCTGGCGCCGCCTCCGCGCGCGCTCGTGATGGGGATCCTCAACGTGACGCCCGACAGCTTCTCGGACGGCGGCGAGTTCCTGGCCACCGAGCGGGCCCTGGAGCGCGGGCGCGCGCTGCGGGCCGAGGGGGCCGACTGGCTCGACGTGGGCGGCGAATCGACCCGCCCGGGGGCCGAGCCCGTGACGACGGAGGTCGAGCTCGAGCGCGTGGTGCCGGTGCTGCGCACGCTGGCGCGCGAGGGTCGCAGCGTGCTCTCGGTCGACACGACCAAGGCCGAGGTGGCGCGGGCCGCCCTGGACGCCGGCGCGCGGGTGGTCAACGACGTGAGCGCCGGGCGCAACGATCCGGAGCTCCTGCCGCTGGTGGCGGCGCGCGGCGCGGGGCTCGTCCTGATGCACGCCCAGGGCACGCCGCGCGACATGCAGCGCGATCCACGCTACGCCGACGTGGTGCGCGAGGTCGCCGCGCACCTGCGCGCGCGCGCGCGCGCGGCCTGGGAGGCCGGCGTGGCCCCCGAGCGGATCGCGCTCGACCCGGGCTTCGGCTTCGGCAAGCGCCCGACCGACAACCTGGCGCTGCTGCGCGCGCTCCCCGAGCTGCGCGCCCTGGGCTTCCCGCTGTGCGTGGGGCTGTCGCGCAAGAGCTTCCTCGGGCACCTGTCGGGCCAGGCCGAGCCGGCCCGGCGCGGCCCCGAGACGCTGGCCGCGACGGCCGTGGCGGCCGCGGCCGGGGTGGCCGTGCACCGCGTGCACGAGGTCGCCGCGACCCGCGCCGCACTGGCCATCGCTGGGGCCCTGGCTGCCGATAGAGGGGCGGTACCTTGACCATCCGCTACCTCCTCTGGGGCCTGCAGGTCCTGATCCTGGCGGTCGGGATCCACCTGTTCCTGCGCTTCGTGCGCACGACGCGCGGCAACCGCCTGATCCGCGGACTGTTCCTGTCGGTGATGGTCGGCGTGGTGGGGCTGTGGGGCCTCTCGCGCGCGCTCGAGCTGGAGGAGCTGGAGCACCTGCTGAAGAGCTCGACCGGCTTCATCGTCGTGGGCTTCGTGGTGATCTTCCAGTCCGAGCTGCGGCGCGGCATCGCGCAGCTCGGCGAGCACTCGCTGCTGGGCTTCGCGCCCGCCGCCAGCGAGGACGCGGTGCGCGCGGCGGTCGAGGCAGCGCGCGCGCTCTCGACCGCGCGGCGCGGAGCACTGATCGTGTTCGAGCGCGAGACCTCGCTGCAGTCGGTGGTCGAGACCGGCACGCCGCTCGACGCCGAGCTGCGCGCCGCGCTGCTCGAGACGCTGTTCCACCCCGAGACGCCGCTGCACGACGGGGCCGTGGTCGTGCGCCAGGACCGCGTCGTGGCGGCCGGCTGCATCCTGCCCCTCTCCGAGGAGGTGCTGCCCTCCCCCACCATGGGCACGCGTCACCGTGCGGGCCTCGGCCTGGCGGAGGAGAGCGACGCGGTCGTGCTGGTGGTCTCCGAGGAGACCGGCGCGTTCTCGCTGGCCAAGGACGGACGCCTCGCCAGCGATGTCCCGGGCGACGAGCTGGAACGCGAGCTCGGGCGCTCCCTGCGCCGGCGCCGCAGCCGCGCGGGCGAGGGGGCCTCCTTCGGGAAGGCGCTCGTCGCCGCGCTGCGGCGCGACCTGGTGTGGTTGCCGGGCTCGCTGCTGCTCGCGCTCGGGATCTTCTACATCGCCCACCAGGGACTGGTGGAGACGCGCGAGTTCCACGTGCGCTTCGTCGACGGCAGCAAGCGCGCCGACAAGCAGCCGCGCCCGGACGAGGTGCTGGTCCTGTTCGACGACGAGGAGAGCCGCCTGGTCGAGGGCCAGCGGGCCTGGCCGGTCGAGGCCAGCGGCACGCGCCGCCAGCTCGAGGAGATGCGCGGCTCGCTGCGCGGGGTGCTGCGCATCGAGGAGCCCGGCTGGCAGGGCGGCCCGGTGGCGACGCGCGACGTCCTGTGGGAGGACGGCGGCGGCCTGAAGTACGCCTGGAAGGCCGGGGTTCCGGAGCTGGCTGCGCGACGCTTCGAGGAGCGCCCCTTCCGCTTGCGCGCCGACCAGGTCGTGCTCGACACCGGCGCGATGAACCCGCGCCTGCAGGTGACGCGCACGGGGCTGCGCTTCGAGCCCAGCGGCAGCGTGACGGTCCGCGGACCCGTGGACGAGCTCGAGCGCCTGGGCGACGAGCTCGCCCTGACGCTGGAGACCGTGGTCGTCAGCGCCGAGGACCGCGAGGAGCTGCGCCGGCGCGTCGAGCTGCACGAGGGCCTGCGCGCACGCGGACTGGTGCTGGAGACGCCGGTCGTGGTCGTCGTGCCGATCGACCCGGTCGCGCGCGAGATCGGCACGCTCACGCGCGAGGTCGCCCTGGTGTGCCTGGACCCGAGTCGGACCGACGAGCAGGAACGCTGGGCGCTGCCGCCCCAGTCGCAGATGGCGCGCTTCTCGATCTCGACCCTCGGCCTGATCCCGGAAGACGCCGACCCGGCCTCGCCCGCGATGGTCGAGCGCTTCGCTGCCCTGCGTCGCTTCGTCGAGGACAACCTGCGCGTGTTCGTGGACGTGGCCGAGCTCGCCCCGGGCGGCGAGGGCCGTTCGGTGCGCCTGCGCTGGAGCTGGAAGCAGACCTGGCGCGACTCGCCCGAGGGCCAGGAGGCTGGAGCGCGCGCGGCGCGCGCGGACCTCGACGTCGTGCTCGTGTCCGAGCCGGAGATCCTGCTCGAGCCGCGCGCGCGCACGCCGCGCGACTAGCCCATCGCAGATGGGCTACTCGCCGTCAGCGTGACCGCACCGGTTCTCCGGGCGGGCTTTCGAAGCCCGCCCGGTGGTCCGGTGCGCAAGCTCTCGGACCCGCTCGCCCATCGAAGATGGGCGCGCCGTCGTCAGCGTGACCGTCGCGACGCGGTCTTCCTGCGCACAGCGATTCCCGCCCACGCTCCCCCGCTCGGAGGTCCAGGCTTGTCCGCGCGCGCGCGATCCACGAGACTGTCCGCCCTCCATGACGCGCCCCGAGCGACTCTTCGGCACCGACGGCCTGCGCGGTCGCTTCGGCGAGGGCTGGCTGACGCCCGAGGCCGTCTCGGCCCTGGGCCGCGCGATCGGAGTCGTCCTGGCGCGGCGCCAGCCAGGCGAGAAGCGCGGCGCGCTGCTCGGTCACGACGGACGCCGCTCGGGGCCCGTGCTCGAGGCCGCCCTGGCCCGGGGGCTCGCCGCCAGTGGCCACGCGGTCGCCAGCGCCGGCCTGATCACCACCCCGGGCCTGGCGACCCTCGGGCGCCTGTCGGGCTTCGACCTGGCGGTGATGGTCAGCGCCTCCCACAACCCGGCCGAGGACAACGGCATCAAGGTCTTCGGCGCCAGCGCGGACAAGCTGGCGGACGAGCTCGAGGACGAGATCGAGGCCGAGCTGCGCGCCCACCCCGAGCCGATCGCGGGTGGGCCGCCGCCGCGCCACGACCCGACCCTGGAGAGCACCTACCTGGCGCACCTGCTCGACGCGGCCGACGGGCTGAAGCTGGACGGGCTCTCGATCGCCATCGACTGCGCCAACGGCGGCGGCAGCCGCGTGGCGCCGCGCGTGCTCGGACGACTCGGGGCGCACGTCGTGGCCCTGGCCGCGGCTCCCGACGGCGAAAACATCAACCAGGGCTGCGGCTCGACGCACCCCTCGGCGCTGCAGGAATGCGTGCGCCTGAACTCGGCCGACCTCGGCATCGCCCTCGACGGCGACGGCGATCGCTGCATCCTGGTCGACGAGCACGGCGCGCTGGTCAACGGCGACGGAATCCTGACCTTGCTGGCGCGCGATCTGGCCCAGCACGGACGGCTGCCGGACCCGCGCATCGTGGCCACGGTCATGTCGAACCGCGGGCTGCACCGCGCCCTGCGCGAGGTGGGCGTGCAGGTCGTCTCGGTCGGCGTGGGCGACCGGCGCGTGGTCGAGGCCCTGCGCCGCGAGCACCTCGCGCTCGGCGGCGAGCAGTCGGGCCACATCGTCTTCGGGGCCGAGAACGCCTACGTGGGCGACGGCATCTACACCGCCTTGCGCGTGCTGCGCGTGCTGCAGGAGCGCAAGGCGCGCCTGTCGGAGCTGGCCCAGGCCTTCCGCGCCTTCCCGCAGGTCCTCGTGAACGTCCCGGTCGAGCGCAAGCCGAACCTGGCCGAGGTCCCGCGCGTGATGGACGTGGTGCGCCGGGTCGAGGCCGAGCTGGGCGGCGACGGGCGCGTGCTCCTGCGCTACTCCGGGACCGAGCCCCTGGCGCGCGTGATGGTCGAGGGCCCGGACGAGGGCCTGATCCGCCGCCAGGCCCAGGAGCTGGCGACCTGCATCGCGCGCGAGATCGGGCGCTAGTGCCAGTGTCCTGTCACCGAAGTTCGCATGCACCTCCCGCCGCCCTCCACCGTCTCGTCGTTGCTCCCCCTCGGCGTATCGCCCTGGATACGCGGTCGTCGGCGCGCCTAGCCAGCCGGCGGATGGCAGCGGGATCTGCATGCGAACTTCGGTGACAGGACACTAGGGCGAGCCATGGAACTCGCCCTGGAGACCTCGCGGCGCGAGACCTCGCTGGCACTGGCCCGGGGCGAGCGCGTGTTCCTGGACGAGGGCACCGGAGCCCACGCCAGCGACCTCCTGCCGCGCCTCGCCCGTCTCCTGACGCAGGCCGGCGTCGAGCACACCGGGCCGCTGGCGCTGACCACGCTGTTCGTCGGGCTCGGACCGGGCAGCTACACCGGCCTGCGCGTGGGGATCGCCACGGCCCATGGCCTGGCGCGCGCGACGGGCGCGGTGCTCTACGGGCTCTCCTCGTTCGAGGCCCTGGCCTTCGCCGAGCTCGCGCCCGGCGAGGAGGGCGTGGTCGTCGCCGACGCGCGCGGCGGGCGCGCCTACGTGGGGCGCTACCGGCGCGAGGGCGAGCTCCGCGTCCTGGCGGAGCCCATCGCCTGCGCGCCAGCCGAGCTCGGCGCGCGCTGCCGCGGCGCGGAGCTGGTGCTCGGGCATTCCGGCCTGCGCGAGGCCCTCGGGCTCGAGCCCCCGCCGGGCGCGCGCTACCGCGAGGACGCCCTGCCGCGCGCCGGCGCCCTGCTGGCCCTGGGGCGCGCGCGGCTCGGCGCCGGCGCGCTCGCCGCCCGTCCGGCCCTCGAGCCCCTGTACCTGGCCGAGTTCGCACCGCGCGTCCGCGCCTGAGCCCGGCCGGCCGGCGTTGATCGGCGCACCCCCGTCGCTATGTTCTCCCTGCGTGGACTCCACGCGCGCCTGGGCCGAGATCGACCTGGACGCCCTGGCGCGCAACCTCGCGCTGGTGCGGCGCCTGATCGGCCCCTCGGTGGCGATCTTCCTGGTGGCCAAGGCCGATGCCTACGGGCACGGCTCGACCGCCGTGGCGCACCACGCCCTGCACAGCGGCGCACAGGCGATCTGCGTGACGACCTGCGGTGAGGCCCTGCAGCTGCGACGCGCCGGCGTGCGCGCGCGCATCATCGTGCTGGGGCCCACGCTGGGCGACGAGTCGCTGCCCGCCCTGCGCCAGGGGATCGAGGTGGCCGTGCCGTCCCTGGAGCTGTTCCGGAGCCTGGAGAAGACCGCCCTCGGCACGGCCACGCAGGCGCGCATCCACCTCAAGGTCGACACCGGCATGAACCGCCTGGGGATGACCCAGGCCGAGGCCCTGAGCGCGCTCGAGAGCCTGCGCGCGGGTCCCTTCCTGGTCCTGGCCGGCCTGATGACGCACGTGGCGGCCACCGACGGGGCGCGCTCGGAGAGCGCGCGCGTCCAGGCGCACGACTTCGACGCGCTGCTGAGCGAGGCCCGTTCCCTCGGGCTGCTGGCCGGCCCGAGCGGGCGCTGCGCGGCGCACCTCTCCAACTCGGCCGGCGTGCTCTCGGGGCTCGCGCCGCTGCAGGACGCGGTGCGCGTGGGCGCGGCTGCCTACGGGATCGCGCCCGATCCGCGCCTCTTCCACCCGGAGCTCGTGCCGGTGATGTCGGTGCGCACGCGCATCGTCCACATGCAGGAGGTGCGCACGGGCGAGCACGTCGGCTACGGCGGCACCTGGGAGGCGCGCCGCACCTCGCGCATCGCGGTGTTGCCGGTCGGCTACGACGACGGCGTCGACTGGCGCCTCTCGAACCAGGGCGAGGTCCTGGTGCGCGGACGGCGCGTGCCGATCGTCGGGCGCATCTCGATGGACTACACGACCGTCGACGTCACGGACGTGCCCGGCCTCGGGCTGGGCGAGCGCGTGACCCTGCTCGGGGCCGACGGTGGCGCGCGCATCCGCGCCGAGGAGATCGCGGCCCGCACCGGGACCGTGCCGTACGACGTGACCTGCTCGATCGGCAAGCGCGTGGAGCGCGTCTTCGTGGGCGGCGGCGCGGTCCCGGGCGCGGTCGTGGCCGCGCGCCGCGCCCTACCCGGGTAGCGCCGTGAAGCTCTGGCTCTCGCGCCTCCTGGTCGGCACGGCCGCGGCCTGCCTGCTCGGGCTCGGCCTCCTGCTGCTGTTCGAGGAGAGCGGCCTCCTGGCGCGCGTCGTCGAGCGGCGCCTGGCACGCGCGCTCGGGCCGCTGGGCGCGCGCATCTCCCTCGATCACGCCGCCCTGCGCTGGTTCGAGCCCGGCCTCGAGCTGGTCGGCCTGCGCCTGGAGGGGCCGAGGGATGCGGCGCCGAGTGCGCTCGAGCTCCGGCGCGTGCACCTCGCCCTGTCCCGCCGTCTGGATGCGGTGCGCTGGGTCTCGATCGAGGGCGGACGCGTGATCCTCGGGCCGCGCCTGTTCGACGACTGGAACCTGCTCGCCACGCGCACCACCGAGCCCGGTACGGGTGGGGTCACGCGCATGCCGCTGGTCACGGCGCGGGACTTCGAGCTGGGCCTGGAGCTCATCGACGGCTCGAGCTTCGAGCTCGGACGCCTGGAGCTGGCGGCTCACGCGGACGCGGACGGCATCGTCGAGCTGGCCGGACGCCTGGAGCCTTCCCTGGGCGGCGCGCTGGTCGCGCCCGAGGCGATCCGCCTGAGCGGCGTCCTGTCGAGCGAGGGCGTGCAGGTCTGGTCCGCGGCGCGCCAGCTCGCGCTCGAGTCGCGCGCCCTGCCGCCGAGCGCTCTGCCCGCCGGCTGGCCGCAGATCGAGGGCGCCGCGCGGCTCACGCTCGAGGCGGACTTCCAGCTCGTCTACGCCGACCTGGCTCGCCCGAGCGGGCGCATCCGCGCCTCGCTGGACGGCGGCCGCTTCCGCTTCGGGAGCGACCGGCCGGCGCTCTCGGACCTCGAGCTCGAGATCGAGGCCGACCTGGCGCCACCGCCCGGTGGCAACCTGTGGCAGCGCGAGTCCTGGGACGGCCGCGCGCGCCTGCGCGCCGCGGTCGACGACGCGCCCGTCCTCCTGTGGGCCCAGGTCGGACGCCGCGTGGCCGGCTCGGCCTGGCTCGCGGCCTGGGGGCGGGCGCGCGGCGTACCGATCGACGCCGCGGCGCTGGCCGCGCTCGGGCTGGAGCAGCCCACGCGCTTCGCGCGCGAGATGCTGGCCCCCACCGGGCGCCTGGACCTCGGCGCGAGCGTGACCCTGGGCGGCCGTGCCGGTGCGCTGTCCCACGACGTCGCCGTGCACTTCGGTGCGAACGGTGGAGCCTCGCTCACCTATCTGGGCGTTCCCGGGGAGCCCGGTTCCGGCCTGCCGCTCCCGCTCACCGCCGTGCGCGGCGAGGGCGTGGCCGGTGTGTGCTCGGACCAGGTGCGCCCCTGGCGCCTGTGCGTGCCGGCCATGACGGCCGAGCACGGCAGCGGCTCGCTGGCGGGCTGGGCGCAGCTCCTGGCACCCGTGCACGAGCCCGGCGCGTTCCCGATCCCGGAGCTCGACCTCGAGCTCTCCACGCAATCCCTGGCGGTCGACGCGACGCTGCTCGAGGCGCTCGACGCCAATCCCGACCTGGCCTGGATCCGGCCGGACTTCGCCCCGGCCGGCGGCACGCTGGCGACGGACCTGCGCCTGCGCAGCGGCCCGGAGCTCGGGGGCACCAGCGCGGCGGCCGAGGTGCGCCTGGCGGGCGTCTCGCTGCGCTGGAGCGAAGTGCCGGTGCAGATGGACGGCGTCGCGGGCCGCCTGACGCTGCGCTGGGGCCGCGACGTCTCGGTCGTGCGCGACCGGCCGCACGTCCACCACCGCGCCCTCGGAGTGGCCTACGAGCTCGACAACCGGCGCGCCGCCGGGCGTCTCGGAGCCCGCGCGCGCGTGGCGGGATGGGTGCGCCAGCCGCCGCTCCCGCCCGTCTTCGACCCGGACGCGCCGCCGCCCGAGCTGCACCAGGAGCTGTGGATCGAGATCGACGAGCTCGGCCTGCGCGGGCGCGACTTCGAGATCCTGGCCGAGAGCTTCCCGCAGCTCGAGCGCGAGGTCGAGAGCTACGGCGCCGTCGGCCGCGTGCGCGTGCGCTTCCACGGCGCCCAGCCGTCGCTGCTCCTGCCCTTCCGCTCGTCGATCGAGGCCACGCCGCTCGAGGTCCACGCACGCCCGCAGTTCTTCCAGCGCCAGACGCGCGACCTGCGCGGCCGCGTCCTGGTCGAGGCGGTCGAGGACCAGGGGGGCGAGACGCGCGCCGCGCACTTCGTCCTGGGCGGCACCTGGCCGAGCGGGGTCGAGCTGTTCGCGCACGGCACGATCCCCTTCACGGGCGAGGCCCTCATGCACGTCTACGGCGCCGGCATCGACCCGGACAACACGAGCTTCAAGGGCGCCCTGCTCACCTCGCTGGCCGAGAGCCCGACCTCGGGCGGCATCGACCTCACCGACTGGACCCTGGCCGGCCCCGTGGACCTGGCCCTGACCTCGCGCTTCGACCCGGCCAGCCCCGCGCCGGCCACCAGCGACTACCAGATCCAGCTGCGCGACAACGACCTGCGCTCGACCGACCTGGTCCTGCGCAACCTGCGCGGGACCCTCGTGCAGCAGGGCGACGTGCTCGAGAGCCCGCTGGTGGAGGCGACCCTCGGCGGGCACCCGCTCGAGCTGCGCGACCTGTGCACCTTCCCCCTGGCGATGCTGGCGGCGGTGGGCGACGCCGATCCGTGGCTGGCACGCGAGGGCTTCTGGAGCGACGCGAACGGCCGCGCCCTGCAGGCCGACGTGCACTGCCGCGACCTGCCGCTCGACGCCGAGCACCTGGCCGGGCTGCTCTCGCCCGAGGCCCTGGCGCGCCTGCGCGAGAACCCCGACTTCCGCGGCTTCCTCGACGTGCTCGGGGCGCGCCTGGTGATGACCAGCGAGTTCGACGACGACGGGCGCGTGGCCATGCGCGGTCCGATGCGCCTGCACGGCATGGCGCTGCAGCTCGGCCTGCCGATCGAGGTGCGCACGGCCGAGGTGGACCTGCGCGAGATGGTGCTCGAGTCCGAGCGCTTCCGCGGCTGGGCCGAGATCGCTGCCATGGACGCGAGCCTGGCCGAGCGACGCCTGACGTCGGCGCGCATGATCGCCGGCTACGTCGACGGGCGCCTCACGATCGACAACCTCTCGGGCGACTTCGAGGGCGGACGGCTCGAGTCCCTGGGCGGGGCCGGCGGAGGCGCCAGCAAGGCCCTGGGGATCGACCTGTTCGAGCCGCACCGCTTCGACGTGGCCATGCGCATCGCGGACGCGAACGTGGGCAGCCTGATGCGCGGGGTGTTCCAGTCGAGCATCGCCGACGAGGGCCTGCTCGACGCGACGCTGCAGCTCTCCGGCACGCCGGACGACGTGCTGGGCCTGACCGGGCAGGGCACGCTGGCGCTCGACGAGGGCGCGCTGTGGTCGATCCCGGTCATCCGCGTGCTGTTCGCGCAGCTCGGCTTCGAGAAGGGCGGCCTGTTCGACCGCCTGCGCTCGCGCTTCGAGCTGCGCGACGGGCGCGTGCAGGTCTCGCACCTGGAGATCCAGAGCGCGCTGATGAACCTGGTCGGGCGCGGCTGGCAGGACCTGGACGGCGAGCTCGCCTACGACCTGGAGGTGCGCTACGCGCTGCTCGACCGGCTCGGGCCGGTCGGACGCCTGCTGTACTGGCTGAACAACAGCCTCATGCGCGTGGCGGTCCGCGGCGACTTCGAGCGGCCCGAGGTGGCGGTGCGCAACTCGATCCTGGAGCTCGTCAAGGGCTTCGACGACCGGCCGCCACGCAGCTTGCCGCTGCCGAAGTTCTCGCCGCTCGGGCCGCGCTTCTGACGGAGGGGCCGGCTCGCGGGCGAGAATCGTTGCGCCGTCCTCGCGGGGCCGTAGAATCCGCGGCTCGACGGCTCCATGGCTGCGCACAAGAAGGTCCTCGTCGCCAACGGGCAGGGTTTCTGGGGCGACTCGATCCTCGGTCCGGTGCGGCTCCTGCGCGAGGGGCCGCTCGACTACCTGACGCTCGACTACCTGGCCGAGGTCACGCTCTCGATCATGCAGAAGCAGCGCTCGCGCGACCCGCGCGCGGGCTACGCGACCGACTTCGTGCACCTGATCGAGCGCGTCCTGCCGGAGCTGCTCGAGAAGAACGTCAAGGTCGTGGCCAACGCCGGCGGCGTGAACCCGCACGCCTGCAAGGACGCGCTCCTGGCCGTGATCGGCAAGCGCGCCGCGAGCGGCGTCAAGGTGGCCGTGGTCGAGGGCGACGACATCCTGGAGCGCCTGGACGAGCTCCTGCAGCGCGGCGAGACGCTCGCGAACCTCGACACGAAGCGGCCCCTGGCGGAGATCCGCGACCGCGTGCTCTCGGCCAACGTCTACCTGGGCGCCTTCCCGATCGCCGAGGCCCTCGGCCAGGGCGCGCAGATCGTGCTGTGCGGGCGCTGCACCGATCCCAGCCTCGTCGTCGGGCCCCTGGTGCACGAGTTCGGCTGGACCCACGCCGACCACGCGCGCCTGGCCAGCGCCACGGTGGCCGGCCACATCGTCGAGTGCGGGGCGCAGTGCACCGGCGGGAACTACACCGACTGGCGCGCGGTGCCGGACCTCGCCATGGTCGGCTACCCGCTGGTCGAGGCCGAGGCCGACGGCACGTTCGCGATCACCAAGCACGCCGGCACCGGGGGTCTGTGCACGGTCGACACCGTGCGCCACCAGCTCGTCTACGAGATGGGCGACCCGCGCCGCTACCTCGGTCCCGACTGCGTGGCCGACTTCACCAGCGTGCGCCTGGCCCAGGAGGGCCCCGAGCGCGTGCGCGTCGACGGCGTGCGCGGTCTCGCGCCGACGAACACCTACAAGGTCTCGATCAGCTACCTGGCGGGCTGGAAGGCGAGCGGCGAGCTCACGCTCAGCGGGCCGGACGCGCTCGAGAAGGCGCGCCTGTGCGCGCGCATCGTGTGGGAGCGCCTGGCCTACGACGGCTGCCACTACGGGCCCGAGGAGCGCCTCGAGGAGTACGTCGGCGCCGGCACCTGCCACGCCGGCATCCCCGGCGGCGAGAGCGCTAGCCCGCCCGAGGTCGTGCTGCGCCTGGGCGTCAAGGGCCCGGACCGGCGCAAGGTCGACCGCTTCGGCAGCGAGCTCGTGCCGCTCGTCACCAGTGGTCCGCCGGGCGTGACCGGCTTCGCCGGCGGGCGCCCCAAGGCGACCGAGATCGTCGGCTACTGGCCGGCGCTGATGAAGAAGGACCTGGTGAAGCCGCGCGTGAGCGTCTTCACGAGCTGACCCCTGATCCCGCGATGAAGGTGCGACTCGAACGGCTGGCGATGGCCCGCTCCGGCGACAAGGGCGAGGGCTCGAACGTGGGCGTCCTGGCGCGCTCGGACGCGGCCTACGCCTTCCTGAAGGAGCACCTGACGGCCGAGCGCGTGCGCACGCACTTCCACGGCATCAACCGGGGCGGCGTGGAGCGCTTCGAGGCCGACAACCTGCGCGCGCTCAACTTCCTGCTGCTCGACAGCCTGGGGGGCGGCGGCTCGGCCTCGCTCAAGACCGACGCGCAGGGCAAGACCCACGGCCTGGCGCTGCTGCGTCTCGAGCTCGACGTGCCCGAGGAGCTCTTGCGCGGGCTGCCGAACCCGGGATGAAGCTCGTCCTCGAGCTGCGCGAGAAGGCGCGCCGCCTCGGGCGGCGCATCGTGCTGCCGGAGAGCCAGGACGCGCGCGTGCTCCAGGCCGCGGGCGCGCTGGCGGCCCAGGGCCTGTGCCGGCCGGTGCTGGTCGAGACGAAGGGGCTGGCCCAGGTGCCGGCCGGGGTCGAGCTCGTCCGCCCGGCCAGGGACTCGCGCCGCGAGCGCTTCGCCGAGACGCTCCACGAGCGCCGCAAGCACCGCGGGCTCACGCTGGAGGAGGCGCGCGCGCGCGTGCTCGAGCCCCTGATGTTCGCCGGGTGCCTGGTGGCGAGCGGCGACTGCGCCGGAGCCGTGGCCGGCAGCGAGGCGACCACGGCCGAGGTCCTGCGTGCAGGCCTGTGGACGATCGGCACGCGCCCCGGGATCCAGACCGTCTCGTCGAGCTTCCTGATGCTCCTCGGCGAGCGCGTCCTGACCTACGCCGACTGCGGGGTCGTGCCCGACCCGACGCCCGAGCAGCTGGTCGACATCGCCCTGGCCGCGGCCGAGACCCACCGGCGCCTGGCCGGCGAGACGCCGCGCGTGGCGCTGCTCTCCTTCTCGACCAAGGGCTCCGCCAGCCACGCGCGCGTCGACAAGATGCGCACGGCGGCCGAGCTCCTGCGCGCGCGCGCGCCGGATCTCGCCTCGGACGGCGAGCTGCAGGCCGACGCCGCCCTGGTGCCGGCCGTGGCCGAGAAGAAGGCCCCGCGCTCGCCCCTGGCCGGGCGCGCCAACGTGCTGGTCTTCCCCGACCTCGACGCAGGCAACATCGCCTACAAGCTGACCGAGCGCCTGGCGGGCGCCACGGCCCTCGGCCCGCTGGTGCAGGGCCTGGAGCGGCCCTTCCTGGACCTCTCGCGCGGTTGCAAGGCCGAGGACATCGTGGACGTGGCCTGCATCGCGGCGGTGCTGGCGGGCTGATCGTCGGGCCTGTCCGGCGCACGGGAGCTCGGTGCGCGCTTTCTCGGAGGCCAGCCCGAGGCTATGGTCGCGGAGATGGGTGACCGACTGCTGCTCGTGGCGTTGACCTACCTGCTCGCAGCCTGCGCCTGGTTCCGGCCCGATCCGCCCGTGTACGAGCCGCTGACGCGCGCCTCGGGGCTCGTCGTGCAGGACCTGCTCGTGCCGGACGTGGGACACGAGGTGAGCTCCGGCGACGCGGTCGTGCTGCACTACGACCTGTGGCTCGCCGATCGCACTGCGCTGGAATCGAGCCGCCAGACCGGCCGGCCGCTGCGCTTCGTGGTCGGGGACGGCACGGTCCCGTCCGGCGTCGACCAGGGCGTTCTCGGCATGCGCCTCTTCGGCCGCCGACGCCTCTCCGTGCCGGGCGCGCTCGGCTTCGGGACCTCCGGGCGCCCGCCGCGCATCCCGCCCGACGCGGACCTCCTGTTCGAGATCGAGCTGATCGAGCACGCCCTCGCCGGGCAACGCTGACGCGCGCCCCGCGCGGCTCGTTCCCCGCCAGGGCGCGCCCGATCCCCGCCAGCCGCGAGCGGGGTCGTCGCTCAGGCGCTCGCGCGTCGCAGCGCGGCGGGCAGGAGCGTCAGCCCGGCCGAGGCCACGATCGCGGCGCCGAGCGGCAGATCGGCCTGGAAGGAGAGCGTCGTCCCGAGCAGGGCCGCCAGCAGCCCGGCTCCCGAGGAGAGCGCGAGGAAGGCCCCCATCGAGCGCGCGAAGGGCCGCGCGGCGAGCGGCGGCAGCACCAGCAGGCCGAAGAGCATCGTCGGCCCGACGATGATCGTCCCGGCCGCGACGGTCAGGGTGCACAGGCAGTGCAGCAGGACCTCGAGGGCCAGGACGCGCTTCTGCAGCACGCGCGCGAACTCGGGGTCGAAGCTCACCAGCGCGAGCTCGCGCCGGAAGAGGAGCAGCAAGGCCAGCACGAGCAGCAGCACGAAGACGATCGTCTCGCACTCGTGCGAGCCGACGCCCAGCACCTCGCCGTGCAGGAGCTCCTCGACGTGGCTCTGCCCGACGGGCGAGAGCCGCCCGAAGACGTAGGTCGCCGCGGTCGCCAGCGCAAAGGCGGCCGCGACGCGTCCCGTCTCGCTGCCGCGCCCACGCCGCCCGAGCCAGACCAGCGCCGCCAGCCCCGCCAGGCAGGCCAGCGCGGCCCAGGCCAGGAGGTAGTTCATGATCGTGTGCGGGTCGCCCAGGGCCTCGTCGAGCGACAGGCCGCCCAGGCCGATGGTGGTGATCCACCACGGCAGGCACACGTAGCCGAGCACCACCCCGGCGGCGGAGAACTGGGGCAACGTGATGCCGTAGAAGCTCGTGCGGCGCAGCCAGAGGAAGGCGCCCACCAGCGGACACACGAGCCCCGCCGTGAAGCTCGCCAGCAGCGCGAAGCGGAAGAGCGAGAGGCGCTCGAGCCAGGAGAACTCCACCGGCTAGTCTCCCCCCGCTCCGGCGCCGAAGAGGAGCTCGAGCCGCTCCGGGGTCAGGAGCTCCACCGGCGTGCCCTGCTGGACGCGGCCGTCGGCCACGACCAGCACCTCCTCGACGAAGCGGCGCACCAGCGAGAGCTGGTGGCTGACGAGCAGGATCGCGAGCCCACCCCGGTGCAGCTCGGAGAGCAGCGCCAGGATCTGCTCCTGGGCCCCGCGGTCGACGCCGCTGGTCGGCTCGTCGAGGAGCAGGACGTCGGGCCGCGTCACCAGGGCCCGCGCCAGGAGCGCGCGCTGGCGCTGCCCGCCGGAGAGCTCGGCGAAGGGGCGCGTGCGCTGGGGCGCGAGCCCGACGCGCTCGATCCACTCGTCGACCAGGGCCAGGTCCTCCGCCGCGGGTCGGCGCAGGCGTCCGAGGCGCTGGTAGGTCCCCATCTCGACCACCTCGCGCACCGTGAGCGGGAAGCTCGCATCCAGGCTCTCGCGCTGCGGCACGTAGCCGATGACGGCCCGGCCCGTGCGGGCACAGCTGCCCTCCAGCGGGGGCACGAGCCCGAGCAGTCCGCGGAAGAGCGTGGTCTTGCCGGACCCGTTCGGCCCGACGATGCCGAGGAAGCGGCCCGGCGCGATCTCGAGGTCGATCCCGGAGACGACCCGCCGCGCTCCGTAGCCGAAGGCCGCGGAGCGCAGGCGGATCAGGGGCTCGCAGGGCGTGGCGGTCGTCACGGGGGCGACAGGGCCTTGCCGAGGCGCGCGTGGATCAGGTCCATCATGCCGATCCAGCTCGCGCTGGCCTCGGAGCCGCCGCACTGGTTCGGCACCTCGACCACCGTCGCGCCGGTCTTCTCGGCCACCAGCTTGAGGTCGCGGTTGTTCGACCAGGGCGCGGTGACGATCACCGTGCAGCCGCGCTGCTTCATGAGCGCGATCAGCTCCGTCAGGTGGTTGGGCGTGGCCGGGATGCCGGGCCGGGACTCGATCGTGCCCAGGATCTCGAGCTCCCGCGCACGGGCCAGGTAGCCGAACTCCTGGTGGTAGCTGACCAGGGTCTTGCCGCGCCAGCCCTCCGCCTGGGCCTTCCAGCGCTCCTCCGCCGCCTTCAGGCGTGCCGCGTAGGCCTCGAAGCGCGCGCGGTAGGCCGCCTCCGAGCCCGGGTCGACGCGCACGAGCCCCTCGAGCACGCGCGTCGCCATGTGGGTCCCGGCGCGCGGGTCGAGGTTCACGTGCGGGTTGCCCTGGGGGTGGATGTCGCCGGCCTTGCGCGAGAGCTCGACCGGCACGTCCAGCGGCTCCCAGCCGTCGGCGACGCTGACGAACCCCGGCGCGCCCGGGCGGATGCGCTCGTTGCGCGCGTTCTCGAGCAGGCCCGGCACGAAGGAGACCTCCAGCGACCGCCCGACCTGCACGAAGAGGTCGGCGCGGCTCATGGCCACCAGGTGCGAGGGTCGCGCCACGACCGCGTGCAGGTTCTCAGTGCCACGCGCGATCGAGGTGACCTCGACGCGCTCGCCGCCGATCTCGCGCACGAAGTCGGCGAGATCCGGGATGGTGGCCACGACGCGCAGGCGCTCGGCCGGCGCGGTGCCGGCGAGCCCGGAGAGGAGCAGGGCGAGGAGGAGCGTCATGGCGGGCCTACCAGTTGACACCATGGCCGTGGGCTCCGACGAAGGCGGTGTACTGCACCGCCAGGCGCAGGCTGTCCGCGCTCGTGTCGTCGGCGATCGAGGCCAGGACGAGGCGCAGGCGATGGAACTCCGAGAACCAGCGCGTGTAGTAGAGCTCGAGCTCGGACACGTCCGAGCCGGCCGCGTCGGGGATCTCGGCCGCGGAGAACTGCGCTCCGGCCGAGTGGAAGCGGCTCCAGGCGTAGTCGGCGAAGCCGTAGTAGCCGAAGACCGAATCGTCGAGCACGGCCAGCGTCTCGTCGCCGGTGCCGGGCGTCGTGTCCGGATCGGTGAGCGCGAAGCCCGTGTCCCCGCTCGAGACCAGGGCCTCGCCGCCCAGGGTCACGCGCCGCTCCCCGGTGTCGTCGCTCCAGCCGTAGGTGGCGTCGACGCCGTAGACCGTGCTCTCGAGACCCTCGGCCGCGAGCCCGTTCACCTCGTCGAGCGCGTCGTACTCGGGGATCGCGCGCAGCGAGGCGCCGAGCTGCAGCGTGCCGCTGGTGCCCACGTCGGCGAAGCCCGTGACGCGGCCCGTGAAATTCAGCTCGCCGAAGTCCTTGCGCTCGGCCAGCTCCAGCTCGAGGTCGGCGGTCGGGAACTCGGTCTCCTCCGGCAGGAGCCCGGAGAAGAGCCCCAGGGACCAGCGCACGGCGGCCGTGTCCCCCGCCGGGAGCCAGTGGTCCCACTGCAGGCCGTCGCCGGCCACCTCGGAGCCGAGGTAGGCGCGCAGCACCAGCGGGCGCTCGAGCGTGCGCAGCTCGTGCACGTGCTGCTGCATCTGCTTGCCGAAGTCGATGAAGAAGCGACCGGCGCGCAGCGAGCTGTGCTCGAGCCCGATGGCCTCCAGGCCGTTGTAGTGGATGGCTGCCTCCTCGATGCCGAAGCCCTCGTCCTCGGAGACGCCCACGAAGTAGGCCCAGGCCTTCGGGTCCACCCAGGCCTGCGCGGCGGCCTCCAGGACGCGCAGGTCGGCATCGAAGCCGCTCTCGGCGGAGCTCCCGTCGACGTCGACGTAGTCGCCGACCACGTCGACGATGAACGAGAAGGCCGGATTGAAGACGCTGGCGAAGCGGTCGGCCTGGCCGGAGTCGGCCTGCGGACCGGGCACCGCCGGGTACACCGGCGTGCCGGGGGTCTGGAAGGCGGGCCCCTGGGCGGCCACGGCGGCCGAGAGGAGGAAGAAAGCAGTCAGGGAGCGGGCGGGGTTCATGGGGAGCGAATCGGCGGGTCGGGAGGAGAGGAGTGCCGGGCGACTGGATCGGGTTCCAGCGCCGAGGCGCCCGCGCGGGGCGCGCCGAGCGGACCGCGCAGAGCGCGGGCTCGGCCGTCACGGATCTCTCGCTAGACCGGCGGCGATTGCTTCGGGGCGAGGCAGAGCAGGGGCACCGAGGCGAGCCGCACCTCGCTCCCGGGGTTCGTCGGGCGGGCCTCCGCGACGCTCAGGGAGCGTGCCGGCCGCTCCTCGCGCGTCTCGTCCCCCGGCTGGCCGAGGACGAGGAACGGACAGTGGCCGTGCTCGTCCCCGTGCTCGTCCTGCGCGTGCCAGCGCTCGCCCTCCTCCGGCATCGGCCCGTGCGCGTCGCCCGCGGCGACGTCGACGACCTCGCCGTGCTCGGCGCAGATCGCGTGCTCGGCCGTGGCCTCGTGCACCCGCGTCGCGGGCCAGGCGACGAGCGTGACGACCGCCGCGAGCCAGACGAGAACGCCCGCGAGGCGGGTCCCACGACGGCGTGCACGGGCACGGATGGGCTTCACGAGGCGCGTGATCCTAGCGCGGCGGTCGCCCGCCAGTCGCCCGCGAAGCTCCCCGAACGTGGACGGGGCCGGCGAGCCTCGGCTCGCCGACCCCGTCGAGGCGAGGACGCGCAGAGCGCGCCCCGCATGCCCCTGGCGACCCCCGTGGCGGGGATCGCCGGGTAGATCAGTTCATCGTCTTGCCCGTGACCGGGCAAACCTTGGCTTCGCCGCTGCACTCGGTCTTGGCGGCGCCGTCACAGGCGGCCTTCTCCTCCGCGGTGCAGGCCGAGGCGCAGTCGCCGCAGTCCTTGGCGGCCGGGGAGGTGTCGCTCATGTTCGCGCCCGAGGCCTTGCAGGCAACCCCAAGGGCGGCGAGGCACAGGGCCATGGCCAGCTTCTTCATTCTTGTCGGCTCCGTTTCGATCGGTCTGGGCCGCCGGGGCGGCCGATGAGTTGGTCTGGAAACTGAGCGGGAGAGGGTACCGTCTCCCACCCTGGCGCGGGCGTCCGCGCCGTTCGAACCTACCAGGGTACGGAGCGAGGCGGCCCGAACGATGGCGCAATCCGGGGAAAGGCCCCCATGGCGGGGCTCGAGCGCGACGAGTCCGAGGCCGTGGACCTGCACGGCCTTACGATCGAGCAGGCCCTGCGCCGGGTGGCCCAGGCCCTCCACGCCGCCCGGGTGCGCGGCCGGGAGCGCCTGCTGGTGATCACCGGGGCCGGCTGGGGAAACCCGGACGGGAAGGCGGTGCTGCGGCCACGGGTCGAGGCCTGGCTGCGCGGGCCGGAGGGGCGCTCGGCCGGGGTCAAGGATGTGCGCCGGGTGCACAGGGACGGGGCCCTCGAGGTCCTGCTCCAGCGCTGACGGCCGTGGACGAGGGATTCGGGGCCCCCCCACGCGCCGGACGAAGAGATCCATCATAGAATGCCAATACCATGATCGGACTCACCGGCACC
>Ga0315910_10001804_pt1 | contig 19334 bp, 18 predicted proteins | sample EdamamesoilMG_FD_204470 | JGI IMG/M metagenome (GOLD analysis project Ga0315910, IMG submission 204470) | Garden soil microbial communities collected in Santa Monica, California, United States - Edamame soil | ecosystem: Environmental > Terrestrial > Soil > Garden | place: USA: California...
TTGGCAATTTGCGCAGCAAGATGGGCACCTGGGTGGTGGTATTCGTGTTCGTTGCGATTCTGGCATTTATTCTGGGCGATATCTTCAGCGGCAATTCAAATATTATGAACTGGGGCCGCAACACCGTAGGTGAAATTGCCGGAAAGGAAATTTCGTATGATGAGTATCAAAACGCGATACGCGAGCGTGAAGCAGGCTTTTATCTCAGCACCGGCCGCGAAGCTGGTGAACGTGAAATGACCAGCATTCGGCAGCAGGCCTGGGATCTTCTCATTGCCCGCCATGCTATCGAAACACAATACGCAACGGTAGGTGTTGAAGTAACCTCAGACGAGGTATGGGATATGGTTCAGGGCAAGAATGTAGATGCGAGCGTAAAGCAAGCCTTTACCAATCCTGAAACTGGTGTGTTTGAGCCAGACCGCGTGGTGAGTTATCTCAACCAGATCAATTCAATGCCTGCAGGCTCAGAGCCTCGTGTGCGCTGGGAGCTTTTTCAAAAAGACCTAAAGCCAGGTCGTGAGCGTATCAAATACGAAATGTTACTTTTGAAGAGCTCCTATACAACCAAAGCAGAAGCCGAACGTGAGTATCACCTTCAAAGCGATGTAGCCGAAATTAAGTATCTCTATGTTCCCTACTATGCTATAACCGATTCATCGGCTACTGTTTCTGACAGCGACCTGGAGACTTACTACACCAAAAACAAGGAGAAATTTAAAACCGAAGCCAACCGTGATATTAAGTATGTAACCTTCCCGGTAGTACCTTCGGCTGATGACTCTGCGGCTGTGCGTGAAGACCTGGCCAGAGCCATCGAAGAATTCAAAACATCAACTGAAGATTCGTTGTATGCTGTTACTAATACAGAAGGCCAGAATGCATTTGCTAAGTATACCCTTGCTTCGCTTCCTGAATTTATCACCAAAGACAACCTTGTAGAGGGCAACGTACTGGGGCCTTTCCTGAATGGCGAGACGTATTCCGTAGTGAAGGTTTCAAAAGTATTCCGCGATACGATTTATAACGCCCGCGCAAAACACATTCTGATCGGCTGGGGCGATGGCACCGATGAATCCAAAAAAGCAGCAAAAGAAAAAGCGCAAGGCATTTTGAAAGATCTAAAAGGCGGAGCCGACTTTAGTGCAAAAGCCCGCGAGTTTGGAACAGACGGAACCGCCTCACGAGGTGGAGACCTGGGCTGGTTCAGCACGGGTCAGATGGTAAAACCGTTCGAGTCAGCAGTATTTGCAGCGACCAAACCGGGGCTGCTGGGCAACCTGGTAGAAACCGAATTCGGCTACCACATCATTGAAGTTACCGATACTAAAACCAACGAAGCGGTTAACCTGGCCACAGTAGAAAGAATCATCGCCCCAAGCGATGTTACCCTCAACGAAGCCTTCCGTAAGGCAGAAAATTTTGCATCGGGTTTAAATGGCGTAACTGATTTCGAAGCAAAAGCAAAACAAGAAGGTGTAACCATTCTGGAAGCAAAAAACATTGGCGCTGGCGACAGACGCGTAGGTACATTGGGTGAGGCACGCCAGATTGTGCAGTGGCTCTTCCGCGATGCCAGCATCGGCACTGTATCGCAAGTGTACGATCTGCAGGATCAAAACGTAGTAGCCGTAATGACAGGCGAAATCGAAAAAGGATATAAACCCCTGAGCCTCGTTAAAGCCGAGATCACACCACTTGTGCGTAACGAAGTGAAAGGAAAACTGATCATCCAAAAACTGGCCGAGCAGAAAGGCACCCTCGAAGAAGTAGCCCTTGGTTATGGCGAGCACGCCAACGTTTATTCCAGCAGCGATTTAAGACTGAACAGCAACTCCATACCAACCGTTGGATTCGATCCACAAGCTGTAGGTGTTGCCTTCTCACTGGATAATGGCAAACGCTCTAAACCTGTAGCCGGTGAAAATGGTGTGGTGATTGTTGAAGTACAAAACAAAACCACTGCGCCCTCTATGGAAGATTACAGTCTGTTCAAAACTCAGCTTGAGCAAGCCGCTGAAAACAGAGGCGGATTTAACATTGCAGAAGCCATTAAAGAGAACTCAGACATCGTAGACAAGCGCTACAAGTTCTTTTAACGGGTAATACTAGAAATTAACTGGCTGCGCCCCAACCTGGTTTGGGGCGTTGCTTTTTCATTATGGATCAGAACTGGATCAACAGCTTTCGCGAAAAGCTTGACCAGCATTATGCCTGGCCAGCGCTTTATCCTTTCAAGTTCATTGTTCCCATCGGCAAGGAACAAGCCGTTAAAGATTTGTTCACCAAGCACACGGTGACCGAAAAATTATCGAAGCAAGGAAACTACGTAAGTATTTCTGCACAGATCATGATGCCTTCCAGCGATGCTGTTATCGCCATTTACGAGGCCGCCTCAAAAATAGAAGGCATTGTTGCACTCTAGTTGCAAGTTATACGTTTCGGGTTGCGAGTTTAGAGAAATGAACCCCAAGACTTTAAACCCGAAACTCGTAACTTTAACAGGCTAACTAATTTGCTTATGGAATGGATTCTTGAAAACAACCGCCTCAAAAAGTCTTTCACTTTTAAAGATTTCAGCGAAGCATTTGCATTCATAACGCAAGTTGCGCTGTTGGCTGAAAAGATGAATCATCATCCTACCTGGACCAACACCTGGAATAGCGTAAGCATTGAACTCTCCACGCATGATGCAGGCGACATTGTAACCGAACTAGACCGAACCATGGCCACCGCTATTGATAAACTAATCATAAACCGTTGCCGCTAGCCACGGCATCGTAAATCGTTTTACTGCTTTCATTTCTTTTAACATGCGTCCCCATCTCTACCTTGTACCTACTCCCATCGGCAACCTGGCTGACATTACGCTCCGCGCCCTCGAAGTTTTAAAAACTGTTGACCTTATTCTGGCGGAAGATACGCGCACATCAGGTTTTCTATTAAAGCACTACAACATTGTTAAGCCCTTGCAGAGCTTTCACAACTTCAACGAACATAAAATACTAACCAGTCTTATTGATCGGCTCGAAAAAGGCGAAACCATGGCCCTTGTTTCTGATGCTGGCACACCGGGAATTTCTGATCCCGGATTTCTGATCATCCGCGCATGCCTGCAAGCCGAATTGAAAGTGGAGTGTCTGCCGGGTGCTACAGCGTTTGTTCCCGCATTGGTAAAATCAGGATTACCTTCCGACCGATTTGTATTCGAAGGATTTCTGCCTGTAAAAAAAGGACGGCAAACGTTACTGAAACAACTGGCCGATGAAGCACGTACCATGATCTTTTACGAATCGCCTTACCGCCTGGTAAAAACATTGGAACAGTTTGCAGAATACTTTGGTGCCGATCGGAATGCATCTGTTTCGCGCGAACTCACCAAAATGTTTGAAGAAACTTTTACCGGACCATTAACCGATGTTATTCAACATTTCAAAGCTAAAGAAGTTAAGGGCGAAATAGTTATTGTCGTAGCGGGCAAGGGGTAATTCCACCACCGGACAATTAATATCGCCAGCGGAAGCAAGGTTTCCGGGGTGGATCATTATCTTCACCTTTCTTAATTCACCAGTTTAATAGTGTGGGCATGAAACTACCGAGTATCGAAAAAGATGTTATTTCTATCGCAGAAGAAGTTGGTGAATTCATCCGGAAAGAAGGCGCAAACTTTGATCGCGAACGTATCGAACAAAAAACCGGATTCAATAATCTGGTTTCGTATGTGGATAAAGAAGCCGAGCGAAAACTGGTTGAAGCCCTTCACAAAATTGTACCACAGGCTGGCTTTATTACCGAAGAAGGTACCGTAGAGCAATCGAAAGATCGCGAATACAACTGGATAATCGACCCGCTGGATGGCACTACAAACTTTTTACACGGACTTCCTATTTACGCCATCAGCATTGGGCTTACGCGTGGCAACCAAACTATACTTGGGCTTGTCTACCACGTAGTTCGCAAAGAGTGCTTTCACGCCATCGAAGACGGCAACGCGTATTGCAATGATCAGATCATTCATGTTTCGCCAACGCCTACCCTGAATGAAAGCCTGTTGGCTACCGGATTTCCATACTATCACCTCGACAAAAACGATGCATACCTGGACATCATCAAAACATTTTTGAAAGAAACACATGGCATCCGCAGGTTAGGAAGTGCTGCCATCGACCTGGCCTATGTTGCGTGCGGCCGACTGGAAGGATTCTTTGAATATAATCTTAACCCGTGGGATGTTGCCGGAGGTACTTTCATCGTTCAACAGGCTGGTGGCCGTGTAACCGATTTCAGAGGCGGAAATAATTTTCTGTTCGGAGGCGAACTCTGTGCCTCCAATGGTCTTATTCATGACGAAATGACCAGCCTGATTAAAAGCAAATGGTATTGACACACGTATATTATTTCTGAACACACTATCCATTAAACTTTCGTTGTATGATTCAAAAACCCTTAAATCAAAAATTCATGCTTAAAAAATCAACATCGCTGCTGATGCTCATGATGCTGTTGGGCACAACGCTTCTGGCCCAAAACAGACTCAGCGAAAAACTTCCAATTGATCCCGCTGTTAAAGTGGGAAAACTGGCCAATGGCCTTACCTACTACATCCGGAAAAATGTGAAGCCCGAAAAGAAAATAGAACTTCGGCTGGCTGTAAACGCAGGTTCTATTCTGGAAGATGACGACCAGCAAGGACTGGCACACTTTACCGAACACATGGCCTTTAACGGGTCTAAAAATTTTAAGAAAAACGACCTGGTTTCTTTTCTTCAATCCATTGGTGTAGAGTTTGGCGCTGACTTAAATGCTTACACGGGCTTCGATGAAACCGTGTACATCCTTCCAATTCCAACAGAGAAAAAAGAAAACATCGACAAGGGTTTTCTGATTCTTGAAGACTGGGCCAGCACCGTTGCTTTCGAAGATGCTGAAATCGACAAAGAACGCGGAGTAGTACTGGAAGAATCACGCCTTGGTAAAGGTGCTGATGAACGCATGCGCAATGTGTATCTCCCAAAAATACTGGAAGGATCACAGTATGCTAACCGTTTGCCGATTGGTAAAGATGATATCCTGAAAAATTTCAAGTACGATGTGATCAAACGATTCTATCGCGACTGGTATCGCCCGGATAACATGGCCGTGTTTGTAGTTGGTGATATCGATCCGGCAGAAGCTGAGGCGCTCATCAAAAAACATTTCGAAAAATTGAAAGGTCCGGCAAATCCAAAACCTCGCACTAATGCAAACGTTCCTCCCCGCACAAAGTCAGAAGGTGTGGTCGTAACCGATAAAGAAGCCACACGCCATATTGTTCAAATTCTTTATTCCAGCAAACAAGCTAAAGATGAAATCACGGTTGGCGACTATCGTGAATCAATCGTGCGGTCGTTATTTACATCCATGCTCGGTCAGCGCATGCAGGAACTCACACAAAAGGCCGATCCTCCATTCATTTTTGGTGGCAACAGTATTGGTGGTTTTGTTCGGGGGTACGAAGCCTATCAGGCTTTTGCTTTCGTAAGCAAGAGTGGTGTTGAGCCGGCTGTAAAAGCATTGGTGCAGGAAAACGAACGCGCCAGAAAATTTGGTTTTACCGCTGCCGAACTTGATCGCACCAAGAAAATGATGATGAAAGGAATGGAACGCTATTACAACGAACGCGACAAAACCGAATCATCTGACCTGGTGGATGAATACATCCGTAACTTCCTGGAGAAAGAGCCCATGCCTGGCATCGAAAATGAATTTGCCTACTACAAAGAATTTCTGGAAGGCATCTCGCTTGACGAGGTGAATAAATATGCCACTAAAACCATTCCTACTTCTTCTGAAAATAAACTGATTGTACTAACCGGCCCGGAGAAAGCTGACTTTGCTATTCCAACCACTGAAGCATTACTCGCTATGGCCGACAATGCTTCAAAAGCCGAGGTTACAGCCTACGAAGAAAAAGCAGTTGCTGCTTCGCTGATGACCACACTGCCGGCTGCCGGCAAGATAGCAGGCGAAAAAGAAAACAAAGAGTTGGGTCTTACTGAACTTACACTCAGCAATGGTGTAAAAGTAATATTGAAGCCCACTGACTTTAAGAACGACCAGGTAGTAATGAGCGCAACACGCTTTGGCGGCCAATACTTGTTTGACGCTAAGGATCGGTTTAGTGCAGAGTTTGCCTCTACGGTAGTAGGCCAAATGGGGGTAGGTCAGTTCTCACCGGTAGATTTACGCAAAGTGCTGGCCGGCAAGAGTGCTTCAGTGAGTCCTCGTATTGGTAATATTTCTGAAACTGTGAATGGCCAGTGCAGTGCCACCGATGTGGAAAGTATGCTTCAATTAACCTACCTGTACTTTACACAGCCACGCAAAGACGATGAATTGTTCAAATCGTTTGTGTCGAAACAGCAGGCGTTGTATCAAAACATGTCGTCCGATCCGCAGTTTACCTTTCAGGATTCCGTGTTCAAAATTTTATATAAAAACCATCCGTGGGCACCAAAGCTGCCAAAGGCAGAAAATTTTGCTTTGATTGATGAGCAACGTGCGTTGGATATTTACAAAGAACGTTTCGGCAATGCCAATGGATTTACGTTCGTATTGGTAGGTGCTTTCGATCTTGCAAAGATCAAACCGCTTATTGCTACGTACCTGGCAAGTCTTCCGTCCAAGCCAACCAAAGCAGCTTACAAAGATGTTGGCCTGCGCCCAATTAAAGGAAGCGTGAAAAAAGAAGTGAAGAAAGGAACCGAACCCAAGAGTTTCATTCGCATGTTCTGGAATGGTGAGGCGCCATACTCGGATGCCGAACAACTTAAACTACAAGCGCTCACCGAAGTGTTGAATATTAAAATTATTGAATCCCTTCGTGAAGACATGGGTGGAATCTACGGTGGCGGCATGTTTGGTAACCTGAGCAAGAACCCCTACAACGGCTACAGTGTGGGTGTATCCCTGCCCTGCGGTCCGGAAAACGTTGATAAATTAATTGTAGCCGCTCTCGCTGAGATTGATAAGATTAAAGCAAACGGCCCAACCGATGAAGACCTTAACAAGATAAAGGAAACCTGGAAGCAACAGTATGATGTAAATATCAAAGACAACAACTTCTGGGCTCGGCAGATTATTCAAAGTATTGAGCTTGGATCAAGCGCTACGGAAGTGCTGTCGTACGAAAAACGAATTGCTGCACTCACATCAAAAGATGTAAAGGATGCCGCCAACAAATACCTCGACATGAAAAACTATGTTCAGGTTGTCCTTAATCCTGAAAAGTAGATTTGCCCTTTACCGTATTTCAAAAAAACCTCTGGCCTAAAGCCGGAGGTTTTTTCTTTTGTAGCTTTGCCGCATGGGTAGAGTACTTGCCATTGACTATGGAGTAAAACGAACGGGGCTTGCTGTTACCGATGCACTCCGTATTATCGCCACACCGCTGGAGACCGTACCCTCTGCCGAGTTGATACCCTACCTAAAAAATTATCTTCAGAAAGAAACGGTTGATGCGTTTGTTGTTGGCATGCCAAAGACCCTTAAAAATGAAGACTCTGAAATAGCGCCCCTGGTCAGGCTGTTTGTAGAAGAACTAAAAAAAACTTTTCCGGAAAAACCCGTACACCTTGCTGATGAACGTTTCACCAGCCGTATAGCCCAGCGCGCGATGATCGATGCCGGCATGAAAAAGAAAGACCGCCAAGTAAAAGGAAACGTTGACAAGATTAGCGCTACGCTTATTCTCCAGTCGTTTCTTGAGGCGAGTGGGCTGTAATGGCTATCCCTTAGTCAGGAATAAAATTTATACCATACGGTTTACCATTGGCGATTAACGGATAACTTTGCTCCATGATTTATCCGATTGTAATGTACGGTGACCCGGTGCTTCGCCAACGCGCCAAAGACATCGAAAAAGGAACTGATTTAAAGCAGCTCATTGACGATATGTTCGAGACCATGCATGGCGCCAGCGGCATCGGCCTGGCAGCACCACAGATCGGCAAAGGCATACGGCTGTTCATCGTTGATGGAACGGTGCTTGAAGATGAACCCGGCATGCAGGATTTCAAAAAAGCATTTGTTAATCCCCAAATCATTGAAGAAAAAGGTGAGCCGTGGGAATATGAAGAGGGTTGCTTAAGCATTCCTAACATCCGCGAGAAAGTAGCGCGGAAAGAAAAACTGAAGATCACCTACTTCGATGAAAACTGGAATGCGCACGAGGAAGACTACGATGGGTTGAAAGCCCGCATCATTCAGCACGAGTACGATCATATTGAAGGAAAACTATTTGTGGATTACCTGCCGGCACTCCGAAAGCGCCTCCTCAAAAGTAAACTGGCCGATATTTCAAAAGGAAAAGTAGACACCGAATATCGCATTATTGCCCCGCTAAAGAAGTAGCAACTCTTCACCACCATTAGCTAATACCTGTCCTTAATTCTAAGCTTATCGTGACTTAATACTGAAAATGTATTAAGCAGCGCTGGATAGTGCTTCTCAATTGTTTGGACCAACGTCTTTATCGATTTGGTCTGCTCTGTCAAGCGAAGCAAAAGTATTCCCTTATGACTCAGTTGAAGTCGAAAAACCAGTTCTCCAAAATCCTTATCCTCTGTTAATAGTAAAGCACCCTGAGTAACTGCCACACCTAAAACTTCCCGATCACTAACGGAAGCCTGGCTTTCCGAAATTGAATAGACCGCAAAACCACATTCTCGTAACGCGATTACAATGCGGTGATCAACACTTTCATCGGCTACTATCTGATATTCCATTAACCTGTAGCCAGTGTTCTTTCATGCTTTGCACTGTCTGCAGCATAGGCTAGACAAGCTTGGATATCCTCAGTGGTAAGATTTGGATAAGCGTCAAGAAGTTCCTGGAACGAATAATTCGAGGCCAATTTCTCTAAAATCAATTCAACCGGAATACGCGTATCCTTTACTACTAACTTACCAAATAAAACCAGCGGGTTGGATGCTAAACGATTTTTCCATTCCATCATACACTAAAGGTAATCATTTGATGATAAACCCGACAATACCGTAAATGGCTTTGCCTATCCCAACATTTCTTTGTCAATTGCTCATTGTAAGTTCCCCTCGCCAAGCATGATCAACTCACGGCTCCCTGATATTGGTACTTCCATTTTCGCTGTCATGTCAAAAATGGCACTGGAGCATGATGCCATCAACCTCTCGCAAGGGTTTCCGGATTTCAGCATCGATGAAGCAATCATTCAGCTTGTTCATCGCTTCATGCTGGAAGGTAACAATCAATATGCACCAATGCCCGGTGTGCCCGCGTTGCGTACTCGTATTGCCGAAGCTGTGGCCCGCACGTATGGTTGCAATCCAAATCCGGAAACAGAAATTACGATAGCGGCCGGTGCAACGGAAGCTATCTTCTCAATCATCGCTGCGTTTGTTCATCCTGGCGATGAAGTAATTCTTTTTGACCCCTCGTACGATTCGTACAATCCATCCATTCGGTTGAACGGTGGCATTCCGGTTCACATCAACTTATCATTCCCTGATTTTTCTATCGATTGGAACCTGGTACGTTCAAAAATTTCGGCACGCACCAGAATGATCATGATCAACAACCCGCATAATCCCTGTGGATCGGTGCTTACAGAAAATGATCTGCGTGAACTTGAAAAGATTGCTGAACACCATAACCTGATTGTGCTAAGTGACGAAGTGTACGACCGGTTGATTTACGATGGCATTGCCCATCAAAGCGTATTGCGTTTCCCCGCACTGGCATCCCGAAGCCTGGCAGTGTTTTCGTTTGGAAAAACATTTCATGCTACGGGCTGGAAAGCGGGCTTCACCATTGCTCCGGAATACCTGACAAAAGAAGTAAGGAAGACACACCAGTTCATCGTTTTCAGCGTAAACACCCCCGTGCAGCTTGCCCTGGCAGCGTACCTAAAAAACCCTGACCACATTGACCAACTCGGTAAGTTTTATCAACAAAAGCGCGACTTCTTTCTAAACGGCATTAAAGGATCATCGTTCGAACCCCTGGCTTGCTCAGGCTCTTATTTTCAGGTGCTTTCGTACCGAAATATTTCTAAATCTGCCGATGTGGAAATGGCCGAGAGGCTTACCCAAAAATTCAAAGTGGCGTCAATCCCGGTTTCTGTTTTCTACCAGGATAAAACCGATAATCACCTTCTGCGTTTCTGCTTTGCCAAAAAGGAAGAAACCCTCGAAAAGGCCTGCGCTATCCTCCGGAAGATTTAGCACTGAAGCCAATCCCTTCCAAGATCAGAAAATCGATTGCGTTACCTTGGCGAAATAATGTCCAAGAAAATTTTTCGGAAGGCAATTCCCCTATGCAGGCCAGTCTGCGGGCATTTCAAAACGATTCTACATTCGGGGTAAAAATACCTTCCCATTTCCCCTATCATTTCTTTTCTTTGCGGTCGAATACTACCACTATGCAGGACTTGAAAATCACCCTTATACAGTCAGACCTTAACTGGGAAGACGTGGAGGCTAACTTATCCACGTTCGAAGAAAAAATCTGGCAGATAACCGGCTCAACGGATGTGATTGTTCTGCCCGAAATGTTTACCACAGGCTTTACTATGGCCGCTCCCAAACTGGCCGAGCACATGAACATGCGCACCACCAAATGGATGCGCCAAATGGCCGACCAGACCGGGGCGCTGATATTGGGTAGTTTTATCGTAACCGTACACGACCGCTACTACAACCGCCTGGTGTGGATGGAGCCCGGAGGAAATGTAAAGACCTACGACAAGCGCCACCTGTTCCGCATGGCCAACGAACACAAAACTTTTTCGGCTGGCGAAAGTCTGCTGGTGGCCAACTGGAAAGGCTGGAGAATTTGCCCGCTTATCTGTTACGATCTTCGCTTCCCTGTATGGAGCCGAAACAAATGGGATTTTAACCTGAACAGACTATCGTACGATGTAGCGATCTATGTAGCCAACTGGCCTACTACCCGGATTGAAACCTGGAACACTCTGCTGAAAGCACGTGCTATTGAAAACCTCAGCTATGTAGTGGGTGTGAATCGCGTGGGCCAGGACGGCAACGACATTGAATACAACGGTCACTCTTCCGTAATCAGTCCTAAGGGCGAAATCATTTTCACCAACGACAGCGTGGAGACCATACGTACTGTTGAATTGAACGCACACTCCTTGCAGGCATTCCGCGACCGCTTTCCGGCCTATGCCGATGCCGATGACTTTACCATTGAGTTTGAGGAGTACGAAGAGACAGATTTTCGTGCGGGCCACAGTTAAATCGTTTCGCAAAATCAGTTCCTCTCCCATCTCTTTTTTTTGAGCCTTAAGATTTCTATTACCAATACCTGAACCATGTCTAACCGAAAAATCACGCGCGCTTTAATTTCTGTTTTCTACAAAGACAATCTCGAACCGATCGTTCACACGTTAGGAAAACAAGGTGTGGAGTTTGTCTCCACCGGAGGCACGCAGGAGTTTATTGAAAAGCTTGGATACAAGGTAACACCCGTTGAAACACTCACCGGGTTCCCCTCGATTTTCGGAGGGCGTGTAAAGACACTTCATCCGGCCGTCTTCGGAGGAATACTATACAGACGTGATGACGAAGGCGACCTGAAGCAAGCCAACGAATTCAACATCGCTCCCATCGACCTGGTGATTGTTGATCTTTATCCTTTTGAAGAAACAGTAGCGAAAGGCGGGTCTGAAGAAGACATTATTGAAAAGATCGACATCGGAGGAATCGCATTGATTCGTGGTGCCGCCAAAAACTTTAACGATGTATTGATCACCGCTTCGCGAAATCAATACGCAGAACTGCTGGCCTTACTTCAAGCTAAAAACTGTTCGACCGATCTTCAGGACAGAAAGAAATTTGCTGCCATGGCATTCGATGTTACTTCGCATTACGATTCGGCTATCTTCAGCTACTTCAATAACGAATTCAACATTCCAAGTTTCAAGAAGAGTGAACAGCAAGGTCGCGTGCTTCGCTATGGGGAGAATCCGCATCAGCAAGGTACTTACTTTGGCGACCTCGATGGATTGTTTGAACAACTCAACGGCAAGGAACTTTCGTACAACAACCTGGTAGATGTTGATGCCGCAGTAAACCTCGTAAAAGAGTTTGAAGGCGAAACTGCTTTCGTTATCATCAAGCATACAAATGCCTGTGGCGTGGCTACAGGATCGTCTGTAACGGAAGCTTACCTCAAAGCCTTTCAGGCCGATACCATCTCAGCTTTCGGTGGTGTGCTGGCTACAAACAAGACCATTGACCTGGCGGCTGCCGAAGAAATCAACAAACTCTTTTTCGAAATCCTGATTGCTCCGGGCTATGATGATAAAGCCCTCGAACTTCTGAAAGGCAAAAAGAACCGTATGGTGCTGCTTCAGAAAAAGCAGCTGAGCGAAACCAAACAGTTCAAGAGTATTCTGAACGGTGTTATCGAACAAGATCTCGACCTGAAGACAGACGCAAAAGAGGATTTGAAAGTAGTAACCAAAATTGCGCCTACCCCTGAAGAAATCAGTGCCCTGTTGTTTGCCAGCAAAATCTGTAAGCACACAAAATCAAATACTATTATTCTTGCCGTGAATGGCCAACTGTTAGCGAGTGGTGTGGGGCAAACCTCGCGCGTGGATGCGTTGAAACAAGCTATTGAAAAAGCAGGCGCCTTCGGCTTTAGTCTGAAGGGAGCCGTGATGGCTTCTGATGCTTTCTTCCCCTTCCCCGATTGTGTGGAGATCGCCAATCAGCAGGGCATTCACGCAGTGATTCAGCCGGGAGGTTCTGTAAAAGATCAAGACTCCATAAGCTACTGCGATCAGCACAACATGGCCATGGTGTTTACGGGTGTACGCCACTTCAAGCACTAGATTTCAGTTCAAGTTCCTAAGTTCAAGTTTCAAGTTCAAGGTTTCGGGTTTCGCGTTAGATAACAACGCAGCAAAACTCCTTTCGTCTTACTTTACCGCTAGACTCGAAACGCGTAACCCGAAACTCATAACCCGAAACGCGTAACCCACCGATAATCCTTACATTTTTTAATCCGTAGTCTTAATTTTGGTAAATTAAATGCAACTTTACAGCACGACTGTATTAGTTTACCTAAGCCTGAATTTTTAAACTTTTAGCGAACCACGTACATGGCATTTTTTGACTTCTTCACCAGCGACATCGCGATCGACCTGGGAACAGCAAACACCCTCATCATTTACAAAGACAAAATCGTAGTCGATGAACCTTCGATTATCGCCATCGACAAGATCAACACCAAAGTGCTCGCCATTGGTCGCGAAGCCATGCAGATGCACGAGAAGACGCACGATCACATTAAGACCATTCGCCCGTTAAAGGAAGGTGTAATTGCAGACTTCCAGGCGGCCGAGATGATGATTCGCGGACTGATCAAAATGATTGACACCGGCAAGCGTCTCTTTCCACCATCCTACCGCATGGTCATTTGTATTCCTTCCGGAATTACAGAAGTAGAAAAGCGTGCTGTTCGCGATTCGGCCGAACATGCCGGAGCAAAAGAAGTATACATGATTTATGAACCGATTGCTGCAGCCATCGGAACAGGCATTGATATTGAACAACCCATCGGCAACATGATTGTGGATATCGGTGGTGGTACTACCGACATCGCAGTGATTGCCCTTTCGGGGATTGTTTGCGATCAATCCATTCGCGTAGCGGGCGATACCTTTAACCGCGACATTCTCGATTACATGAGACGCCAACACAACCTGCTGATTGGTGAACGTTCGGCCGAAAAAGTAAAAATTGAAGTAGGCTCAGCCCTGACTGAACTGGATAACGGACCTGACGATTACGAAATTCGTGGCCGCGATTTAATGACGGGTATTCCGAAAACTATCAAAATATCGTATTCAGAAATTGCATTTGCCCTCGACAAGTCGGTGTCGAAACTGGAAGAGGCCGTACTCAAGGCACTTGAAACTTCGCCCCCAGAATTATCAGCCGACATTTATGAGCGCGGTATTTACCTGACGGGTGGTGGTGCCTTGTTGCGTGGTCTTGACAAACGCCTGGCGTTAAAAACCAAACTGCCCATCCACGTAGCCGATGATCCGCTTCGCGCGGTTGTACGGGGCACGGGGCAGGCCCTCAAAAATATACAACAGTTCCGTGCCGTTCTTATGAACTAAGGTGAAGCGGTACGGATGAGGAAGCACAAACTCTTCGGGCGGCATACACAATCGGTAGTAGCGGATATTCAAATGAGGATACCGGGGTAACTTCATGGAACGATTATTCTTATTCATCTATCAACGCAGAGCCTTCTTTACCTTCCTGGCCTTGGAGTTATTCTGCTTTTGGCTAATTGTTCAGCACAACCAGTACCAGGGTTCTAAATTTTTTAATTCATCAAATGCGGTTGTCGCCTCACTCAATAATTTCTCGCAAAGTGTGCGTGATTACTTCTTGCTGCGCGATGTCAACACCTCACTGGCGGAAGAAAACGCCACGCTTCGACAACAACTCGAATATTACAATCAACGGCTACAAGTATTAGATACGTTGTCGCAAAGCGATTCTGCACTGGTTAGCCGTTTTGATTTTGTAAGTGCGAAGGTGGTGAACAACCAGGTGTATCGGTTTAAGAATTTTATCACCATCAACAAAGGCGAAGATGCCGGCATTAAACCGGGCATGGCCGTAATCAGTCCGTTGGGCGCTGTTGGAAAAGTAAAAATTGTATCCGATCACTACAGTGTAGTTACATCCATCCTGAACATTGATATCATGGTGTCTGCATCCCTGAAACGCACCGGTCACTTCGGCACCATCAAGTGGGAAGGTAATGATCCGGGCATTATCAACCTGATGTACATCCCTCCGCACGTGAATCCGGTTATTGGTGACACCGTAATAACCTCTGGTTACAATGCTATCTTTCCTGAGGGCATAATGATTGGCACCGTGTCTGATATTCAAAAAAATCCCGAAGCGCTCTTTTATGATCTTGAAGTCAAACTTTCGCAAGACTTCGGCAAACTCTGGTACCTCACCGTGGTGAAGAGTGAACTGAAACACGAACAGGATTCGCTGGAGCAAATTATCCTTGACAAAGAACCATGAACCGCGGGATAATTATATCGATCATATCTTTTCTGGTTTACTTGTTCTACCAGGTACTGATTCTGCAAAATGTGGTGCTTTTTCATACAGCCTTTTGCTTTCTCTATGTAGCCTACCTGCTTTCGTTACCCGTGGAAACCAATTCGCTTACGCTGATGGGAATCGGTTTCGTAATGGGTTTTCTGGTGGATATGTTTTACGAAAGCATCGGCTTGCATGCGTTCTCCTGTGTGCTGATCATGTACGTGCGCAATTACTGGCTTGCCTCCGTCACCCCGCAGGGTGGTTACGACAGTAACAGCAACCCCTCGCTGGTGCTGGGTGGGCTGCAATGGTTTTTAATCTACGCCACGCCCTTGGTTTTTTTGCATCACGCTTTTCTGTTCTACCTGGAGGCCGGAGGCTTTGATATGTTTTGGTTCACCTTATGGAAGGTGATAACCAGCACTATTTTTACCACCGTGGTAATTTTAATTGCGCAGTTTTTGTTTCCGGGTAGAAGAAGATAATCTTCCATTACCATTAACTAACTTTCTTTCATGAACGAGGGTAGGAAAGAAATTATTCAGATTGTCTTTGTGCTGGTGGGCATCATCTTCCTGGTGAAATTGTTTTTCATTCAGGTGGTAGACGATCGCTATGCTCAGCTTGCCAACAGCAATGCCATTCTCCGGCAGATCGACTATCCCGTGCGCGGGCTGATCACCGATCGTAACGGCAAACTCATCGTCTTCAACGCACCCGAGTTTGACTTGCAAATCATTCACAAAGAAGTAAAGCAGCTGGACTCGGCTCGTTTCTGCGAAGTGTTTGAAATGACCCCGCAGCAACTTCGCGACAAGTTTAAAGAGTTGAAGGCCAAACGAGAGTACTCTGCGGTTAAGCTTACTACCTTTCTCACCCAACTTTCCAGTCTTGACTTTGCTAAAGTTGAAGACAACCTCGATCAGTTTCCCGGGTTCTATATTCAAGCGCGTACTACCCGCGCCTATACTTCACGGGCAGCGGCCAATGCGTTAGGTTATGTAAGCGAAATTTCAAAGGGCCAGTTAAAGAACGATGAAGAACACATCTACAAACAAGGTGACTACATCGGGCAAAGCGGCATTGAAGCGTACTATGAAAAATACCTGCGCGGCAAACGGGGTGTGCGGTTTAAACTGCGCAATGTCGATGGTATTGAAAAGGGATCGTTCAACGAAGGCAAAGTAGATACCCTATCGATTCCCGGGCAAGACCTGGTCACAACCCTTGATCTCGACCTGCAAGAGTATGGCGAGTTTCTGATGAATGGAAAAGCCGGAAGTATTATTGCCATTGAACCCTCAAGCGGAGAAATCCTTTCGATGGTTTCAGGGCCATCGTACGATCCAACACTGCTCACTGGAAAAAACTACAGCTCTAATTTTGTCTTGATCAGCAACGACACCAACAAGCCATTATTCAACCGGCCGTTGATGGCACAATACCGGCCAGGCTCTATCTTCAAAATAGCACAAGCTATGGTGGCGTTACAAGAAGGTGTGATCACACCTGAAACACGCGTGCGCTGTGATCGATCAATTATTGATTGTCATGGACCGCACACCAATGAAGATTTGCGTGGGGCAATTACAAATTCATGCAATCCTTACTTTCACAATGTACTTCGCAGAATGCTGAATCAAGGTAAATCAGACAGCCCGTTTGATGACACCCGAATAGGACTAACCGAATGGAACCGCCACATCTATAGTTTCGGTTTCGGAAAACGACTAGGCATTGATCTGCCAAATGAAAAAAACGGACTTGTGCCAAGTCCTGCATACTATGATCGCGCCTATGGCGGTCGCCCGTGGAAGTTTTCGAATATCTACTCCATCGCCATAGGTGAAGGCGAAAACCTGGTGGTGCCATTGCAGATGGCAAACTTTGCAGCAACGGTGGCTAATAAAGGCTACTACATCACACCACACCTGGTGAAATCAATTGGCAAGGACGGAAAGCCCCTGCCCCAATACCTCGAAAAACATTATACCACGATCGACTCAGCATACTTCCGCATTGCAGCCGATGCCATGCAACGCGTGGTGGAAGAAGGCACAGGTCAGTATCGGGCTAAATTGAAAGATGTAATTGTATGCGGGAAAACCGGAACTGTTCAAAACGATCCGAAACCTGCCCACGCGGTATTCATTGCTTTTGCTCCGAAGGAAAATCCAAAAATAGCCGTGTCTGTTTACGTAGAATCAGCCGGCCAGGGCGGGCGTGCTGCAGCTTCCATTGCCAGTTTAATGATTGAAAAATACTTGTACGGAGGAACAAAACGTCCGCACATAGAAGAATATGTACTACGCGGAAAATTTCTTGATTAATGAGTCGTGAAGAAAACATATCAGACAAGATGGATTGGGTAACAGCGTCCCTGTACCTGGCCATCGTGTTTATCGGATGGCTTAATATTTACGCTGTGACGTACGATGAAACCGCAACCCGATCAATTTTTGATATTAACATTAACTCCGGAAGGCAACTCATGTTCATTGCCGGGTCGGCCATCATCATCATGGCGATTCTCATCATCGACATGCGCTTCTACGAAACGTTTGCTTACGTTATCTACGGTGTCATTGTTTTCATTCTGTTACTAATGCCCTTCATCGGCAAGGAAGTAGCCGGTAACAGATCCTGGCTTGGAATTGGGTCGTTTGGTGTACAGCCTTCGGAGTTTGCCAAGTTTGCAACAGCTTTGGCGGTGGCCAAGTTTATTGGCTCGGTGGGTTTCAAGATGGACAACCTGCGAAATCAGGCAATACTTTTTATACTGATCGGTACGCCAATGATACTGACGCTTTTCCTTCAGAGCGACACCGGTACGGCTATGGTGTTTACCGTATTTGTTGTGGTCTTCTTCCGCGAAGGTATGTCTCCCTTCTTGATTATTGTGGGCGTGGCTGCTGCTGTAATTTTTATACTCACGCTGCTGGTAAACGAATACTATTTGTTTACCAGTATTGGCATCATCCTGGTCATCACCATTCTTGCCGGCAAAAAGAAATTCAAACGGATGGCCCTTCTAACAATGGGGGCGCTCATCATTTGTAGCGTGATTGTCAGCGTTGATTACGTAGTTAACAATGTATTGAAGCCGCACCAGCGAAATCGCATCAATGCGCTGATCAATCCCGATGCCGATCCGTTAGGTTACGGTTGGAATGTAACACAATCAAAAATCGCCATTGGTAGCGGTGGATTTTTAGGGAAAGGTTTTTTGAAAGGAACACAAACCAAGTTTGATTTCGTGCCCGAACAAAGTACCGACTTTATCTTTTGCACCATTGGCGAAGAGCACGGTTGGATTGGAAGCTTACTTACAATGACGCTATTCCTGGCGCTGATTTTACGTGTGATGTTTCTGGCCGAACGACAGAAGAATCGATTCGCCCGTGTGTATGGTTACTCGGTAGCGTGTATTTTCTTTTTTCACTTTGCTGTGAACATCGGCATGACCATCGGGCTGTTTCCGGTGATTGGTATTCCACTACCCTTCTTCAGCTACGGGGGTTCATCGCTCTGGGGATTCACGGTTTTACTTTTTATCCTGCTAAAGCTGGACGTACATCGTATGCAGGTACTACAGCGATTGTAACGAAAATCGTAATTCGTAATTCGTAATTCGTAATTCGTAAATACTAAAGACTTGTCATCTTCCTTAGCCAGTGGCGTGCCTCGCGAACGGACTCAAAATACTTTACCGTAATAATGTTCGACTCGCCCGTCATCTCCTGAATGGTAAGTTTGGTGAATTTGCTGCTGGGCATTACAATGGCCAGGCATCGGATTCCGGCTTTCTCCAGTTGAGGCATCACCTGAGTTTTGAAGTAAATCACATCTTCGTCCAATACGGGTCCGGCCGTTCGGCTATCTGTCAGCAAATGTAATTTGGGGTAATTCTTTGCTTCGCGCTGAACGAGTTCGATTCGCTTTTTTTGAACAAGCTGGTAATGTTCACTCGATTGCGGCAGTCCATCAAGTGTTAATTTCACACATGGAATGGAGTCATCCAGCTCGATGGTAGCATACAAATCTTGAAAGAATGGCTTTACCATGCTCTGCGAACTACTGAGGGTAACTAATTCTACAAAGCTCATTGTTGCTTTGGTTAAGTAAGTTTAAGGACAAAATACGATTTGTAAAACCCAGGGTTACACTTCCTCCGTTAAAGTCGCATGATGTAACCTTAATTCT
>Ga0315910_10001805_pt1 | contig 19324 bp, 17 predicted proteins | sample EdamamesoilMG_FD_204470 | JGI IMG/M metagenome (GOLD analysis project Ga0315910, IMG submission 204470) | Garden soil microbial communities collected in Santa Monica, California, United States - Edamame soil | ecosystem: Environmental > Terrestrial > Soil > Garden | place: USA: California...
CTCACGGGCCTGGCCTTCGGCGCGGCGGGTTCCTGGGGCATGACTTACTACTCGCTCGACGTCACGCAGTTGAACATCATCTGGCCGGCCTTCCTGCAGGGCATCGGGCTGGGACTGGTGTTCGTGCCGCTGTCGACGGTGGCCTATGCCACGCTCGACCAGCGGCGCATGGCCGAAGCGGCGGGGCTCTACAGCCTGGTGCGGACCATCGGTTCGGCGATCGGCATTTCCATCGTCACCACGCTGCTCGCGCGCCAGTCGCAGATCCTCTGGAATGAGCTCGGCGCGTTCGTGTCGCAGTACCAGGAGGGCCTGGTCGACTACATGCGTCGGCTCGGCCTGCCGCCCACGGATCCGCGCGGGCTGGCGGTGGTGGCGCACGAGGTCGGACGGCAGGCGCAGATGGGCGCGATGCTCGATGTGTTCAAGCTGATCACCTGGAGCTACCTGTTCATGGTTCCGCTGGTGTTCCTGTTGAAGCGCAGTACCGCGCAGCGCGCCGGCCCCGCGCCGGCCGCGGACGCCGCCCACTGATCAAGCCGGGTTATTGCCATGCAACATATCGCCAGGGACGACGGACTACGGGAACGTGAACCGCGGCGGGCGCATTCTTGGCACATGAACCCGCAAGAACTTCTGCCCGGATCCCGACCGACAGCCTGGCGCAGCCTCGGTGATGTGCCCGACGACCGCCTGGTCGAATTGGCCCGCGAGCACGACATGGCGGCGTTCGAAGCGCTGATGCGCCGTCACAACCGGCGCCTGTTTCGCGTGACCCGCAGCGTGCTGCGTGATTCGGATGCGGCCGAAGATGCCGTGCAGGAAGCCTACCTGCGCGCCTTCACGCACCTCGATTCGTACAAGCCCACGGGGCATTTCAGCGCCTGGCTGACGCGCGTGGCGCTCAACGAAGCGCTGATGATCCGCCGGCGCGTGCGCGGCGACACCGTGTCGATCGACGACGTGGGCGAGGAGGCGCTGACTCCCGCCCAGCCGACGGGCAGCGAGCCGCCTTCCGCCGAGCAGTTCGTCGAAGCCGCGCATGCGCGCGCCCTCCTCGAACACGCCATCGACGCGCTGCCGGAAAATTTCCGCATGGTGTTCGTCTTGCGGGTCGTGGAAGGACTCGACGTGCGCGAAACCGCAGAATGCCTGGAGCTCAACGCCAACACGGTGCGCACGCGCCTGTTCCGTGCGCAACGGCAATTGCGCGGCGATTTGTCACGCCGCCTGCAGGGCGAGAGCTCGGGGATCTTCGACTTCGGCGCCGAACGCTGCGACCGCGTGGTGGAACACGTGCTCGAACATCTGCCCGCCTGAGCGTGGGAATGCGAAGTCTCAACGGCCGCGCGGCCGCGCGGCGCATGGCCGCGCTGTCGCGCGCGGGCGGATTACATCCGCCGCAACTGACGGGTTTCGTGCACGACGGCGCGCTGCGCCGTCACAGCGGCGCGAGTTCCTCGAGTGGGATGACCGCCGAGCGTTTCACGGTTTCGAGCACGATGGACGAGGTCACGTCGCGCACTCCCGAGACGCGCAGCAGGCGCCGCATGGTGAAATCCGACAGGGCCTCGATGTCGCGCACGATGACGTGCAGCAGGAAGTCCATCTCGCCCGTGAGCGTGTAGCAGGCCAGCACCTCCGGCCGTTCGATCAGCGTGCGCCGGAAGCGCTCGACGATTTCGTCGGAGTGCTGCTCGAGCTTGATCTGCACGATGGCCTGGATGTTCGGGCCGATGCGCTTCGAGTCGACGATGGCCGCGTAACCCTGGATGAGCCCCGAGGCTTCGAGCTGGCGGATGCGTCGCGCACAGGGCGTGGGCGAGAGGCCGACGCGCTCGGCAAGGTCGGTGACACTGATGCGCCCGTCGGTTTGCAGCACATCAAGGATTCGTCGATCCGTTTTGTCCAGTTTCATGATTGGCGGATTTCACCACGTTTTGACCAGAAATTGGTGAAACAGCGCATATTCTGCGGCTTTCCCTGACATGAATGGCCATTTTCCGGCGGTGGCGCCGGCGGATCATGCGCCCCATGGCTCAATTACCCGCTGCCCCCGCGCAGTCGGCCGTGAAGCTGCGTGGCGACTACGCCCGCGCCGCGGCCGATTTCCGAATCCCCCAGAACTACGACAGCTACTCCGCCGAGGAGCACGCCATCTGGCGCACGCTCTACGAGCGGCAGCTTGGGCTCATGGGCGAACACGCCGCCCCGGAATTCCTCGCCGGGCTGCGCTTGTTAGGCGCGGATGCGCACAGCATCCCGGTACTCGAAGAGGCGAGCGAGCGACTGCAGCGTCTCACGGGCTTCGAGGTGATCGGCGTGCCGGGCCTGATCCCGGAGGCCGACTTCTTCGCGCACCTGGCCGAGCGCCGCTTCCCCGTCACGGTGTGGATGCGCAGGCGCGATGAGCTCGACTATCTCGTCGAGCCTGACCTGTTCCACGACTTCTTCGGGCACCTGCCGATGCTCGCGCACACGGTGTTCGCGAACTTCATCCAGGCGTATGGCGCGATCGGCGCACACGCGCGCGAGCCCGCGGCCTTGAAGATGCTGGCGCGGCTGTACTGGTACACGGTGGAATTCGGACTGGTTGCTACGGGTCGAGGCCTGCGCGCCTATGGCGCAGGCATCCTGTCCTCGAGCGGCGAGACCATCTACGCGACCCGGGCCTCGGGTCCCGCGCGAATCGCCTTCGACCTGCAGCGCGTGTTGCGGACCAACTACCTGATCGACTCCTACCAGAAGACCTACTTCGTGCTCGACGACATCGAGCAGCTGTTCGACAGCGTGCTGGCCGCGGACTTCGAGACCCTGTTCACGCAGGCCGACCTGCCGGCGTACGCGCCGGACGCGCGCCTGCCCGGCGACCAGCCGGTCGCATCACTGGCCGCGTCCTGAGGTAAGCTCGCGCGCTCGCATGCCGAGCGCCCGCGCTACCAGTTCCCCACTCGCCGTCACCCTTCGCCAGGTCGATCTCGATCGCGGCGGGCGCGCGGTTTTGCGCGACGTGTCGTGGCGCATCCTGCCGGGGCAACGCTGGCTGCTGGTCGGCGGCAACGGCGCGGGCAAGACCCAGCTCCTGAAACTCGTGTCGGGCGCGGTCTGGCCCAAACCGGATCGCGGCCTGCGTCGTTACCGCACGGGCGGCGAATCCTTCGACACGCCGGCCGGAGTCGCGGAGGACATCGCCTACGTCGGCGCCGAACGCCAGGATCGTTACGAGCACTACGACTGGAACTTCACCGCGCACCAGGTGGTGGGGACCGGGCTGCATCGCACCGACATCCCCATGCAGGCGCTGACGCCGGCCGAACATCGCCGCGTCGCAGCCTTGTTAGGCCGCCTGGGCGTCGCAGACCTTGCGCAGCGGCGGTTCCTCACCCTGTCGTACGGCGAGCGCCGCCTGGTACTGATCGCGCGGGCGCTCGCCAGCCGTCCGCGGCTGTTGCTGCTCGATGAAGTGGCGAACGGCCTCGACGCGCGGCATCACGGGATATTCCTCGAGTGGCTGGCGTCGACCGCGCGCTCGAAGATGCCGTGGGTGTTCGCCACGCATCGCCGCGGTGATGTTCCCGAATCGATGACGCATCTGCTCGAGCTCGAACGCGGCCGGGTGAAGCTCGCGGGCTCCATGCGCGCGTCGCGCGCGCGCGAGTTGCTCAGGCAGGAAGCCGGGGCATTCCTGGCGAAGGTGCCGCGCCGCCGCGCACGCAGGCCCGAGCGTCGGCGCATGCTGGTGGAACTGCGCAAGGCCAACGTGTTCGTCGATGACGTGCAGATCCTGCACGGCATCGGCTTCGAGATCGCGGCCGGCGATTGCTGGGTGGTGCATGGCGCGAACGGTTCGGGCAAATCGACCTTGTTGCGCACGATCTATGGCGATCACGCCGTGGCCGCGGACGGTGAAATCCGGCGCGCGGGCGTCGTGCCCGGCGTGCCGCTCGAAACCTTCAAACTGCGCACCGCCTACGTGGCGCCACACCTGCAGACCTGGCACGCACCGAAGATGCCGGTGATGGAAGCGGTGGCATCGGGCCGATACGCCAGCATCGGGTTGAATGACGAGATCACCGCCGCCGATCGGCGGCACGCGGAGCGCGCGCTGCGTCGCTTCGGCATCCTCGGGCTGCGGCACCGGACCCTGGCGGAGATGTCGTACGGGCAGGCGCGGCGCGTGCTGTTCGCGCGCGCCTGGACACGCGAGCCCGCGCTCGCGCTGCTGGACGAGCCTTTCGCCGGGCTCGATCGCGCCACGCGCGCGGATCTCGCGCGGCGCCTGAACCGGTGGCTGGAGTCCGGCGGCAGCTGTGTCATCGCCACCCATCACCGCGAAGAGTGGCCGGCTCACACCACGCACGTGCTGGAACTCGCGCAGGGACGCGCCGTCGCCTGCCACGCTCTTGGAGACGCATGAAGGTGGACGCATGAAGAAACTCTGGCCGGTCGCCGTCGTCGTCATCGCAACGATCGTCGCCGCATTCGTGTACTTCACGCGAGCAACGGCTGACCCCGTGATCGTCACGGTCTTAGCGGGCCCGCCGGCGCCGCGTGTGCCGCCGGGCGAGGCGGGACTGGACCCGGCGGTGCTCGAGGCCGCGGTCGCCTATGCCGCGAAGCACCACAGCACGGCGCTGATCGTCGGGCGTGGGGGCCACGTGGTGTTCGAGAAGTACTGGGACGGCGTCGATTACGACACGCCCGTCGACACGGGTTTCGCGCCGGTGCTGCTGGCGCTGACGGTGGGGGCCGCGCTCAACGACCGGCAGCTCGCCGGGCTCGACCTCCCGGTCTCTAACTACTTGGGCGAATCGGCGGGTGCCGCGGGGCAGGCCACGCTGCGCGAGCTGCTGGCGCGCAGTCGCGATGACCTGTCCGCCGCGCAATCCGTCGATCTGCTTGCGGGGGTGCTGGAGAAGGCGGGCGGCAAGCCGTATCCGCAGCTGCTGGTCGAGAAGTTATGGCGGCCCCTGGGTGGCGGCGACCTGGAATTCCGCCGCGGTTCGAGCCGCTGGCGCCCGGAGGGCGTGGATGCCGGCTGCTGCCTGCGCGCGCGCGTCGGCGACTGGATGCGTGTCGCGGAGACGTTGGCCAACGACGGCGTGTTCGAGGCCAACCAGCTCACGCCGCCGGGTTACGTGTCACGCATGCTGCAGCCCGTGCATGCCGAGTCGACGAACGGCTACTTCACGCGCGTCGGTGGACGATTCGCCGCGCACGATCTCGCGTGGGTGGAAGGAACCCACCAACAGCGGTTGTGGATCGTGCCGTCACTGAAGCTGACCATCCTTCGAGTCGGACCCGCGGCGGGGGCGGGCTGGGTCGAGGAGATGATTCCCGACACCATCGTGCGGGGAACCAGCGGCTGGCAACCGCGCAAGCCCGGCGAGGGCGTCGATCCAAACAGGTTTGCGCCGCACTAGTCCGCTCTGAACTGGCGGCGCCGGCGTTCAGCCAAAGACGCGGCGGATTTTCTCGAGCAGCGCCTTCTCGGAAGCCTCCGCGCCGTCGGCGTCGATCAGCTCCGCGGCGGTGGACACCAGCGTCTTGCGCAGCTCGGGGCTGAGCGCGTTCTTCGCCTCGGCGAGCAGCATGTCGACCCCGGCGGGCGAGATCGCGCCATCGGCCTGGGGCAGCTGCGTGTACACCACGTCGGTGACCTTTCCGAGAAGTTTGGAGAAATCCTGCGAGCTGGGATTGCCGAAGATGGAGATGCCCTTGACCTTGCTGAAGAGGAAATCGCGCTCTTCGAGGCTGCCGGCATTGTCGGCGCCGATCACCAGAGTGAGGACGGCGAGGAAGGCATCCGTGTTCTTCTCGAATTTGATCGGCATGGGAATCCCGGTTGGATCAGCGACGCGTGCGGGCGCGGAATCTACGTGATTTAGGGGGTTCTCGCAACGGACGCGGGGCGGGCGACGCCCCATGCCGACAGATCAGGGCGACAAATCACAGCGTCAGCGCGGTTTCGAAGATTTCGACCGCCTGGCCGACGATCCACACGCCGTCGAGCTTGCCGTCGGTGAACTCCAGCTCCACGTCGACGCGGCCGGCGCGATGCACGTGATGGCCCTGCGCCCCGGTGAACTGCGCGCGGGCGCCGGACTGCGACAGCAGGCCCTGCTCGGCGAGGTAGGCGCCTAACAATCCATGCGCGTTGCCGCTGACCGGATCCTCGGGAATGCCGAGGGCCGGGCAGAACATGCGCGACTCGGTGAGGCAGCCGGCCATGGCATGCGACAGCGTGAACACGAAGAAACCGGCGGCACCGAGCTGCGCCGAGAGAGTAGTCAGGCGCGAGAAGTCCGGCTTGAGCTGCTTGAGCTGCTCGGTGCTGCGAACGCCGATCAGCAGGCGCGTGCCCGCGCCCCCGACTATGCGCAGCGGGCAACGGGTGTCGATGTCGCCCGTCGACAGCGCCAGCGCATCGAGCACCGCGAGCCGTTCGCGATCGTTGAGCTGGCGGCCCAGGGGTGGCGCCGGCTGGCGTACGGCGATGCGGCGCAACGCGCCTTCGCCGCGCACCTCGATGTCGACCACGCCGGACTTCTGGCGCTGGCGCACGCGGCCATTGGTGCCGGAGTAATTCTCGCCGTTGCGCGACAACACGAAGTGCGTGGCCACCGTCGCGTGGCCGACGAAGCTCGCCTCGGTGCGCGGCGTGAAGAAACGCACGCGCAGTTCGTGGTCGGCGCCGTCGGGTTTGAGCACGAACGCGGTGTCCGCGTTGTTGAGCTCGCGCGCGATCGCGAGCATCTCCGCATCGGTGAGGCCATCGGCGTCGAGGACCACGCCGGCGGGATTGCCGGTGAAGCGTTCGGTGGTGAACGCGTCGACCTGGAAAATGCGGATGCGGCGGTTCATGTCGGTCTCTTGGCGGGCGGCGAATTCTACCCGCAAACCGACCGCACTCAAGGAGCAGTTTCCGCTAAGATTCGCCCCACCTCGGGGTGGCCGGTGTTCATGCACCAGCCTGAGATGCGGATGGGCCGCGAACCCGTTGAACCTGATCCGGTTAGTACCGGCGGAGGGATAGGAATGTCGATCTCATTTCGCGCGCTCGGCGCGTTTCCATTGTTGTTTGTCACGTTGACGGCGTCCGCGGAGCCGGCGAGCACGGATCCGGGGCCGCTCGACGAAGTCGTGGTCACGGCGCAGTTGCGCGACCGGAAGCTGCAGGAGTTGCCGGCCAGCGCCACCGTGCTGGACGCGCACACGCTCGAGACCGCGGGCGTGCAGCACTTCCAGGACGTGTTGAACCTCGTGCCGAATCTCAACTGGACCGGCGGCACTTCGCGCCCGCGCTACTTCCAGTTGCGCGGCGTCGGCGAGCTCGAGCAATGGCAGGGTGCACCGAATCCTTCGGTCGGATTCCTCATCGACGGCATCGACTTCTCGGGTGTCGGCATGCCGGCGAGCCTTGCGGACGTGGAACGCATCGAGGTGTTGCGCGGTCCGCAGGGCACGGCCTACGGCGCCAATGCGCTCGGCGGCCTCATCGCCATCAACACGCGGGCGCCGAGCCGCGAGGCCGATGGTCACGCCGACGTGATGTTCGGCGACTACGGTACCTGGGGTGCCAATGCCGCGCTCGGCGGACCCGTGGGCAGCGGCGACACCGCGTGGCGTCTCGCCGCGGGCAAATACCGCAGCGATGGTTTCCGGCGCGACAGTTTCCTCGGCCGCGACGACACCAATGGCTACGACGAGAGCAATGCGCGGCTGCGCGTCGCCGGGCAGCCGTTCGACTCGCTGCACGCGGACTTCACCTGGATGTGGGCCGACCTCGACAACGGGTACGACGCGTTCTCGATCGACAATTCCCGCACCACGTTGTCGGACAAGCCCGGCCAGGACACGCAGCGCGTGAATGCCGCGGCGCTGCGCCTCGACTACACCGGCGCGGACAGCTTCGACCTGATCAGCCGCACCGCGTTCGGCGACTCCACCAGCATCTACTCCTTCGATGGCGACTGGGGTAACGACGAGAGCTGGGGCGCCGAATCGCCGTACGACTACTTCGAGCGCTTCGATCGCGAGCGGCGCACGCTGAGCGAGGACCTGCGCCTCGTGTCGCGCGCCTCGACGGAAGCCGGCGCGGACTTCGCATGGCTCGCGGGCGTCTACCTGCTGCGTACCGACGAGGACGTGCGCCAGTACGACGTGTGGCGCGACAAGAAGTGGGGCGATGGCGAGAGCACGCTCGACAGCGACTACCGCGCGACCAACCTGGCCATCTACGGCGAAGTGGAATGGCGCTTAGCCTCCGCGACGGTGCTGGCGCTGGGACTGCGCGGCGAGAATCGCAGCGCCGATTACCAGGACAGCGCCGGCGCGGCGTTCTCGCCCGACGAAACCATGTTCGGCGGCTCGTTGAGCCTGCGGCACGATTTCTCCGCGCGCACGCGCGGCTACGTCACGCTGGCGCGCGGCTACAAGGCCGGTGGCTTCAACATCGGTGCGCAGGTGCCGCCGGCGGCGCGCAGCTTCGATGCCGAAACCCTGCACAACTTCGAAGTCGGGATGCGCGCGACCAACGGGCAGGGGACGCTCTCCGGCGATGTCGCGCTCTTCTACATGCGCCGTCATGACCAGCAGGTCCATACCGGCGAGCAGCTCGAACCGGGGAATCCCCTATCCTTCGTGCTGTACACCGACAATGCCGACGGCGGCGAGAACTACGGCGTCGAAGGCACGCTGCGCTGGCAGCCGATCCCGCAGCTGCTGGTCGACGTTCGCGGCGCGATCCTCGAGTCCCAGTACTTCAACTATCCATTCAATGAACGCAACCTCGACGGGCGCGAGCAGGCGGCGGCGCCGCAGTACCAATACGATCTCGGCCTCGAGTATCGCCACGCGCGCGGCTGGTTCGCGCGGCTGGACTTCGCCGGCGTCGACGATTTCTACTTCGACACCTCGAACGACGAACGCGCGCCGGCGCGCGTATTGACTAACATCAAGGCCGGCTACTCCAGTGGGCGCTGGCGCGCGGAAGTGTGGGTACAGAACCTCTTCGACAGGTACTATTCGCAGCGCGGATTCTTCTTCGCGAACGAGCCGCCGGAATTCGTACCCACGCGCTACGTGCAGGCGGGCGATCCCCGCCACGCCGGCGTGAGCGTGACGTACAACTTCCGGTGACGGAGACCAGATGAAAATCGGCGTCGAGATCAGCCTCTACCCACTGCGTGACGAGTTCATCCCGCCGATCCGGGATTTCATCGATCGATTGAACGCCGACGGCCGGTTCAAGGTCATCACCAACGACATGAGCACGCAGGTATTCGGCCAGTACGAGGAAGTGATGGGAGCCCTCACGCGAGAGCTTCGTCCCACGTTCGAGCGGGACGGGAAGTCGATCTTCGTGATGAAGGTGCTGGGCCCCCTGGGTTAGTCGATCCGCCGTGACTTTGCCTTCCGAAGTCCTAACGACCCTCGAAGTCCTGGCGATGGTGACCGGGGTCGGTTATGCCGTGCTCGCGGCGCGCCGCAACCGCCTGTGCTGGATTTCGGGAGCGGTCAGCTCGGCCTGCGCCGCGCTGGTGGCGGGCCTGAGTGCGTTGCCGATGCAATCGGGCTTGCAGGTGTTCTTCGTCGGCATGGCGGTGTACGGCTGGATCAACTGGACGCGCAGCTCGACGCAGGGAGAAGTGCCGGTGGGCACGTGGCCGCTGGCATGGCACCTCGCCGCGGGTGTGGCCTGCGTGTTGTTGTCGCTGGCGAGCGCACGCGTGCTCGCGAGTGAAACCCAGGCAGCCTGGCCCATGCTCGATTCGTTGACCACGTTCTTCAGCCTGCTCGCCACCTGGCTCGCGGCGCGCGCACGGATCGAGAACTGGTTGTACTGGATCGTGATCGACGCGCTGCTGGTGTACCTGTTCAACGTGCAACAGCGGCCCATCCTCGCGTTGCTCAACGCCCTGTTCATCGCCATCGCGGCGAGCGGCTTCATCGCCTGGCGCCGTCGCCTTCATGCTCAAATGGTCCCCGCATGATCGACGACGGCCTGTTGCAGCACGTGCCCGGATGTGAGAACGGCGACGCGCCGTACTCCCAGGAGCTGCTCGGTGGCGGCAAGGTCAACCGCAGCTTCCTGGTGCGCACGCGTCGCGGGCGATTCGTGGTCAGGCTCAACGACAATACCGGCCTCGATCCGGGCCTGGATCGTGACCGCGAGCTCGCGCTGCACGGCGCCGCGGCCAATGCCGGCATCGCGCCACACATCATCCATGCCGGCCCGGACCGCTCCTGCCTGATCACCGACTACGTCGAGGGGCGGCACTGGACGCCGCACTATTTCACGCGCATGCGCGACCTGCGCGCACTCGGCCAGCGCCTGCGCACGCTGCACGGGCTCACGTCGCCGGCCCTGCCGCGCTTCGATCCGCTGGCGGCCGCGCGGCAATACGCCGACGCCATCGCGCGCGCGCAGCCGGAAGAGGCGCCGCGACTCGCCAACTTGTTAGAGCGCGGCGCCGGGGCGCTGCAGGAATCGAACAGCTCGCAGCGCGAGCCGTGCATCGTGCACAACGACCTGCACGAAGGAAACGTGCTGACCGCCGACCGCATCTACCTGATCGACTGGGAGTACGCGCAGCGCGGTGACCCGCTGCTCGACCTCGCCTGCATCCTGGCGTATTACCCGCGCGCCATGCCGCACGCGCCGCTGCTGATCGAGGCCGCCGGTCTCGAGCAAGCCGGCGTCACCACCCACATGCTGGTCGAGCTCACGCGCGTGTTCAATCTTCTGACATATCTCTGGTATCGCGCGCGGCGCCTGGAGCGCAACGTGCCGGCCACCGACCTGCAGGTCGAGTCTTCCGCCCTGCGGCGCCTGCTCGCGCTGGCGCCGGACGCCTGACCTCGGCACACTAGCGCCGCGCATCGGCGCGTTACACGAGATATTGGACGGAATGACCACGTTGCAGGTGATCGATCGGGATGGCGTGTCCCACGAAGTGGCGGCCAAGCCGGGACTCAAGGTCATGGAAGTGCTGCGCGAGCTGGATTACGGAGTGGCCGCGATCTGCGGCGGCATGTGTTCCTGCGCGACCTGCCACATCTACGTCGACCCCGCGTGGCTCGACAAGCTGCCGCCGCCCATGTCCGACGAGCGCGACCTGTTGACAGAGCTCGCGCATTACAAGGAGAACTCACGCCTGTCCTGCCAGGTGGAGATCACCGCGGCGCTGTCGGGTCTCAAGGTGACCATTGCCGAAGACGAATAGGCCAAGGACACACCGCGCATGAACTTCTCCACGACGTGGATATTCGTGTTCGCCATCATCGGCGGACTGATCGCGGCGTGGCGCATCTGGCAGAACCTGCGCAAGCTGCAGCAGCGGCAGAACGATTCCTGGGATGCGCGGCTCATCGACCAGCTGCGCAAGCGCGGCTCGGACCCCTTCAAGCCGCACGACGTGGATTTCTTCCTGGCGTTTCCCACGCAGGACGCGGCCGAGCGGCTGGCCGCGCGACTGCGCAACGAGGGCTTCGACGCCGATGTGGTCGACGAACCGGAGAGCGGGGCGCTGCGATACAGCCTGCATGCGCACAAATCGATGCAGCTCACCGTGCCGGACATGCAGGACCTCAGCCGCCGACTGACCGAGCAGGCCAAGGCGATGGGCGGCCGATACGACGGCTGGAGCGCCAAGCAGGTCCCGCGCGAAGGGCCGCCGGTCTGAGCCGGCGGCATCCGCCTAGCTACTTTTTCTTTTCGGTCTGCTTCTTCACGGCCTCGGCCGCGGCCTTGATGGCCTCCGGGTCGCCGAGATAACCGCTCCGGACCGGCTTCAGCGCGTCATCCAGTTCGTACACCAGCGGCACGCCGGTCGGGATGTTGAGCTCGGTGATGTCGGCTTCGCTCACGTTGTCGAGCATCTTCACCATGGCGCGCAGGCTGTTGCCGTGCGCCGCCACCAGCACGTTCTTGCCCAGCTTGAGCTCGGCCACGATGCGGTCGTTCCAGAAGGGCAACACCCGCGCCAGCGTGTCCTTGAGTGACTCGCTCGCGGGCAGCACGCGCGGGTCGAGCTGCGCATAACGGCGTTCATGGATCGGATGGCGCTTGTCGCTGACCTCCAGCGGCGGCGGCGGGATGTCGTAGCTGCGACGCCAGATCTTCACCTGCGCCTCGCCGTGTTTCTCCACGGTCTGCGCCTTGTCGAGTCCCTGCAATGCACCGTAGTGGCGCTCGTTGAGTCGCCAGCTGCGTTCCACCGGCAGCCACATCAGGTCCATCTCGTCGAGCACGATCCACAGCGTGCGCACGGCGCGCTTCAACACCGAGGTGAAGGCGATGTCCGGTACCAGCCCGGCCTTCCTGATTTCCACGCCCGCCGAGCGGGCCTCGAGGCGCCCCTGGTCGGAAAGATCCACGTCATGCCAGCCGGTGAACAGGTTCTCCACGTTCCAGACACTCTGGCCATGGCGAACAAGGATCAATTTACCGGGCATGCGCGACCTCCGTTTTTGGGGGCGCCATGGTAGCGGATTTACCCGCGAAAATGGCCATCCAGTCCGTGTTCGGCGCGCACCCGCCGCGCGGCGCGCGTGGCCGCCAGGATGGCCAGGTTGGCTTCGAGTGCCGCGCGCGACGCGGGCGGATGGTGCAGGTGGCAGGCGATGCCGCCGAACAACAGCGTCTGGCGGCGGACGCCCGCGTGGCCGAGCCGCGCGCACAATTCCTTGTCTTCGGGGCCCCAGCCGACGATGCGTTCGTCGAAGCCATTCACGCGTTCGAGGTCGGCGCGCCAGAATCCCTGGTTGCAGCTCTTGATGGCGACCATGCCGTTCGCGACGTGGCGGGTGGCCCGTGACAGCGCCGGTGCGCGAAGTAGATAGGCGCGGCGCAGTCCGCCGAGGCCCGCGTCGAGCGGCGCCGGCCAGCGCGACGGATCCGCGAGCAGCCGCGCCGTGAGGCGCGCGCTCGTGTGCACGCGCACGCCCTGCGTGAAATACCCGGGCCGCGCGAGACGCAGGTGATCGGCGATGAACTCCGGGTGCAGCAGCATGTCGCCATCGATGAACACCAGGTATTCGCCACTGGCGGCCGCGATCGCCAGGTTGCGCAGCCTGGCGACGCGAAAACCCTCGTGCGGCTGGCGCACCACGCGCACCGGTGTCGGGGAGCGGCGCGCGAACGATTCGATGACCTCGAGTGTCGCGGCCCCCGAGCCGTCATCGGCGATGATGATTTCCCGCGGCGGCGTGGCTTGCCGGCCGACGCTCGCCAGCACCGCGGCCAGCGCATCGGGGCGCTCGTGGCTGGTGATCGCGAGGCTCGGGGTCAGACGCTCTCCACGCGCCCGGCCAGGCTGCGCACGGCATCGACACCCACGGTGAGCGTGGCGAAGTCCGCGGCGCCGACGCTGCGCATCTCGGTGAGCGTGCGTTGCCAGGCCGCGAGCGCATCGCCACGCGCCTCGGTCCAGCGGGCCAGCCGATCCGCGACGCGCCTCGCGCCGGTGACGCGCAACACCTGCTGCGTGAGCTCGCGATGCGCGCGCATGGCGGCGTCGCGCAGTCCGGTGCGGGCCGTGGCCTGCCAGGAGCCATCGACCGTGAGCCGGTCGATCTCCACGTGCAGCCAGTCGAGCCCGAGCGCCGTGCCGAGCTGGAAGTAGGCATGCGCCACCTCGTGCACCGCGGCGCGCTCGCTGCGCGCCAGCGCGACGATGTCCAGCGCCGGTTCGAGCACCGGCAGACGCGCGATGCGCCGCGCGAGCTTCTCCGGCACGCCGGCGCCCGTGAGCTCGGCCCGCACCGCGTCGTGTTGCGCGCGGGCGCCGCCGGTCATGGCCGAATCGATGCTGTCGTCGAGCGCCTGCACCCCCGCGCGCAGCTCGCGTACCGCGGTCTCGATGGGCAGGTCGCGTTGACGATTTCGCAGCAGCCAGTAACTCGCATGCCGCAACAGGCGGCTGGTGCGGAAGAACATGCCGTACTGCACGTCGGCGGGCACGCGGTTGTCGAGCGCCTCGATGTCGGCCCACAACGCGCGCATCGCGAAGACTTCGCGCGCGATGGTGTAGGCCCGCGCGATCACCGAGGGCTCCGCGGCCGTGTCCTCCTGGGCACGCGTCACGAACACCGGTCCCATGCGGTTCACGAGGCTGTTGGTGGTCTGCGTGGCGACGATTTCGCGCTTCAGGCGATGCCGCGTGATGTCGCGCGTGTAGCGCTTGCGCAGCGGCGCCGGGAAATATCGCTGCACTTCGTTGGCGAAATAGGGATCGCCGGGCAGGTCGGAGTCCAGCAGGTGATTGCTGAGCCAGATCTTGCTGTACGCGAGCACCACCGCGAGTTCCGGGCGCGTGAGGCCGAGCCGTTGCTTGCGTCTTTCGGAGAATTCCTCCTCGTCCGGGAGGTACTCGATGGCGCGGTTCAGGTGGCCACCGCGTTCCAGCGCGCGCACCAGGCTCTGGTATTCCGTGAGCCGTTCGCGCGCGCGTTGTTCGAGCACGGACAGGGCCTGGCTCTGCAGGTAGTTGTTGCGCAGGACCAGCGCGGCCACTTCGTTCGTCATGCTGGCGAGCAGCTTGTTGCGCGCGGCAAGCGTCAGGCTTCCCTTGCGCATGACTTCGGAGAGCAGGATCTTGATGTTGACCTCCACGTCGGAGGTGTTCACGCCGGCCGAGTTGTCGATGAAGTCGGTGTTGATGCGGCCTCCGGCACGATCCGGACCGCCGCGATCGTCGGGACCTCCGGACTGGGCGTACTCGACGCGGCCGCGCTGCGTGCAGCCGAGGTTGCCGCCTTCGCCGATCACGCGCGCGCGCACTTCGCGCCCGTCGGCCCGGATGGCGTCGTTGGCGCGGTCACGTGCATCGGCGTGCGTTTCGTCATGCGCCTTCACGTAGGTCCCGATGCCGCCGTTCCACAGCAGGTCGACGTTCATGCGCAGGATGGCGCGCATTACTTCCACCGGGGTGGCGGAGGCGGCCTCGAGACCGAGCAGCGCGCGCGCCTCGGCGGACAGCGCGATCGACTTGGCGGTGCGCGGCCACACGCCGCCGCCGCGCGAAATGAGCTTGCGCGTGTAGTCGTCCCAGCTCGAGCGCGGTAGTTTGAACAGGCGCTCGCGTTCGCGGAACGACACGGCCGCGTCGGGGTTCGGGTCGATGAAGATGTGGCGGTGGTCGAACGCGGCGACCAGCCGCGTGTGCTTCGACAGCAGCATGCCGTTGCCGAACACGTCGCCCGACATGTCGCCGATGCCCGCGCAGGTGAATTCCTGCGCCTGGATGTCGACGCCCAGCTCGCGGAAGTGGCGCTTCACGCACTCCCACGCCCCGCGCGCCGTGATGCCCATGCCCTTGTGGTCGTAGCCGGCCGATCCGCCCGACGCGAATGCATCGCCCAGCCAGTGGCCATATTCGATGGAGATGGAGTTGGCGATGTCGGAGAACGTGGCCGTTCCCTTGTCCGCCGCCACCACGAGATACGGATCGTCGCCGTCGCGGCGCACGATGCCCGGCCGAACCACGGTCTTGCCGTTGACGATGTTGTCGGTTACGTCCAGCAGTCCGCGGATGAAGGTCTGGTAGCTCGCGATGCCTTCCTTCTGGATTTCCTCGCGCGAACCGTTCGCCGGCAGCCGCTTGGGATAGAAGCCGCCCTTGGCGCCGGCCGGCACGATGACGGTGTTCTTGACGTTCTGCGCCTTCATGAGGCCCAGCACTTCGGTGCGGAAGTCCTCGCGGCGATCCGACCAGCGCAGGCCACCACGGGCCACCGATGCCATGCGCAGGTGCACGCCTTCGACGCGCGGGCTGTAGACGAAGATCTCGTACTTGGGGCGTGGCAGCGGCAGCTCGGGGATGGCGTGCGGATCGAGCTTGAACGACACCCAGCTCTTCACCGAGCCGTTGCCGGCCTGTCCATCTTCCAGTGTCTGATAGTAGTTGGTCCGCAGCGTCGCCCGGATCACCGCCAGGTAGGCGCGCAGGATGCGGTCTTCGTCGAGGCTCGGCACCTTGTCGAGCGCGCGCAGGATGGACTGGCGGATGCGTTCCGCCGCGCTCTCTCGCGCGCGCACCTTCAGTGCGAACTGCGCCTCGAACAGCCGCACCAGTTGCCGCGCGATCGGGGCCTGCGAGACGGCGACGCGTTCCATGTAGGCCTGGCTGAAGGGAATGCCGGTTTGCAGCAGGTAGCGGCAATAGGCCCGCAGCACCACGATTTCGCGCGCGCTCAACGACGCGCACAACAGCAGCCGGTTGAAACCGTCGTTCTCGATCTCGCCACCCCAGGCGGCGAGGAAGGCTTCCTTGAACAGCGGCTCGAGCGCGGCGAAGTCGGCGCGCTTGAGGTCGCGCGCCTCGAGCACGAAATCCTGGATCACCACGCCGTGTTCCAGCGCCGTCAGCGAATAGTTGTGCTCCTCGAGCACACGCAGCCCGAAGTTCTCCAGCATGGGCAGGATGTCCGAGATCGGGATCAGGCCGCCCGTTCGCAGGATGCGCAGGTGCACGTGGTTCGCCGGTCCGCCGCTGCGCGCGCGCAGGTTGAGCTGCGGCACGGAGGGGTTGCGCGCGAGCTCGTCGAGGTCGGCGATGTCCTCGAGCGCCTGGGCGGGGTCGACCTCGGCGCGGTAGGCAGGCGGGAACATGCGCGCGTGGCGGTTGGCGAGGTCGACGGCATCGCGCGTCACGCCGCGATCGATCAGCGTCTGCTGCAGCCGGTCTTCCCAGGTCGCCGCCGCCGCGGCGATTTCCTCTTCCACCGCCGAGACGTCCTCGACGGCGCGCGCGCCCTGCGGCGTGCGCACCAGCAGGTGCAGGCGCGCCAGCGTGGAATCCGAGATCTGCACCTGTGATTCGACGTCGGTGCCGCCGAAACGCTGGCGCACGATGCGTTCGATGCGTTCGCGCACCTCGGTGTTGTAGCGATCACGCGGCACGTACACCAGGCACGAATAGAAGCGGCCATAGGCGTCGCGGCGCGCGAACAGCCGCACGCGCCGGCGCTCGTACAGGTTGACGATGCCGCGCACGCTCGCCACCAGCTCGGCGGTGGACATCTGGAACAACTCGTCGCGCGGAAAGTTCTCGATGACGTTGACCACCGCCTTGGCATCGTGGCTCTGCGGCGGCAGGTCGAAATGCTGGATCACCGCCTCGAGCTTGCGTCGCAGCAGCGGGATGTCCGCGGGCGAGGAGTGATACGCGCTGGAGGTCCACAATCCGAGAAAACGGTGCTCGCCGTTCACGTTGCCGGCGGCGTCGTAGGTCTTGATGCCGACGTAGTCGAGATAGCTGGAGCGATGCACGGTCGACGGTGTATTCGCCTTGGTCAGCACCAGCAGGTCGGCCTCGCGCGCCTTGATGCGTGACTGGCCGGTGAGCACGATGGGCGCGGGCGCGCGGCCTTTGTTGACACCGCCGCGCAGGATGCCGAGCCCGCTGTCCGGATCGCGCACCAGCACGTCACGCGAACGTCCGCGCCTGAGCTGGTAGTGCCGGTAGCCGAGGAACACGAAGTGGCCGTCGTGCATCCAGGCGAGCAGCGCGCGCGCCTCGGCGGCATGCGACTTCGGTACCGGCAGCGAGCTGCGTTCGAGTTCGTTGGCCACCGAGCGCACGCGTTCGAGCATGGGCCGGAAGTCCGCCACCGCCTTGCGCACGTCGGCGAGCGCTCCTTCCAGGCGCCGCAACAGTTCACGCGCCTGCTTCTCGTCGGCAGGACGGTCGATTTCCAGCATCTGCCACGACTCGACGCTCGCGCCGCGCTTGTCGTCGAGGATTTCGCGCAGCCTGCCGCGCGCGTCGCGCCGCATGTTGAACACCGGGTGCACGATGAGATGCACGGCGATGTTCATCGAGCTGAACACGATGCCGATGGAATCGACCAGGAAGGGCATGTCGGGCGCCACCACCCGCACCAGCGCGCGGTGCGCACCGGACGGCGATTCGACAGCGAGCGACGCCGCGAGGTCCGCGAGCACCTGGTTGCCCTTGCGCACCGCGCCGAATTCCAGGTGTGACAACGCCGCGGCGGCCAGCACCCGCGGATCGTGCAGGCGCAGGTCGTCTTCCGAGACACCGCGGAAGAAATTGCGCACGAAGCCGGCCACGAGCGCGCGGCGGCTGGCGGGTGCGGAACGCCTGGCGTGCGCGACTATCTTCTCGATGAGCGCGAGGCGGGCGGCGGGAATCTTGCCGAGCATGTGTATCCTTACTCCGCGTGTGCGGGACCGAGTTCGACCGCGCGGCCTAGCAACACGCGCACCAGGCGGTCGAGTGTAGCCAAGTCGCGTGGACTCAGTGGCGCGACGAGGTTGCGTTCGTATTGCAGCGCCATCGGCACGACGCGCGCGTAGACGCGTTCACCCGCCGCGGTGAGCGCGAGGTGGTTGCGGCGACGGTCCTTGCGTGCGGTTGTGCGGTGCAGCCGGCCGGTGGCGATGAGGGAATTCACCGCGCGGCTCACCGCCACCTTGTCCATGGCGGTCCGCGCGGTGACTTCCGCGGCCGACAGCCCTGGATTGGCCGCGAGCACCGCCATGACCCGCCATTCGGGAATCGACAGTCCGAAGTTCATGAAGTAGGCCGCCGCTATCGCCGAACTGACGGTATTGGACAGTACCGACAGCCGGTAGGGCAGAAATTTCTCGAGATGCAGTTTCGGGGGGCGGGTCATTGGTTACAATTGAAACCAATTTTTCGATCGGAGGCCAGTCATGGCCGGAGAAATCACTCCAATCAATCCAATGGGCACCGACGGGTTCGAATTCGTCGAATACACGGCGCCCGACCCGCAGCTGCTGCGGGGCCTTTTCGAACGGCTCGGGTTCCCGGTGGTGGCCCAGCATCGCAGCAAGAACGTGACGCTGCATTCGCAGGGTGACATCAACTTCGTGATCAACGCCGAGCCGGGGTCCTTCGGGCAGCGCTTCGCGCAGGCGCACGGCCCCTCGGTCTGCGCCATGGCATTCCGCGTGCGCGACGCGGCGGCCGCCTTCGAACGCGCCATCCAGCTCGGCGCGGAGCCGCATCGTTCGGACGTCGGGCCGATGGAGCTCAACATCCCCGCCATCGTGGGTATCGGTGGATCGCTGATCTACTTCGTGGATCGCTACGGTGACCGGTCCATCTACGACGTGGATTTCAAGCCGGTGAAGCCCCAGCCGCTGCAGCCCGCCGGCCTGCTGGAGATCGACCATCTCACGCACAACGTGCACCGCGGCAACATGGACAAGTGGTGCGAGTTCTACGAGCGGCTGTTCAACTTCCGCGAGATCCGCTACTTCGACATCGAAGGCAAGAAGACCGGGCTGTTCTCGCGCGCGCTGACCAGTCCCTGCGGCAAGATCCGCATC
>Ga0315910_10001806_pt1 | contig 19317 bp, 13 predicted proteins | sample EdamamesoilMG_FD_204470 | JGI IMG/M metagenome (GOLD analysis project Ga0315910, IMG submission 204470) | Garden soil microbial communities collected in Santa Monica, California, United States - Edamame soil | ecosystem: Environmental > Terrestrial > Soil > Garden | place: USA: California...
CAGGCGCGCAGGTCATCATCAGAAATATCCATGGGCGCATTGTAGGGGTCCCGGGAAGGAGCGGGCCCGCGATTGCAGTCGCGGGCCCGTTCCATCACGCATGAGGCTGCGGGGGATTCAGCCCAGGCGTTTTATCGACTTGCGACCTCGACGGACTTGACCTTGTGGTTCTCCGCGTGGATGCGCGATACGAGAGGGTCGTTCAGCCGTGTCACGACATCGGCGAGCGCGTTTGCGACGCATGCCTTGTAGTTGTGCTGGAGGGCCGTCGATGTCACGCGGCCGCGGTCGAACGAAATGTTCACCGGCCCGCAGGCCCTCTTGGCGGCGTTCTGCAATCGCGAATAGAGGATGCGTGCATCCCCGGGCTTGTCGAGGTCGAGGTCGGTGTACTTGACCTTGACGTTGACTGTTCGCGACGGCGGCTCGATGAGTGACTGCGCCTGGGCGAAGGATGCCTGGAGAGTCGCGGCGGCGACGAGTAGCAGGATTGTGGTCGTGCGAATCATGGATAGGTTCCTCGTTTGATGGCGCCTACCGCGTAGCGGCAAGCGACGTGTCGATCTCAGATTTCGGATTGCGCGCCAGGTAGTAGCTGGTCAGCGCCGGTTCGTTGACCTGCCGGACCGCCCGGTCCATCGCACTGGTCACGCAAGTGACCTGGTTCATGCGCTGGCTGAGCTGCCGGCCGTTGAGAGGTGCGCAGACGATCTCGGCCGCGTCCTTGATGCGCTCGTAGAGCTTGCGGATGCCGGCTTCGCGACCGAGGTTCAGGTCGTCGTAGCGGACGTGCCGGGGAGACGTCGTCCCGTCGAAATCGGCGGCGAACGCCTGGGCAATTCCGAAAGCCGAGGCCACGAGGGCGAGGGCGGCAAGGGTCATGAGGCGCTGGAAAGTGTTCATGGGAATCTCCTGGTTAGTGCTCGCGGCGAAATGGCCGTGGCCCGGAATCTCGACGGAGTGAGCGTCGAATCCCATGGATTGGCACTGGAGGAGTGCTGAATCAGTCTGATTCAGACGAAGATCAGGCGGTCAGGGTAGACAGGGGAGCGAGCGCGCGGATACTCGCAGCGTCTCCCAACTAACAATCCCTGTCAGGAGGTCACATGAGCGACGATGAAATCTATGCCGCGCAGCAGGCACTTGCCCGCAAGATAGATGAGCTGAGCGTGAAGCTCGAGAGTGCCATCAAGGCCTACTTCATCTCCATCACATCGACGGGTCACAACCCGCCTGTGCCCCCGCGGCCAGCGCTCGACCTGCTGGTTCGCGTGTCCGATTCGGCGCAGCTTCTCAACCTGACACTCAAGGTGCCTTTCGCTTCGCCGAATAATTGAGCTCCAGGTAGCGCGCACGCATGGACGCGTTGCGCGCCTCCACATCCTGGAGCAATTCCTGGAAGTCACGCCTCTCGCGCAACGACGCCAGATACGGTTCCTCCCTCGCGCGCCAGGCGCCACGCCAGCCCCGATCGACAGCGCGCCGCAGCGAGCGCATCGCACCATCGCCGTCACCCTGAAGCGCCAGTGACTCCGCGCGCAGGGAGTCAATGCCGTAGGTCGCCCAGCCATTGGCCTCCAGGCGATCAAGCAACGCCTCGAGCCTCTGCAGAACCTTTGCTGCGCGATCTCTCTCACCCACCGCGAGCAATGCACCGCCGACGATGATTGCGGGGGAGAAGCCACTCCGGATGGGTTCTGTCTTGTAGAGATCGGAGTCGTTGAATTCCGGAGCGTCGATCAGTTTCGCCAATGTTTCACGAACGCGAGTGACGTCACCGACGGTGTGATAAAGGCGCACGGCTTCCAGGCGCGTCGCCGGCTCGTCGACGGAATCGATGCTCACGTTTTCAAGATAGTCCTTCAATCCCGCCTGTCCATGCTCTGACAGCGCGAGGCTTGCCTGGATCAGTCGTGCACGCGCCTCGTCGGTCGTTCCAAGTTTGTTCGCTGCCGCGCGGGCGGGCCCGATGAGATTCAGCGTCAGCAGCAGATCGATTTGCGAGAACACGAAAGATGCGTTCGACGGCTCCAGCTTGATCGCCTCGTTCGTCCATCGGATTGCCTCGGGAAGATCACCACGCCCGTCTTCGAGCCAGCTGGTGACCAGCGGTCCCCACGCACTCTCGGGGGCCAGCTGGCGAGAACGCGCACAGGCGCGAGAAGCTTCGTCGAATTGGCCGAGTTCCTGGAGCTGAATGCAGAGATACATCGGCGAGATGAAATCGTGCGGATCGAGTTCGGCCGCGCGTGTCTGCGCCTGCAGTGCATCGCGGGGCTGCGCGAGCAAGCCGTAGGCGATGCCGAGACGCGAGTGGCTGGTCGCGTCATTCGGATTTCGCGCGATGGCGGCCTTGAAGTGTGTGACGGCTTCCGGCAGCTCATTGCTCTCGAGCGCGAGCCAACCCCTGGTGGATTCTATTTCCGGGAGTTCGGGGCTGATCTTCTCGGCTCGCTCGACGTACTCGCGCACGCGGCCAGCGACCTTTTCGACCGGAACTTCCCGTCCGCTGATCGTCGCCAGCAGTCCTTCTGCCAGTCCCACGTACGCCAGCGCGAACTTCGGATCCCTGTCGATAGCCATCTGGAAGAGCTCGGCCGCCTGGTCGTCGGCGTCAGGCGTGTGCTTGTGGCGATAACGTCGCGCGCGCACGTAGAAGTCGAAGGCCTCTCGACCGCGTGAACCGCCGCTCTGCCAGCGCTCGATCATCTCGGGAGAAAACCACACGCGCATTTCCTGCGAAACCGCCTGCGCAATGGTCTGCTGAACGTCGAAGATGTCCGCCTGCACGAAGTCGAACGTATCGGAATAGAAATGCATTCCGTCGGCGCTGCTGACGAGCTGCACGGTGACGCGCAGCGCGCCGCCATCGCGCCGGACCGAGCCTTCGATGGCATGCGTGACGCCCAGTGTCTTGCCGATCGCACGAACATCCTGGGTCTTGCCCTGGTACGCGAACGACGATGTGCGCGCGACGACGTCCACGTTCTGGAGCTTTGAAAGACGGCCGATCAGTTCTTCCGTGATGCCATTGCAGAGCGCGGCGTCCTTCTGCTCCGTGGTCATGTCCACGAAGGGAAGCACCACGAGCGAGGGCGTGATCGCGCGGGGGAAATACCACGCCGCACACGCCGCGATCACCGCGAGCACACAGATGCCGGCGACCAGGGCACGCCGGCGCCTTGCAGGCGCGATCCGCGCAGCCGACACCGGGGCTGGTTTTGACGGCGGCGTGTCGATGGGGAGTGACGTTGTTAGCGCTGGCGCTGGCGGGGGTGCTGGCGAGGGTGCTGTCGGCGCTCGCACGTCTACCGGCATCAGAAAGCGATAACCGCGCCGCGGGATGGTCTCGATGTATCGCGGATGTTCAGGATCGTCATTGAGCGCCACCCGCAACTTGCGCACTGCGGTATTGAGGCTCGTGTCGAATTCCACGATGCCTTTGGGCCAGAGCCGGGCTATCAACTGTTCGCGGGTGACGAGCTCGCCGCAGTGGTCCACCAGTTCGACGAGCACCTGCAACGGCTGCTGCTGCAGGCGCGTGACGACGCCGGCCTTCGACAGATCGCCGGTGCTCTTCGTGAGAATCCAACCATCGAACCCGACTTTGTCGTCGCTGGCCGTCATGGTCCGTGATATCTACGCGGCAGCTTGGCTGGCTGCAAGTGCTGGCCCCGGCGGCCCGAAAGCCGGGACCGGCGACGGCTGGAACTGTTAGTCAGCCTCTATCGGCAAGCCGAAGTTCTGCACCCAGTAGATCTGGCCCCGGCCGCGTCCGGTCGCCACGCCGACACCGATGTCCTGGAACCTGGCGTCCATGATGTTTGCGCAATGTCCGGGACTATCCAGCCAACCGGCGACCACTTCTTCCGCCGACTCCGGCCCCAGCGCGATGTTCTCGCCCGTGAGCCGCGACTTGTACCCGGTGCGCAGCACCCGGTCCCTGGGCTGGCTGCCGTCGCGGCCGCGATGTTCGAAATATTTCCTGCGCGCCATGTCGCGCGCATGGCCGGTGGCGGCGGCGTTCAGATCGCGCGACACACTCAGCGGTGGCGCGGCGGGGAACCGTTCCCGCCCGCACTTCCTGCCATGACTCCGCGCCGCATTGACCAGCTCGACGACGCGCGCACGGACGCTGGCGTTCGAGTCGCGCGCCACGAGTGCATCGGCCGCGGGAGCCGTCGGACTCAGCAGGACGGCCGCCAGCGCGGCAATTCTCATGGAAAGTTTGATCATGGAATGCAGTATCGGCATCTCGCACTGAATGGACCGTGAACACGTACTATCTGGCCAGCCCCCAACCAGAAGAACACGATGAAACGCCGGGTCCCGCTCTTTCTGGCCGCACTCACGATGTGTCTCGGGTTCGCAGGCTGCAAGCCGGCGCCGCCCGGCTATGTCGCCCTGCGAGAGCAGGAGTTCGCGAGCTGGAAAAAACGCAGTCTCGAAGGGACCGTGTCGGGCACGGAAGTATGGGAGTGCGCGCTCTGCCCTAAAGTGCGCGCATACAGGAGCGGCGACTTGTGGGTCGGTAGCGCGGACTGGGATCCGAATCGCAGGCCCAATGAACCCAAAATGTCCGTCTTGGAGATTCCCGATGACTACGCACTGGGCGCATACGAAGTCACGCGCGGAGAATACGAAGCGTTTGTCAGCGCGACGAATCGCGAGATCACCGGCGGCTGCCTGACGGATCGACTCGAGCCGGGTAAATGGGTTGAAGACGCGAAGGCGAGCTTTCGCGATCCCGGCTTTCCACAGGATGAGAATCATCCCGCGGTCTGCGTGAGCTGGCAGGACGCCCAGGACTACGTGGCCTGGCTCAATACCCAAACTACCGGCGGCTATCGGCTGCCTGACGAGGCTGAGTGGCGATTCGGAACATTTGGAGGCGGGTACGAGTTCTATACCTGGGGCGAGACGGCGGAGGGCGCCTGCCACTATGCAAACGCGCTCGACCGGAGTGCGGCGTCACTTCATCCCAGGCCGGGCGCACTGAACTGCACTGACGGCGCCATTGCCACGGCGCCGGTGGGCAGTTATCTGCCCAGCGCGCTCTATTCCTATGACGCGATAGGTAATGCCGCCGAGTGGACCGCCAACTGCGAGGAGAAGCCCGCGGCTCCCGACACTTCATGCGCACGCGCGATCGTGAGAGGCGGATCGTGGAGGTCTTCGGGCCTGGAGCTCCGCCTCGCGCGACGTACGGCTTTTGCCACGGATGTACGCGACAACACGATCGGCTTTCGCGTGGCCAAGACGGTGGGTAGCCGCGAGGCCTCGCTGCCGGACGCCTCGGCATATCTGGCGCGCGGCCGCCGAATGCTGGACCAGATGCAACTCGAACGCGCGCTTTCGGATCTGGACAAGGCTGTCGAGCTGGATCCGCGGAACGCATTCGCACTGGCTGCGCGCGGCTGGACCTATTTCCGGATGATGAAGAATGACGAGGCAAAGAAGGAATTCAGTGCCGCGCTGGCGTTGGGCGCTTCCAATGCTTCGGCCATCGCGGGCCTGGGCTCCATCGCGCTGATGAAGGGCGATCCGAAGGAAGCCATCCGACAGCTCGACAAGGCGTTGACGCTGGAGCCGAACTACCAAGTGGCTTTGGCAAATCGCGCGTTCGCCAATACGGCTGCGGAGAATTTCGAGCAGGGTCTGGCCGATACGGCCAGGGCACTCGAACTTTCACCGTCGGACCTGCAGATGCTGGAGCTCCGCGTTAGCATTCGTGCCGCGCGTGGCGAGTGGAAGCAGGCCGTCGCTGACGTCGACGAGCTGGTCCGTGTGCTTCCGACGCTGGCGTTGGCCCAGGGCAAGGCTGCGGCGGCCTATTCGATGCTGTTGCAGGACCGGGCCGCGATGCGCGCCGCGAATCGCGCGCTGCGGTCCGACAGAACCGCGGACAATCTAGTGCAACGTGCCGACGTGCGGCCATGGTCGGACGCGCCGGGGCGGCGCTCGGACATCGAAGCCGCGTTGGAGCTGGATCCGGTTTCGATACGCGCACTCATGGCGCTGGGCGAGCTGGAGGCGCGCCTGGGCAACCACGAAGCGGCGCGAGACGCCTTCACGCGGGTGCTCGAACAGAATGCCAACGAATATCTTCGCGGCAGAACGCTGTCGCTGCGAGGCATCGAATTCCTGAAACTCAAGGATGTGAACGCCGCAAACAAGGACTTCGAGGCCTATCTCCAGCCTGAGACGAATGCGATGAACTTCAACAACCTGTGCTGGGAGATGATGATCGCGAACGTGGCGCTGTCGCGTGCCGCGGGGTACTGCGACCGGGCGGTAGCCCTGAAACCCGAGGCATCCAACTACCTGGACAGCAAGGCCACGCTGCTCCTGCGCCAGGGAGAATGGGACAAGGCCATCAAGATCTACGATGAAGCGCTGAAGCTCGAACCGAAGAATGCGCATTCCCTGTACGGGAGAGGCGTCGCGTCGCAGGAGCGTTGTCATTGCGAGACGGGCATCGCCGATATGCAGAAGGCGCTGAACCTGCGCTCCGACGTGCAGCGAAGTTACGAGCGCATGGGATTCGAGGCACGGTATCCGGCGACCAGCGTGCTCCCGGAAAGCCCTGAACCATGACGGATGCCTGACTACCGTTGATTCCCCCGCGGAAACCGGAGGCAGGCCCGGCCCGCCAGCAATGCGAGAAGGCCGAGCAGCACAGCGTCAAAGCCGCCACCGCCGCCACACTCCTTATTATTGTGGCGCACTCGAATGGTTGTCGCTCGCCACCCTGTCGGCGATGGCCGGTCGGCGCGTCGCTCCCGCCTCAGGCAATGCGCGCTAACACTGGCGCTGCCCGGGACGTCTCACGCGCAACCGCGTAGCGCTGCATGGATACATCGAGGCCGTGCGCCTGCTCGGCCATCGACTGGCTCGCGGCACTCGCTTGTTCGACGAGCGCGGCATTCTGCTGCGTGAGTTCGTCGAGATGCATGACGGCTCGATTCACCTGTTCGATACCGGCCGACTGCTCGCGGCTCGCGGTCGTGATCTCGGCAACGATGTCGGCCACCTTTTTTACCGCCGTCACGATCTGTTCGAGCGTGGCGCCTGATTCGGTGACGAGACCCGAGCCTTCATCGACGCGACGCACGCTGTCCTGGATGAGTTCCTTGATTTCCTTGGCTGCTGTCGCGGATCGGCCCGCGAGATTGCGCACCTCGGTCGCCACGACCGCGAACCCGCGGCCCTGATCGCCAGCGCGGGCGGCTTCCACCGCCGCGTTCAGCGCCAGCAGATTCGTCTGGAATGCGATTTCGTCGATCACACCGATGATCTCGGCGATCTTCTTCGAACTTTGATTGATGCCGGACATGGCGTTGATGGCGCGCGAGACGACGGCGCCGCCATTTTCTGCCTGCGTGCGTGCAGCCATTGCCAACTGGTTCGCATGCGTGGCGTTGTCCGCGTTCTGCCGCACGGTGCTGGTCATCTGCTCCATCGACGAGGCCGTCTCCTCGAGGCTCGAAGCCTGCTGCTCCGTGCGCTGCGAAAGATTCACGTTGCCCTGGCTGATCTCCTTCGCGCCGAGGCTCACTTTCCGGGCGGCTTCCTTCACCTGCGAAATCGAATCCGAGAGGTTCTGGATCAGTCCGTTGATCCCGGTGGCGAGCGCCAGGAAGAATCCCTGCTTGCCTTCGTCGCGAAGACGGGCGCCGAGGTTGCCGTCGGACGCCTGGGCGACCACGGACTTGATCTCGTCTTCGACCGCGACTTCGTCCGTGCGGTCCTGCCACTGCACGACGGTGCCGAGGCGTTTGCCGCCGGCATCGATCACCGGGCTTGCCATGATACGCAGGCTCGCGTTCCCGGCTGCCAGGTCGGACTGCCTGGCGCTAACTACCGAGAGCACATCGCGCGGCTGGAAGCCGCGGATGCCCGACAGGAACTCCAGGGGCTGGCCGACGAGCCGATTGGCGTCGAAAGACGGCACCACCTGGCGGATGTCGGACGCGCGTCGCTGGAAGATGCCCGTCGCGAATTCGTTGACGTACAGGATCCGTCCATCCGTGCCGGCGAGCAGGGCGCCCGCGCCGATACTGTCGAGGGCGACGCGGATGCGCGCATTTTCCTCGCTGCGAGCCTGTTCGCGTTCCATCGTCGTCTTGAGTTCCGCGGCCGCTTCCTTCTCGCGCTCCGCCAGGGCGCGGAGTTCCGCCGCGAACCGGCGTTCCTTCTCGAGATTCCTCTGCAATTCGCCGCGCATCTGCTCCATCGCGACGACGAGGCTGCCTTCGTCGGCGCCTTTCGTGTCGAGTTGAACGTCGAGTCGCCCCCGAGCCAGTTCCTGCGCTGCGTTCGACAACACGCGAGGATCTGCGCCGACAGCGCTGACTTCGGCGCGCAGCTTCAATGCCATCAGCACGAGAAGCGCGGTCTCGAAAACCACGAAGGCTGCGTGCAGCAGCACGATGCCGAAACCGGTGCGCGATTCGAACACCCACACGGAACTGCCGGAGCGCTGCAGGATGTCGAACGCCAGGTGATGAATGGCAATCACCGCGGCGGCGACGATCAAGGGCACCCAGTCGCGGTAATAGAGCAGGAACGCGAGCAGCACGAATATCGCGAAGTGCATTTCGATCATTCCGTGCATCTGGTGCACCTGCATCGCCGCGAAGATCATGAGAGCGGCGGCGATCGCGCAGCGCGTGACGAGCTCGCCACCGTAGGCACTGACCAGCCACGCGCAGACGGCAAGCGTGGGTACGCCGATCCACAGCGCTTCGGACCAGGTGTTGTTCACCCCGGCGATGGCAAGCGACACCACCGCGAGCGCGGCGACGACCGACAGCAGCAACCGGTCACCGGAGCGATACAGCGCCTGTAGATAGGCATTCGTCTCATTCACGTCGACAACTCCCTGCCACGATTTGCGTTGGGTTCGCAGAAGCAGCCCCAGGCCGTGGTCGCCGGTGGCAGCGGCGGATCACCCTGAAGTGCACGTTCGATCACGCCCTCGACTCGCGCGCCTGCGCGCCCGCACCAGGCGGCATCGCTGTAAGGGCCGAAATACAGCAGCGAGCCGTCGGCGCCGAAGACGAACGCGGCAGGCAGGCTCGACACCCAGTCCGGCATGCCGGCAGCCGAAGCGCTGCCGAATTCGAGGCGCACGAATTGCACGCCGCGTTTCCCGAAGGTTTTCTGGATCTCCGCCAGGTGACGCTCGGTGAAGCGGTTGCAGTCGCAGCCATCGCGGTAGACGTGAACTACCGTGAGCGGCGCGGTCCGAAGATGAGCCGGAGATGCCCCGAGGAAATCCTGAAACCAGCGACGGGCCAGTTCACCCTGCTGCGGTGTTGCGGCAAGGGCGAAGCCCGGCGCGTCAAAGCTGCGCCGGGACTGGAACTCGAAGTACCAGAATGTCATCGCCACGCCTGTCAGCCAGGCGATGACCACGATCCACGGAAGCATCCGCTTTCGCGGAAACATGCGGGGAGTCTAGTTGCCCTTTATCGATGCGGCCGGGGTGAGAGTCACAGATCGTTCGTGCTTCGCAACACGTTTCCACATCGCCCTAGGGTCAAACGGAAACAGGTCATAGCGGGAAAATGTCTCATTCCGAGATTCCCTGACTAGTTTGGCTGGTTCGCGGGCGGCATTCGCGGCGCATATTCCGTCGCAACGCGCGGCGATGGACAAGGGAGGTCTCATGGGCGTTTCGCGACGGCGATTCCTGGCGACGACGCTGGGTGGCTCAGCTGCACTGGGTCTCGGGCTTTCGTGGTCTTCACGTGCACAAGCCTGGGGCGAACTCAGTGATCCCGTGGCTGCAGGCCCGTTGGGTACATCCGCGCATCCTGCCGGCGGATACAAGGTCCTCGAGATCTTCATGTACGGTGGCGTCTCTCCGTGGGAGACGTTTTATGTGCGCGGTGGCATCGCGGACCCCTTCTTCGGCATGGATGCAGCGACGGCGGACCTCGACTGGAGCGCCGCGTGCACTGGCATCCCGTCTCCTTCCACGCTCACGCAGGCCTTCGCCAACGACTCGTTAGGCGCAGTCCGGTGGGGACCGTCGACAGCGCCGTTATGGCGGGCCGACATCTTCAACCGCACGCGCATGGTGGTGCAGTTCCACAATCTCGAGCCGCACGAGGCCGCGATCCCGCTGAATCTCACGGGCCACGTGCTCGGGCGGCCGAACTTCGCCGGCCTCGGCGCCGCGATAAGTCATCGTCATTCGAGCGCCGCGCATCCGTTGCCGCTGTCCTACGTGTTCATGCCGGACGGTGGCGCCTCGGTGGGCGACAACTTCCAGGGAATGACGGCGACCGGCACGCATGGTGGCGAACACAAGCCGCTGCTGCTCATGATGGGCACGTCGATCTCGAGCATTTCCTCGCAGCTCGCGCGCGCCGGCATGACGGCGCAATCGGACAGCCTGCTGCGTTTCTACAATGCGCAATACGCCGACAAGCTGCGCTGGACCACGGGCGAGATCGTGCGCTCGAAGGGTTACTCCGCTTACAACACCTCTCTCACGAACCTGCTGAGCGCGCCGCAACTGTCGACACTGCTGTCGGGCGCGCCGCTCACGCCGGCCAACGTCGCGGCCTGTGCGTCGATGCTGCCGCAGGCGCCGTCGACGCAGCTCGATCGCACGAGTGCGTCGATCCGTGCCGGCGCCTATCTGCTGTCGCAGACGCCAGCCGCAGGCGGCGCGCGGTATGTCGGCGTCATCGACGGCGGGCTGCTGCAGTCGGGCGGCGCGGGGTACGACACTCACGGCGACTCCGTGCGCGTGCAGTTCGTCAACGTGTTCAACGTGGCGGCCGCACTCGCCGAAGTCATCGATCCAGCGCCGACCCCGGCGCCGGGCAAGATCTCGTTGTCCGATACGCTCGTGATCCTGCGCACCGAGTTTGGCCGCACGCCGACCACGGGCGGTTTCGGTCGCGACCACTGGCCGCAGGGCTACGTGAACACGCTCATCGGCGGACCGGTTGGCAGCCGCGCGATTGCCGGCAGCATCGGATTCACGAGCGGCACGGACCGCGGGCAGGCCATTCCCAACAGCGGCGTACCCACCGATCCCAAGCGGCGCTTCACGCCGACGGAGTTCCACGCTGCCGTGCAGATGGCGGCCGGCATCTTCCCGTTCGAATCGGAGAACTTCGGCATCGGCGACATGAGCGACTCGACGCGTGACGCGTCCGAAGAACTGACCGCCGCCAACATCCGCACCCGCGTGCTCGGCGTCTGAGGTTTATTACCATGCGCAAAATCATCCTTACCGCGATGATCACGGCCATCGCCCTGCTGGGTGGCTGCTCCGGCTGCGTGCCCAAACTACCCGAAGCCCGAGACAGTGATGCCGGCGACTACTCCTGGGTGCGCCAGGCCGTGCCGAAGATTGCGGGCCGCAAGGCCCACGGCTATTCCGAGGTCAAGGTGCTGGCCGACATGGTCACCGCGAGTGACCGGGCGACCACGCTTCGCGCCATGTTCCAGCAGACGAAGATGCGGCAGGAGTTCGTCGACCAGTGGGGCGAAAACGTCGTCGACTTCATGCGCGCGCACCGCGAAAGCGCCAAGGGCATGACGGCCTCCAGCCAGTGCCTGGGCACGGCGAAGCGCGTCGGCGACTACACGCTGGGACTTGCGCAATTCGTGCGTGACAACGGGCCGGGCAGCACGGCGCCGGGCGCGGCGTTCAACCTGAGCGACCTCCTGCGTTCGTCGCTGGTGCTCGACGACATGTCGCCCGCGTACCGCGCCTACCTGTTCGGCATGGTGAGCCAGCCCATCGGCGGCAACGAGATCACGGAGCAGAACAAGCGAGACGACCTCGGTGTGACGTTCGTGCAGGTGTACACGCACCGCCAGATCGGCTGTCTCGGCTGCCACAACACCATTGCGTCGACGACCGGCCCCCAGACCTTCTGGAATCGCCACTTCCCGATTCGTGGACGGTTCACGCACGGCCTGTACGGCCAATCCACCGGCCGGCCAGCGGATGAAGTCCACGCGATGCTGCGCACGGATGTCGCGTTCGGCACCAACCAGCCCTGGGGGCTATCGAATTGCGGCTCGTTCGTTGCCGCCGGCTCGGTGCCGAATGACACGTTCACGACGCCGGGCGGTTCGCCCCTCAACGCGTTCTTCGTGACGCCGCGCGGGCGTACGGGTTCGGTCTGGCAGCTCGAGTCCTCGCTCGACACGGGCGTGCGCAACCTCACTGCGCACGGTCTGCGCCGTGGACGCCAGCCGGGAACCTCGTCGGGGCAGTGCGGCTATTGCACCACTTCCGGTGCGTGCCCCAACGGCAGCGGCACCGCGATTCCGCCGGTGACGCCGACGCAGATCGCGCAGGAGAACGCCGCGCGCACCGCGTTGCAGACCGCGGGCTGCTTCGGCTGCCATAGCTCGGGCTCGGGCGGTCTCACGATGACTTCGGGCAACTTCCCGGCTCGAACCATGGGCCTGACCGCAAGCACCGACAGCGCCAAACTACTCGTGTGGCCCGGCGACGCCACGCGCAGCTACCTGTTCGAGAAGATCAGCTCCGCCACGGATCCGCTGCCCGACGGCTCGCCGCGCATGCCGATCGGCAGCACCATGTCGATGTCAGGCATCAACGCAGTGCGTGACTGGATCAATGGACTGACACCGGCCGCGGGTTGCGGCTCGTGCCCGACCTCGGGATGCGAAACCGACTTCGTCGATGGCAACGACGCGTTCGCGTTCCTCACCGCGAGCCGTCTGGTCGAGAGCTCCTGGAGCGAGATCATGGGCCAGCCGCTCACGGTCCCGAACCACTTCCCGCGCAACATGGCCCAGCGCGACATCCTCTGGAATCTCACCGAGCTCCATTTCGTGCGCGGGCACTGGTCGATGCAGAGCCTGCTGTCGCGCATGATGACCTCGGAGTTCTTCAACCGGCTGCCGCCGGCGACGACCACGGGGCCGAGCGCCTATGAGCTGCCTAACTACATGGACCCCTGGAGCGCGAGTGATCCCCGGGTGCCGCCCGTGGCGCTCCCCGGCACCCCGCCGGGCAGCGGTACGGCGCCCACGCCCGATCCGGCCTACGACAAGGACGACGAGGCCAACCGGCCGCACGAGTACAACTCGATGACCGATGGCGTGCATCGATACTCGCCCCGCAGCCTGCTGTATTCCGTGCACGCCGCGCTGGGGTGGCCGACACCACCACGCGACGTCAGCGGATCGAACTACCCGAGCGACACCATGCGCAAGTCACTTGGACAGTTCTATCGCGACGCCGAACCCGGCTTCCGCGAGCTCGGATTCCAGGGCCTGCTGCAGTGGGAAGGTTCGCACGGCATCTGCGCCAAGCCGTCCAACCACACGGGTGACGACTGGATCGATCGGGTCGCGCAGGCGGTCACGGCATTCAACGCCGCCAACCCGGGCAATCCGGTCAAGGTTCGCGATGTCGTGCTCGCACTCAAGGACCGCCTCATCGTGGATCCGACCATCCAGACGTCGACACCGACAGACGCGCCGTCGAGCGAGACAATGGCGCTGCAGGCATTGTTTGGTGGTTCGCTGACGTCGACCGTCGACGTGTCGACGGCCTCGGCCATCGCCGCGCTCGTGCAGAAGATGCGCAGCTACTGCGGTGTGTTGCTCGAGACGCCGCACTTCTTCCTCGCGGGTATTGCGCCGGGCCAGCTGGGCGAAAAGCCGCGGCTCTCGGTCTGCCTGGCGGGTGAGCCCTGCGGATACAAGGCCGTGTGCGAGAGCTACACGGATGCCTGGCACTCCCTCGGCAAGAAACTCACGTGCACGGACAACAGCGTGACGCTCGAGGATCTGCCGCCATTCCAGTTCCCGCCCATCACGGGCTTCTGCCGCAAGGGAGCGTGCGCGGCGTTGCCGTTCGAGGTCCGAAGTCTTCCGGATTGCCTCAAGAGTCCACGGTTGTGTCTGCCCGAGCCGCCTCCCTGTGATCCGCGTTGTGCTCGCATCGACTGCTGCGGCGGCCCTCTGCCACCCATCTCGGGACACGAGTTGTTCGTGATCTGGGGCGATGGCATCAAAGTGCGCGAAGCCGCGGGCGTGCGCATCCTGGGCAAAGACAAGGACGACTTCTCGACGCTCGAACCCGGCACAGTGCTCGCCACCGGCGATGTGCTCGTGCTGTCGACCGACGCCAATCTCAAGGCCGGTGACGACAAGGCTGGATTCGAAACACCGAAGGGCGGGCTGGGCCGCCGCTACGAAGGACAGGAATTCTGGCTGGTGCAGATCACGGGTCCCGAAGCCATCGCGCCCGCGCATCGGGATACCGAGAGCCGTGCCGTCAATATTGCGCAGGCGGTGGACATGGCCAACAACGCGTACTGGCTGCAGAGCGGCGAGGCCGGAGCACCCACGATCCCGGGGCTCAAGCGCGAATCGTCGAACATCCCGGGACGCTCGAAGTCACCGGCGGTGACGCCGCGAACGCTGGACTTCGACGTGCAGAAAAAGCATGAGCGCAGGGAGCGCGAGCTGGCGGCCAGGGAGAACAAGGCGCCGCAGCCGAACCAGACCGCGGAGTGAGTCGCGCGACCAGCTAACTACGGCTGCCTTTACGGGGACCCATGTACGGCAGCCCTGAATTTTGCGAGAGTTGCGCGCATGAACTCCGCTCGATGGCTCTTTCTGGCGCTCCTGCTGACGGCGCTTCCACTCCGTGCGGCCGGGCCGCTGAAGCCGACATTTTCGTTCGACGAAAAGTCTCGTGACGCGCTCGTCATCGTCGAAGTCGTGCCGCAGCCGGTGGTCGAGGAGTGGGGGATAGCGCTCAAGGAGTATTCGCTCGAGACGCGGAAGTTTGTTGGCGGCGTGTTCAGGCCGATTTCGCTCCTTCAGTTCGTCCAGGCGGACGAGTCTTCGCCGCGATACTTTGCCGGCATCGTGAAGCGCGCCGGCACCCACGTCATGTTCGGCCTCAACACCCAACAGCTCTGGGGTGCGTGCTTCGACAAAGGTGCGCCGGTGTTCACATTCGAGCCCGGCAAGGTCTATTTCATTGGCAAGGTCGATCCCAACGAAGCGCTGGTGCGCGTCGTGCGTGAGCTTCCGCGCCGCGCCGAAGTGCCCCAGTGGGTTTACGGTATGCGTGCTTCGTACCAGCCGCCCTCGCAAAAAGTGGGCTGGGAATTGGACGTGGCAGCTTTCATGGCGCGGACACTTCCGCGCGTGAAAGCGCCTTTGCTTGCAGCCGAATCAGTGGAAGTTTCATTCACGCCAGGGAAGGCGCCCGCAGGCAATCCGATTTGCCAAGCGACGGGCTGACGTGAGCGAACATCGCGCGTTCATGGGCACGATTCGCATCGCGCTGGTCGTGGTGCTGGTTGCAGTGGGCGGAGTCGCGCAGGCGGCCAGCGCGCTGTATGCGCACGCCATTCCCAACGAGAAGACCTGGAAGTCGCTGGCGGCGCGCCCACAATCGGCCGCCGCGGCGCGCACCGAGGTCGTCAAATTCATCCTGGATCTCGAAAGTGGCCGTCGCCTGTGGTTCACGAACACGAACCGCTACCCGATCCACTACTTCTTCGCGCGCGACCACATTCCTCGTTCGGCGGCCGAGACACGCGATCACGGTGAGTTCAATCGCATCCAGTACCGTGACGATTCGCGGCGCTTCGAGATGGGCTCCATCGTGCACTACCTCGATTCCGACGAGTGGACGCTCGAGATCGTGAGCGGCGATACGCTGGACGGCGAGCGCATCGTGAAGCTGTATGAGTCGGTTCGCGCGGTGTTGTGGAAGGGAGATCGCTTGCGCTTCCGTCCCACGTCGGCGATGCATGAAGCGAAAATCGCCCCGGTGCGTGATCGGCTGCCCACGGTCACGGCCGACCAGGTGTTCGCCGGCATTCGCTACCAGCCCCTGACTACCGGCGTCACGTACGGATTCCTTCGCCTCGTGAAAGGCACTCTCGATCCGGCCACGGTGCGCGCCGACGAGATCCTGGTGCTGGAACATCTGCCCGATGAAATCCCCGTGAGCGCGGGCGTCATCTCGCGCGAGCTGCAGGCGCCGCTCGGCCATATCGCCATCCTGTGCGCGACGCGCGGTACACCCAACATCGCCGTGCGCGATGCGTTCGAACGCGAGGACTTCTCGGCGCTCGACGGCAAACTCGTGGCGCTCGACGTGAACATGCAGGAGTTCTCCATTCGTGCGGCCACGCGCGAACAGGCGGAGAAGGCCTGGAAGAAGCGCCGGCCCAAACGTCCGCAGGTACCGGCGCTCGATTCGGTGGAGCGGCGCCTCGTCGATGTGTCGCAACTCAAGTTGGCCCACACCCGCTTCGCGGGGGCCAAGGCGGCCCAGCTCGGCGAAGTCATGCACATCGGTGGCCTGGCGACGCCGGGCGGATTCGTGATTCCGCTCTCTTACTACCTCGATCACGCGCTGGCTGTCGGTGTTCCACAAGACCTGGCGGTCCAGCTCGCGGATCCAGGCTTCGCCGAGGACACCGCGCGACGGGCACGCTGGCTGGAGTCGGTGCGCAACTCCATCCAGAAACGCGCCGTCGATTCCGTGCTCATCAAGCGGGTGCGCGAGCGCATCCAGCAGATCGCGCCGGGTTCACGGTGGATCCTGCGGTCGAGCACCAATGCCGAAGATCTCGCCGGCTTCACGGGGGCGGGGCTTTATCGTTCGGTCCGGATCAAGGCGGGCGCGGACGACGAGCAGATCGCAGCGGCGATCGCCGAGGTGTGGGCCAGTGTGTGGCTGCAGGGCGCGTTCGAGGAACGCGCGTGGTATCGCGTCGATCATTCCGCCGTGGGCATGGCAATTCTCGTGCAGCCATTTGTCGACGGCGCCATCGCGAACGGGGTCGCGATCACGGCGAATCCTTTCACCGAGCAGCGGCCGGGGTACTTCATCAATGCGCAGACGCTGGCGGGCAGCGTGACGGGCGCGGGCGGCAACGAAGTGCCCGAACAACATCTCATCTATACGTACACGGACGCGTTCGAGTCGGAGTTGCTGACGCACAGCTCGCGCATGGCGGGTGTCGCGTTGCTGATGGATTCCGATCTGCGCGCGCTGGGCGATGCGCTCGGCAAGCTGCACGACCACTTCATGCATGCGTGGAGTCGCCGCGCCAACGCCGTCGACGTCGAGTTCCTGTTAGCCGGCAACGACCGCCACGTCGTGATCCTGCAGGCGCGGCCGTATCGCGTGGTGTACGCCAAAGGTCAGCGGCTCGACGACGTTCCGCAGTTGCAGTGAGGCAAACCCGGTCGCCGCGCCGGTGGTCAGCTCCTGCTCTTCAGATACTGCCGCCAACCGCCCAGCGCGCTGATGTCCTGCGCTTCGGCTACGCCCAGCGCCTCGCACATGAAACCGCTGACCTCGCTGCCATCCTCGAGCTTCACCTTGCCGATGCCGAGCGGCGAGGGAATGCCGGCAACGAACGAGCCGAAATGTTCAGCCGGCACGCGCCACACTTCGACGTCGATGGCGACCCCGCCATCCTTGACGCGAATGAGGCCCGGACGAAAGGGTGGTCCACCCGGCAATGCGTAGAAGCGGTAGATGGGTGCCGTGCGCGTCGTGGATACCTGCCACGCGCCGCGTTCGAGCAGCTGTTTGTTGAGCGGGAGTCCCGACATGTGCGCGCCGCATACCATGACGTCGATGAAGTCGGCAGCGGGAGCGGGCGCTTCCGCCGCGGGCAGCGGGAGTTTCGTCGCGCCCATGCTGTCGACCGCGGCTCGCTGCAACCGTCCGCCCAGCATCAGCAGGTCAGAGTCGCTCCAGGCGGGCCCGATCAGTGAAACGCCAAAGGGCAGGCCTGCATTCGTGAATCCCGCTGGCACGGCCACCGCCGCGAGATCCATGAGGTTCACGAAATTGGTGTAGCGCCCGAGTGTGCTGTTGAGCCGGATGGGATCGGCCAGTTCTTCGGCGATGCGGTAGTGAGTGCCGGCAGTGGGCAGCAGCAACACATCGATGCCGTCCCAGAGCGGCTGCGCCTGCCGCACCAGCGCCTTGAGACGGTATTGCGCATTGAACGCGTCGAGCGCTTTCGGGTTCGTGCCGCCTTCGATGATCTTGCGCGTCACCGGGAACATCGCATCCGGCTGCGACTTGAGCAGCGCTTCAGTGGCGAGATAACGCTCGGCGACCCACGGTCCTTCGTAAAGGAGGCGCGCGGTCTCGAGCAGCGGCGCAATGTCCACTTCCACCGCCTGCCCACCCAGGCTGCGCAGGTGTCCGACGGCGCCGTCGAACAGTCTTGCGTACTCGGAGTTGCCGAAGAATTCACGTTGCGTGGCGGCGGGAACGCCGAAGCGGAAAGTGGCGGTGCGCCCGAATCCGCGGCGCGCGGCAGGCTGCGATCGGCGGGACCAGGGATCTTCGGCATCGAACCGCACGGCCACCTGCGCGATGCGACGCGCATCATCGGTGGTGAGCGCGAAGATGGACATGGCATCGAGCGATCGGCACGCCGGCACCACGCCGCGCATGCTCAAACTACCCAGCGTGGGCTTGTAACCGACGAGATTGTTGAACGCGGCTGGTACGCGGCCCGAGCCCGCCGTGTCCGTGCCCAGCGAAAAACTCGCGAGACCGAGCGCCACCGCGACGGCCGAGCCACTCGACGATCCACCGCTGATGTACTCGGGATCGAACGCATTGCCACATGCGCCATACGGCGAGCGGGTGCCGACGAGGCCGGTGGCGAACTGGTCGAGGTTCGTCTTGCCGAGCGCGATGGCGCCGGCATCGATGAGCGCCTGGACCACGGGGGATGATTCCCACGGTTGGTAGGAAAATGCAGGGCAGGCCGCCGTCGTGGGCAGCTCCGAAAAATCGATGTTGTCCTTGATGGCAAACGGCACGCCGTAGAGCGGAAGCGCGCCGCGATCGGCCGCCATGAGATCGCGTGCCCGGGTGCGCAGCGATTCATCGCTGACTTCGCTGATCCAGATCCTGCGGTCGGCGTACTGGCGACGCGCCTCGATGAGCTTTTCCACCAGCGTTTCGGGCGTCAGCGACCCATCCCGGTACGCGCTCTCGAGCGAAGTCAGCGAGAGGTCGAGAGTCATGACTGCACCGGACGCAGCACGAGCAACGTGTCACCCGCGCGCGAGGGCGCGCCCGCGACGCCATGGATGGCCTCCACGGTGCCGGCGGAATCGGCGACAACGGCGATTTCCATTTTCATGGCTTCCATGATCACGAGTGTTTCTCCCTTGGCGACGGACTGTCCGGCGGCGACCTTGATCTGCCATACGCTGCCGGACACGGGCGAAGTGACGGCTATGCAATTGTCGGGAAGGTCAGGCGCTTCGCTTTTCGGCGCGCTTTCCACG
>Ga0315910_10001807_pt1 | contig 19311 bp, 18 predicted proteins | sample EdamamesoilMG_FD_204470 | JGI IMG/M metagenome (GOLD analysis project Ga0315910, IMG submission 204470) | Garden soil microbial communities collected in Santa Monica, California, United States - Edamame soil | ecosystem: Environmental > Terrestrial > Soil > Garden | place: USA: California...
AAGGACAAGGTGCCGGACGGCAAGCCGGTCCCGGCACACCTGTTCGGCAACATGTGGGCGCAGCAGTGGAACCGCGTGTACGACGACCTGCTCAAGCCGTACCCGGCCGCGAGCATCGAGACCGCGGATCGCCAGCTCAAGGCGCAGAACTGGGACGCGGTGCGCATGACCAGGTCGGCCGAGAGCTTCTACACCTCGATCGGCTTCCCGGAGCTGCCGAAGACCTTCTGGGAACGCTCCATGCTGACGCGGCCGCGCGACCGTGAAGTCGTCTGCCACGCCAGCGCCTGGGACATGGCCAGCGGCGACGACGTGCGCATCAAGATGTGCATCAAGCCCATCGAGGAGGATCTGTTCACGATCTACCACGAGCTGGGCCACGTCTATTACTACATCTGGTACAAGGACCAGCCCGAGCTGTTCCAGGACGGCGCGCAGGACGGCTTCCACGAAGCCATCGGCGACACCGTGAACCTCTCGGTGACGCCGGCCTATCTACACCAGATCGGCCTGGTGAGCGCGGTCAGGCCGTCGCAGGAAGCCGTCATCAACCAGCAGATGAAGATGGCGCTCGACAAGATCGCCTTCCTGCCGTTCGGCAAGCTGATCGACGAGTGGCGCTGGGCGGTGTTCGACGGCCGCATCAAGCCGGGCGACTACAACAAGGCCTGGTGGGAGCTGCGCCGGAAGTACCAGGGCATGTCGCCGCCGGTGGCGCGCAGCGAGGCGGACTTCGATCCGGGCGCGAAATACCACATCCCCGGCAACACCTCGTACACGCGCTACTTCCTGTCGTTCATCCTGCAGTTCCAGTTCCACAAGGCGCTGTGCGACGCGGCCGGGTTCAAGGGCCCGCTGCACGAATGCTCGATCTTCGGCAACCAGGAAGCCGGCGCGAAGTTCGGCGCCATGCTGGCGCTCGGCGCGAGCGAGCCGTGGCCGGACACGCTGGAGAGGCTCACCGGCACTCGCACCATGGATGCCTCGGCCATCATCGACTATTTCAAGCCGCTGGAAGCATGGCTCGACCAGCAGAACAAGGGCCAGTCCTGCGGCTGGAACTGATGCAGTCCAAGGGGGTAGTTAGATGATAGATTCCACGGCTCCGGCGCCGCAGCTCACCGCGCGCGCCATCATCCTGTCCATCGTGCTCGCGACCATCCTGGCCGCGGCCAACACGTACCTGGGACTGTTCGCCGGCATGACCATCGCCTCGGCCATCCCGGCCGCGGTGGTGTCGATGGCGGTGCTGCGCGCGCTCGGCGGCGGCGGCATCCTCGAGAACAACATCGTGCAGACCGGCGCCTCCGCCGGCACCTCGATCGCCTCGGGCGTGATCTTCACGGTGCCGGCCCTGGTGCTGATGAACTACTGGCCGGACTTCAAGTACTGGTGGGTGCTGGCCATCGCCGGCCTCGGCGGGTTGCTGGGCGTGTTGTTCTCCGTGCCGCTGCGCCGCTCGCTGATCGTCGATCAGAAGATGACGTTCCCGGAAGGCAAGGCGGCGGCCGAGGTGCTCAAGGCCGGAGAAAACCCGGCCGAAGGCATCAAGGTGCTGGGCGTGTCCGCGGCGGTCGGCGGCTTCGGAAAGCTGCTGGCGGCGAGCGGCATGCGCGTGATCCCCGACAGCGCGCTGAGCACGGGGTTCATCGGCAAGTACCTGGGCTTCTTCGGCACCAACATCTCGCCGGCGCTGCTGGGCGTGGGTTACATCGTCGGCTTCAACATCGGCTGCGTGGTGCTGGCCGGCAGCATCCTCTCGTTCAACATCGCCATCCCGATCTACAACGCGTTTTTCCTGCAGGGCAATCCGGAGCTGGCCGCCAGCATCGCCGCCGGCTGCGCCACTCTCACCAGCTCCGAATGCGCCGAGTTCACCGCGGGCACGTTGCGCGGCGCGCAGATCCGCTACCTCGGCGTGGGCGCCATGCTGGTGGGTGGCCTGTGGGCGTTGATCACGCTGCGCCACTCGATCGTGTCGGGAGTGAAGAGCGGCCTCGCGGCGGCGCGCGCCGGCAGCGACGCGAAGATCGCGCATACCGAGCGCGACCTGCCGATGAAGTGGGTGCTGATCGGCATCGTGCTGTTCACGATTCCGCTGGCGGTCCTGTACTACACCATCGTGGACAGCATCGGCGTGGGCATCGCCATGTCGGTCATCATGGTGGTGGCCGGTTTCCTGTTCTGCTCGGTGTCCGCGTACATGGCCGGCCTCGTGGGCTCGTCCAACAACCCGGTGTCCGGCATCACCATCGCGACGATCCTGTTCGCCGCCCTGGTGCTGGCCGCGTTCCTCGGGAAGACGTCGAGCATCGGCCCGGTGGCCGCGGTGATGGTCGGCGCGGTGGTGTGCTGTGCCGCCTGCATCGCCGGCGACAATCTCCAGGACCTCAAGGCGGGCTACATCGTGGGCGCCACGCCGTGGCGCCAGCAGGTGATGCTGGCCATCGGCTCGGTGTCCTGCGCCGCGATCATGGCGCCGACGCTCAACGCGCTGGCGCACAGCTATGGCATTGGTCCCAAGACCGCCGAACATCCGCTGTCGCTCGAAGCTCCCCAGGCCAACCTCATGGCCTCGGTGGCCAAGGGAATTTTCGGCGGTGAGTTGCCGTGGGACATGGTGGCGGTCGGTGCCGTCATCGGCGTGCTGACCATCGCGTTCGACCAGTTCCTCAAGGCGCGCAATGCGCCGTTCCGGGTGCCGGTGCTGGCCGCCGCGGTCGGCATCTATCTACCGCTCGAGACCATGTTCCCCATCTTCGCGGGCGGCCTGCTCAACTACCTGGTGACGCGCAGCTTCGGCAAGGGCTTGTCCGAGGAGGAAGCCGAGCGCCGCAACCGCACCGGCATGTTGTTCGCCGCCGGCCTCATCACCGGTGAAGCGCTCATGGGCATCATCATCGGCTTCTCGATCTACGGAACCGACAACCCCGAGGTGTTCGCGTTGCCGAAGAGCCTGCAGCTCGGCGGCACCACCGGCGAGTTCGTGGGCCTCGCCCTGCTCACGGCCATTGGCTGGTGGCTGTACGCCATCGGCAAGCGCAAAGCGGCCTGAAAAAAGGGGTGGGGACGGATTAACATCCGCCCCATCCCATGCCCGACGCTTCAAAACATCGCGCGAAGCTCATCGTCTGCTTCGCCACGGTCTATCTCGTTTGGGGCTCCACGTACCTCGTGGCCAGCATCGGCGTGCACGCCTTGCCGCCGTTCCTGTTCGGCGGAATCCGCTTCGTGTGCGCCGGCATCCTGCTGGGAATCACCACGCTGGCGCTCGGCAACCGCTTCAGGCTGGATGCCGCCGAGTGGCGCCACATGTTCATCGTCGCCATCGGCAACGTGTTCATCGCCAACGGCGCCACCAACGTCGCGATGCAGCACGTCGCGTCCAACCAGACCGCCATCCTCAATGCCTCGGCGGCCCTGTGGATCGCGCTGCTGGCCACGCGCGGGCGGCGCGCGCACGCGCTCGACCGGCGCACGCTGATCGGACTGGTGATCGGGTTCGCCGGGACGGTGCTCATCATCTGGCCGGATGGCGCATCGATCGCGAACGACTTCGGCTACCAGCTGCTGATCCTGGTCGCGGTGTTCGCGTGGTCGGCGTCGACCGTGTACATCCGCAACGCACACTCGAAGCTCGACGTGCTGACGTTCACCGCGGTGCAGATGACCGTGGGTGGCCTGATGCTGGTCGCCGCCGGCATCGTCACCGGCGAGCCCGCGCAGTGGCACTGGTCGAAGCCGGGACTGATGGCGATGGCCTATCTCACCATCCTGAGCTCATGCCTGGCGTACACCGCGTTCGCCTGGCTGGCGAAGAACACCACGCCCGCCATGGTCGGCACCTACAGTTACGTGAACCCGGCGATCGCGGCGGTGCTCGGCTGGTGGGTGCTGGGTGAGAAGCTGGGCCTGAACCAGGTCGCCGGGATGGCGGTGATGTTCGCGGGCGTGGCGCTGGTCAGCTGGCCGCAGAAGGAAGCCAGGCGGCTGGACGAGGATCAGCAGAAGGAGCCCTCCACCGCGGGCTGTGGTTGACGGGCGGGCGCGTCCGCCGGGTAGTTAGTCTCCGCGCTTGGCGCGGATGACCTCGACGCGGCCGCGCGAACCGATGAACCACGAGCCGACCCAGCTCACGATGCTGACGATGAGCGCGGCGCCGACCGCGCTCCAGAACCCGCCGGGGATGGTGAATCCGGAAAGCATCAGCGCGACCAGTCCGAGCATCGCGGCGTTGATGACCAGCAGGAACAGGCCCAGCGTCAGCAGCAGCGCGGGCAACGACAACAGCAGCGCGAACGGCCGCACGATGGCGTTGACCAGGCCGAGCAGCAGGCCGGCGAGCACCAGCGTGCCGGGGGAGTCGATCACGATGCCGTCGAGCACCGACGTGGCCAGCCACAGGCCGAGCGCCGCGATCAGTCCACGAAGAATGAAACCCGCCATGTCCGTATCCTCAGCTCACGCGCGATCCAGGTCGAGACCCTTTTCGAGGAATACCTTGAGTCGGGCCAGCGCCAGCTCCCAGTAGCGGCGCTTCTGCAAATAGTACGTCACCCAGGCCGGGGCCGAGGGCACTCCGCTCGACAGCAACCGGATGACGGTCGACTGGCGCGCGCGCTCGAACAGGAAGTCCTCGACGATCACCGCGTCCGCGGATGGCATGCCGGTCACCGGCAGCAGGATCAGCCGCATGCGCTGCGAGGTGATCAGCACGTCGATGTGCGCATCGAGCTCCATGCCGGGCCCGAACAACACCTGCATGCGGCCCTTCTCGCGTGGCGTGATGGTGGCGCGCGTGCCGGTCCAGCGCTGCAGCACCGGGGTGTCGGTGAACGCGCGCCATACCCGTTCGACCGGAACGTCGACGTCGACGCGATGGGCGAAGCTGCGGTACGCGCTGCTCACTCGAGCCTCCCTACTTGCGCAGTGCCACCCAGACCACGGGAATCATCGACACCAGCACGATGCCGATGGTCACGAAGCCGAAGTTGTTCTTGATGACCGGAATGTTGCCGAAGAAGAAGCCGGCCCAGACGAAGGCCAGCACCCAGACGATGCCGCCGAAGAAGTTGTAGGCCTGGAAGCGGCCGTAGGCCATGCGCGCGACGCCCGCCACGAACGGCGCGCAGGTGCGGATGATGGGCGCGAAGCGCGACAGCACGATGGTCATCGAGCCGTATTTCGCGAAGAACGCCTCGGTGCGCTGCAGGTACTCGACCTTGAGGAAGCGGTAGCGCCCGCTGAACGCGGGCGGACCTATCCACCGGCCTATGTGGTAGTTGGTCGTGTTGCCGGTGATGGCGGCGATCGCCAGCAGCAGCGACAGCATGGGCGCGGTCAGCGTGTGGCTGGTGTCGACGGCGGCCAGCGCGCCGGCGGCGAACAGCAGCGAATCACCCGGCAGGAAGGGTGTGACCACGAAACCGGTCTCGGCGAACACGATGACGAACAGGATCACGTAGACCCACGGACCGTAGTCGTGCAGCAGTTCGACCAGGTGTTTGTCGAGATGCAGTATGAGGTCCGCGAACCACGCGAGCAGTTCCATGCGCGGGTCAGTTCCGCGCCGCCGCGGTGCTCGCGGTCATGCCCTGTGGAGCGGCGTGCGGTTTGCGGCCCCGCATGAGATCGAGCGCGGCGCGGACTCCCGGGTCGCGGCCCGCCAGCGACTGGCGCGTGCGGCTGTCGTCGAGATCGAAAGGTTGTGCGTCGATGTTGTCCAGCATCTGGTCCGGCTCGATTCCCAGGCCCTGGATGGAACGGCCCGAGGGTGTGAAGTAGCGCGAGGTGGTCAGCTTGATGGCGCGGCCGGCCGACAGCGGCATCACGGTCTGCACCAGCCCCTTGCCGAAGGTGCGTCGGCCCAGCAGCACCGCGCGGTGGTGATCCTGCAGCGCGCCGGCGAGGATCTCGGCCGCCGACGCGGTGGCGCCGTTCACCAGCACCACCACCGGCACCGAGGTCAGCAGCTCGCCGGGCGTCGCCGCCATGCTGAACCGCGCGGCCGGAGTGCGCCCGTCGGCCGAGACGATCACGCCTTCGTCCAGCAGCTGATCGGCGATCTCCACGGCGGACTCGAGCACGCCGCCCGGGTTGTTGCGCAGGTCGAGCACCAGCCCGCGCGGTCGCGTGCCGAGATCGCGGCGCAGGCGCGCGAGACCCGACGCGAAGTCCATCGCGGTGGTGTCGCTGAAGGTGGTGATGCGCGCGTAGAGGTAGCCGCCCTCGAGCGGCACCATCGCGACGCTGTGCACGTCGACCTGCGCGCGCTCCACGGTGAATTCCAGGGGCAGCTCCGAGCCGGGGCGGGTCACGGCCAGTTTCACGGTCGAGCCGCGCGGTCCGCGCATGCGCGCCATGGCCGCGTCGAGATCGCTGCCCACCGGCGTGCCATCGATGGCGGCGATCATGTCGCCGCTGAGGATGCCGGCGGCCGCGGCCGGCGAATCACGGAACGGGCGCACCACGCGCAGCGCGCGATCCGCGGTGGAGACTTCGATGCCGATGCCGGCGTAGGTGCCGGCGGTACTCACCCGCAGGTCCGCGTACTCCTCGGCGTCCAGGAACGATGAATACGGGTCGAGGCCGCCCACCAGGCCGCGCAGCGCATCGTCGATGAGCGCCGGGCTTTCCACCTTGTCGACGTACTCGCGCTGCACGCGCTCGAGCACTTCGGATATCTGCGAGGATTGCGAGCCCGAGAGTGTCGACGGGGCCGGCGCCGGCGCCACCGGCGGCGCGGATCGCGCCACGGGTGCATCGCGATGTGCGAACACCGATCCGCCGAGCGCGATCAGCACGCCGAGCACGATCCCTAGGGCGAGCATCTTCATGGGCGGGAATAATAACGCGGTACTTGCCGGGGAATCAGACCGCGTGGCGCGCGGTGTCGTCGACCAGGAAGGCGCCGGGTGTGGCGGCCGCCAGCACTGGCAACACGTCCAGCACCTCGCCCACCGGCACCGGCCGGGCAATGGCGAATCCCTGGCCGTAATCCACGCCCAGCGAGCGGATGCGCGTGCGGATCTCCTCGGTCTCCACGTATTCGGCCACGGTGGTGATGTTCATGGCGCGCGCCAGCTGCGCGATGGCGCGCACCATGGACTCGGCGCGTTCGTCGCGCAGGATGTCGCGCACGAAGCTGCCGTCGATCTTGAGCATGGACACCGGCATGGAGCGTAGATAGGAGAGCGAGGACAACCCGGTGCCGAAGTCGTCGAGCGCCACGCCGCAGCCGAGCTTGCGCAGGCGCTGCATCAGCGCCTCGGCGTCGTTGATGCTGGCCACCGCCGCGCTCTCGGTCAGCTCGAAGCAGAACACCGCCGGGTTGATGCGGCTGCCCTCGATGCTGCGGATCACGTAGTCGGCGAACTCGTCGTCGTGCAGGGACTGGCCGGAGAAGTTGATGGTGAAACACACGGGCGCGTTGACCAGCAGCTCGCGCCGCGGTCGCAGCATCTCGATGACGGTGGAGATCACCCAGCGATCGATGGTGGGCATCATCTGGTAGCGCAGCGCCGCCGACAGGAAACGGTCCGGCCCGATGGTGTTGCCCTCGGGGTCGAGCATGCGCAGCAGCAGCTCGTAGTGCGGGCGGTGTTCTCCATTGTCGACGAACGGCGCGATCATCTGCGCCTCGAGGCGCAGGCGATTCTCGGCGAGCGCGGCGCGCACGTCGGTGGCGACGTTGATGTCGGTGAAGCGCCGGATGATGCTGACGTCGTTTTCCTGGAAGGTCTCGAGGCGGTTGCGGCCACGGTCCTTGGCGGCCTTGCAGGCGGTCTCCGCCTCGGCCAGCGAACGGCCGAACTCGGCGTCGCGGCCGTTGAACGGCGTGACGCCCAGGCTGATCGACAAACGGAAGCGCGCGTCGACGCCCGGAGTAGATAGACGGGTCACGCCTTCGCGCAGGCCCTCGCCGAACATCGCGGCCTCGTCGATGTCCGAGGGCATGGCCACGGCGAAGCGATCGCCGGAGATGCGCGCGGCCACGGAATTCTGCGGCAGGTGCTTGCGCAGCAGGTCGCCGATCTGCGCGATGGCCTGGTCGCCGACGTGCATGCCGAAGTTTTCGTTGATCACGTGCAACTCGTCGATGTCGACGTACAGCAGGCTCCAGCGGCGCGTACGCGAATCCTCTTCACTGAAGATCATCTTGACGCGCTGCTCGAGCGCGGCGCGCGTCAGCAGGCCGGAGAGCGAGTCGTAGCTGGTCTCGATGCCGGCGGCGACGCGGCGCGCCAGCAGGTCGCCGAGATGCACGTCGCGGCCGATGAACTCCGGGGAATCGAGCCGGCGGAACAGAGCCAGTACACCCGAGGTGCGCCCCGAACCCTGGCGCAGCGGGCAGGCGAGGATGCGATAGGGAATGGCCACCTGCCCGGCCTGGGTCGCGATCCGGTTGATGACCAGCGGATCGCGCCGCGACTGCGTGATGGCCAGCAACTGTTTCTGCGTGCGCGACAGGATGGTCACGTCGCCGGTCTCCGGCCAGGTGAGCGTGAGCCCCTTGTCGGGGACCACGATGCCGGCCAGCACGCACTTGAGGTGTCCCGCGGCGTTCGCGAGCAGCGACTGCAGATCGTCGGAGCCCGAGGCCTGCGGGTGGCTGCCGGTCACGGACAGCAACAGTTCGAGGTCCTTGTCGCGCGCGCTCAGCGACTCGTTCAGCTTGTCGATGTCGGCGCGCGCCAGCAGGTCGCGGCGCAGCAGCTCGAGCGCCGGGCTCAGGTGGTCGTGCACGTACGAGAACGGCAGCAAGTCGGAGTCGTGGCGCGGCTGGTTGCACACCACCGTCACCACCGCGGCGAGCGCTCCGCGATCGTCGCGCAGCCAGAATAGATAGGCGGGCACGTCCTCGGGCAACGCCGTGTGCTGTCCCACGTCGTCGAGGTAGCTGTCGATCTGCGCGATCGACGCGAGTACCGCGGCGAACAGGTCCGGGTTCGGGCTGGCGACGCTCGACCACAGCAGTTTTCCGGTGTGATCGAACAGGCACAGCGCCGCCGTGCGCGGCAGCAGCGAGCGCACCAGCTGGGCGTACGGCTCCATGGAGGATTCGAAGGACATCAACCGGGGAGAATCGCCCAGATTCGCCGCCAAGACATTGATCCAGTTGGCGGAAATGCCCTTAGGTCGAACCCTAGGGCGAGGCCGACTTGAACCAGGGCCGGGGGTCGATGGGTTTGCCGGCCTTGCGGATCTCGAAGTACAGCTCGGTGCGCGCGCGGCCGCCGGTGTCACCCATGGTGGCGATGGTGTCTCCCGCCGTGACCCTCTCGCCCACTTCCTTGTAGAGCCGCTCGTTGTGGCCATAGAGGCTGAGGTAGCCGTCGCCGTGGTCGATGATGGTCAGCAGGCCCAGGCCCGAGAGCCAGTCGGCGTACACCACGCGGCCGTGATACACGGCCCGCACCGGCGAGCCCTGTGCGCCCGCCAACAACACGCCGTCCCACTTGAGGCCGCCGGCCCGGGTCTGACCCCAGGTGGCCACCACGCGGCCGGACACCGGCCACGCGAGCTTGCCGCGCAGCCTGGCGAAGGCGTCCTTGCTGTCGGTGGGAAACTTGTCGATGCGTTCGAGCGCGCGCCGCAGCTCGCGCACCAGTTTCTCCAGCCCGCCCTGCTGGTCCTTGAGGCGGTCCAGCTCCTTCGCGCGATTCTTCGACTCGGCGTCGAGCGAGACCAGCGCGCGGCCGCGGCGTTCACGCGCGGCCTGCAGCTTGTTCAGCTCGCCGCGTTGCTGCTCCTCGAGCGCCGCGAGCCGCTGTTCCTCGTCCGCGAGGCCTTCATCGAGGGTGGCGAGCTCGGCGAGATGCGCGTCGATGGCCGCGATCTGGCTGGCGCGCGCGCGGCCGAAATACTGGTAGTACACCAGCGTGCGTCCCACCTGCCCGGGATCACGCTGGTTCAGCAGTAGTTTGAGAGGTTCCTGCCGCCCGATCATGGAAGCGGCGCGGATCTGGCCGGCGAGCGCGCCGCGATCCTGCGCGAGCGCGGCTTCTTCGCGCTGGCGCTCGGCCGCGAGTTCCGCGCGCCGCGCCGCGTGCACCGCGCGTTCACGACGCAACTTGTCGATCTCGCCCCGCGCCGCACCTACGGTTTTCTCGGAATCCTCGATCTCGCGGCTGAGCTTGTCGCGCCGGCCGGCGTCGCGCTCCAGTTCGGCCTTCACCTTGTCGATCTGCGCGCGCACCGCCTTGAGCTCGGCCTCGGCCCTGGCGGGGTTCGGCTCATCGGCCACGGCGGCTGTCAGCAGCAGGGACAACAGCAGGGTCGCGCAGGCGCGGGTCGATGACATGGGCATATTCTAGGGAAAACAGCGCCCTTGGCACGCCGGCAACCATTTCCAGTCGGGCATCGGCCGGTATAATGCGCTCCCTTTTTTGCCGGCCCGACGTGCCTCGCCCATGGAACGACTGATCGAATACGTGACCCATCACCCGCTGCTGGTCGGCGCGGTGGCGCTGGCGCTGGTCCTGGTCGTCACGACCGAGTCGCGGCTGCGGGCCACCGCCTTCGCCGCGATCACCGCGCAGGAACTGATCCGGCTGATGAACCAGGGCGCGCTGGTGCTCGACATCCGCAAGCCCGACGAATACGCGCAGGGGCACGTGAATGGCGCCAAGCACCTGTCCTCGGACCAGATCCTGACGGCCGGCGAGAACTTCAAGCGCTTCAAGGACAAGCCCGTGGTGGTGTACTGCGACTCCGGGTCGCTGGCCGCCTCGGCGGTCCGCCAGTTGCACGAGCAGGGCTTCACCAAGGCGTTCACGCTGCGCGGCGGCTTCGCCGGCTGGCGCGCCGAGAATCTCCCGGTCGCGAAGGCTGCCTGATGAGTCAGCCGGCCATCGTCATGTACACCACGAACTGGTGTCCGTACTGCGAGCGTGCGCGCAAGCTGCTCAAGTCCAAGGGCGCCAGCTTCGACGAGATCGACGTGGAGTCGACCCCGGACAAGCGCGCGGAGATGATCTCGCGCAGTGGGCGGCGCACGGTGCCGCAGATTTTCGTCGGCGACCAGCACGTGGGTGGCAGCGATGACCTGGCGGCGCTCGAGGCGGCCGGCAAGCTCGACCCCTTGCTGGCTGGTTAACGCCGCATCCGTTTCAACACAGGAAAGACATCATGGAAAACGAGACCGCCGCCGCGGCGAACCAGAACCCCACCGGACCCATGCTCGCGGTGCAATCCGTGTACCTGAAGGATTGCTCGTACGAGGCGCCGAAGGGCCCGCGCATCGAAGGCAACTGGAGTCCGCAGATTTCGCTGGACATCAACACCAGCACCAACGTGGTCGCGCCCGACGTGCACGAAGTCGTGCTCACGGTCACCGTGGGCGCAAAGCAGGGTGAAGTCACCGCGTTCCTCGTGGAAGTGAAGCAGGCCGGCATGTTCGTCATGCGCGGACTCAGCCAGGACGACACGCGCCGCGCCATCGGCACGGTGTGCCCGAACGTGTTGTTCCCGTACGCGCGCGTGGCGGTGTCGCAGCTGGTGACCCAGGGCGGTTTCCCCAACTTCGTGTTGCCGCCGGTGGACTTCGACCAGCTGTTCGCGCGCGGTGTCGCGCAGGCGCAGGCCCAGGCCGCGCAACAGGCCACCCAGGCGAACTGATCCGGCTTCCCGGTCACGCCAGCCGAACCGCGACGTGATCGGAACCGACAACGATCTTTCGCACGATCCGGTCGCCGTGCTCGGCGCCGGATCCTGGGGCACGGCGCTCGCGATCCAGTTCGCGCGCGCCGGGCATCCCACGCGGTTGTGGAGCCGCAGCGCCGCCGACGCCGCGGCCATGCGCGCCGAACGCTGCAATCGCCGCTACCTGCCCGAGGGGAAGTTTCCCGACGCCGTCGAGGTGCACTCCGAGCTCGGCGCGGCGGTACGCGACGCGGTCGCCATCATTCTCGCGGTGCCCAGCCACGCGCTGCGGTCGTTGCTCGGCCAGCTGAAGCCGCTGCTGGCGCGCGATGCGCGCCTCGCATGGGCCACCAAGGGATTCGAGATCGACACCGGCAAACTACCGCACCAGGTCGCCTACGAAGTGTTCGGCGATCGCTACCCGGTGGCGGTGTTGTCCGGCCCGACGTTTGCGCGCGAGGTGGGCATGGGATTGCCCACCGCGATGACCATCGCTTCGCCGGACGAGGACTTCGCGCGGCAACTCGCGCACAGCCTGCATGCCGGCAACTTCCGGGCGTACACCTCCACCGACATCGTCGGTGTCGAAGTGGGCGGCGCGGTGAAGAACGTGCTCGCCGTCGGCGCGGGGTTGTGCGACGGCCTCGGCTTCGGCGCCAACACGCGCGTCGCGCTGATCACGCGCGGCCTGAGCGAGATCACGCGGCTCGGTGTCGCGCTGGGTGCGCAACCGGAAACCTTCATGGGCCTCGCCGGGCTCGGCGACCTGGTGCTCACCTGCACCGACAACCAGTCGCGCAACCGGCGCTTCGGTCTCGCGCTCGCGGCCGGCAAGACCGTGCAGCAGGCGCTCACGGAAATCGGCCAGGTGGTCGAAGGCTACAGCGCCGCGCGCGCGGTGCGCGCGGTCGCGCTGCGCGAAAAGGTCGACATGCCCATTGCCCACGGCATCTACCGCGTGTTGTACGAAAACGAGCCGGCGAAAGACGTGGTCAAGGACCTGATGACGCGTCCGATCCGCTCCGAGCTGGAATAGGGATCAGGGCACGGGCGCCGCGCCCGCGAATTCCTGCTGGCGCCAGGCCTCGTAGACCGCGATCGCCGCGGCGTTGGCGAGATTGAGGCTGCGATTGCCCGCGCGCATCGGCAGCGACAACACGTTTTGCGGCGCTATTTCGCCCAGCACCTCGGGCGGCAAGCCGCGCCGTTCCGAGCCGAACAGCAACACGTCGCCGGGAGCGAACACCGCATCGACATGACGGCGCGTGGCGCCGGTCTCGATGGCGAACCAGCGGCCGCCGAGCGTGGCGCGCGCGGCCGCGAAGTTCTCGTGGACGTGCACCGTGGCGAGTTCGTCGTAGTCCAGGCCCGCGCGCCGCACCGACTTGCGGTCGAGGCGGAATCCAAGCGGCTTCACCAGGTGAAGCTCGCAACCCGTGTTCGCGGCGAGCCGGATCAGGTTGCCGGTGTTCGGCGGGATCTCCGGCTCGAAGATCACGATGTGGAACACGGCGGATCAGTTCAGCTTGAACGCGATGCGGATGGCAGAAAGTCCGTACTCGCAATCGTGCGTGAACTTGCCGCTGCGCACCGTGGCGATGGCGGCATCGTCGAGCGCGATGTCGCCACTCGAGGTCGCGATCTCGGCGTCGGTGGGGGATTCCGCGCCCGGCGGCAGGTAGTAGCGCACCACCGCGCTGCCTTCGATACCGCGGCTCTTGGCCGACTCGGGGTAGAAACGCTCCACGTCGACGCCGCCGGAAAGTTTGGCGCGGCACTTGCCGGCCGCGAGGTCCTCGGCGAGTTTGGGCATCGCGGTGCAGGTGGCCGTCAGCGCCTTCTTGTCGGGGTCGCCGTTCACGTCACCGAGCAACAGCCGGCGCTGCGCGCCCGGGCCGATCAACACCTCGCGTGACAACGCGGTCTTCATCGGGTTGCCGGTGACGAAATCACGCGCGCGCATTTCGATCTTGCAGGCGAGGAAGTTCGCGTTCTTGTTGATCAGGTCGACGAACACAAGGCGCTGCGCGCCGCGGCAATTGGCCTTGAGATTCCACTGGCACTCGTGCCGGTAGTCGGACTGCCATGCGACCCACGAGCCCTTGGCGCCCGCCTCGCCGCGGCCGAACTCCGCCGGCGTCGCCACGCCGAACCGCTCGTGACGCTTCAGCATCTGCTGCAGGATGGCCGCGGACTCGCCCTCGGCACGGCCGCGTTCGGCGACGGACAACGCCTTTTCCATTTCCTGCAGCGACTGCGCGTCGAAGGGCGCGCGCGCCGGAACCTGCGTGCTCTCCCAGTAGCCGGCCGCGACCCGTGCATACAGGTAGCGATTCAAGCGCTCCGCGGCATTGGTGGTGTCCGAGTTGAGGTTGATGAGTTCGAGCACCGCGCCGGGGTAGTCGAGCACCACGGCCTGCTTGAGCCAGCGTTCGCGCTCGACGCGGTTGATCGGCCCGCAGGTGATGTTGCCCGCGAGCTTGGCGAGCTGCCACGGCGCCTGGTCGCTGCCGAGCTGCTCGGCCTTGAGGAGCGGATCGCGCGCCGCTTCGCAATCCGACGGGGTGAGCGCGCGGTACGAGTGATATGCGCCCAGCATCGTACCGGCGCGCGCACGGCCGGCGGCGAGCTCGGCCTGCCAGCGCGTGAGCTGCTCGTCCTCGCTGAGGACTTCGCCACCCAGCTTGATCTCGTCGAGCAGGTAGGCGTCGGTGAAGCCGCGCGGGCTCGGCACTTCTTCCGAAGCGGTGAAGCTCGGGCCGGCGGCGGCGGGGTTGGCCGGAGGCGCCGCGGGAGTCTGTGCGACGGCGACCGACGTGGCGCCCACGAGGGCGAGCAGGGTTTTCAGGAGGGCTTGGGTTTGCATGCGGCGCGCATCGTACAATGCGCGGCCCATGAACGCCGCCGCCCAAGCCCTCGCCTCATCGAAAGACGGCTCGCTGCGTGTCGATTTTTGCGGTCTCGAGCTGTCCTCGCCCATCGTGCTGCTGTCGGGCTGCGTGGGTTTCGGCGAGGAATATACCCGCGTGGAAGGATTCTCGAACCGCGACGTGGGCGCCATCGTGCTCAAGGGCACCACCGGCAATGCGCGGCTCGGCAACAAGCCGCACCGCGTGTACGAGACGCCGTCCGGGATGCTGAACGCGATTGGACTGCAGAACCCGGGCGCCGAGCACGTGGTGCGCAAGATCCTGCCGACGCTGGATTTCAGCGAGACGCGTTTCTTCGCCAACGTTTCCGGGTCGACCATCGAGGAGTACGTCGAGGTCACGCGGCGCTTCGACGATTCGCCCATCGACGCCATCGAGATCAACATCTCCTGCCCGAACGTGAAGGAAGGCGGCGTCGCCTTCGGCAACTATCCGGACATGTCGGCGAAAGTGGTGGCGGCGTGCCGCGCGGTGACGAAGAAGCCCATCATCACCAAGCTCTCGCCGAACCAGACCGACATCAAGGAAAACGCGCGCCGCTGCATCGAGGCGGGTACCAACGGCTTCGCGGTGATCAACACCGTCATGGGCATGGCCATCGACGTGAAGTCGCGGCGGCCGGTGATCGGCAACGTGCAGGGTGGATTGTCGGGGCCCGCGATCAAGCCGATCGCGCTGCTCAAGGTGCACCAGGTCTACGACGTGGCGAAGAAGCACAACGTGCCCATCATCGGGCAGGGTGGCATCACGACGGTGAACGATGCGCTCGAGTTCCTGATTGCCGGCGCCACGACCGTGGGCCTGGGGACTGCGCTTTTCTACGATCCGCTTCTGTGCCGCAAGATCAACGCGGGCGTGGCGGACTATCTGAAGCTCAACAACCTGCGAAGCGTCAGCGAGCTCATAGGTTCGCTACGCACGGACTGAAGGGACCGACAGTCCGTACGTAGCGAAGGATGACGGTCAATCCTTGCCCCGGCGAGTGGCGGTGTAACGCCAGATGATGGCGGCGGCGGCCAGTACACCCACGACGACGAGAACGATGTCGGACGTGAAGTCGTACCGCGAACCCTGCACCACTATCTCCGGGTACTTCGTGCTTTGAACTACGATTTCTTGCATGTTTCCTCTCTTTCCCGGACCCCGAAATGTCCGGACCCTGTTGGGGACAAAGAATGGAACAAGCTCGGGACACTGGAAACAAAGCTGTTTCCGATTCGCGACGGCAATCACGTGCCCCTTCAGTTATGTAACCCTTCGCGCGAATTCCTCCGGAAAAACTGCGAATCACCGCCGAAAAGATACCGCTAACAAGCTTGCGGGTCCCACGGCGCCGAGTGTGAACCCGTCGTGTAGGAGAAGAAATAAGGGACAGTGCTAGGAGCGGGACATGGAGCCCTGTCCCGCCAGGCCAGCGGTTGAAGAGGGTGCCGGAGCATGCATTCCGGCATAACTCGACGAGTGGCTAGTTGCTGTACCGCGACGTCATGGGAGTCATGCCGGAATGCATGCTCCGGCACCGTCTACGGCAGCGTCTCGTCGTCCGCCATGCCGAGTTCCTTCAGCTTGCGGGTCAGGGTGTTGCGGCCCCAGCCGAGCACTCGCGCGGCTTCCTGCCGGTGGCCATGGGTGCGGTTCAGGGCGACACGGATCAACACGCGCTCGAATTCCGGCAGGGCCTGGTCCAGCCACGCGATCGTGCCGTCGTAGGGTTGCGCCTTGGCCCACAGCGTGAGCGCGGCAGCCCAGTCGGTCTGCGCGGCCGGCGTGACGATGTGCATCTCGGACGGCAGATCCTGCAGCTGGATCTCACTACCGGGCGCGAGCGCGGTCAGGCGCCGGCACAGGTTCACCAGCTCGCGCACGTTGCCCGGCCAGCGATAGGCCTGCAGCCGTTCGAGCGTCACCGGCGCGAGGGTTTTCGTCTCCGTGCCCAGTTCCGCCGCCGCCTGCCGCAGGTAGTGGCCGAGCAGGTCGGGTACGTCCTCGGTGCGCGAACGCAACGGCGGCAGCTCGATGCGGATCACGTTGAGGCGGTGATAGAGATCCTCGCGGAAGATGCCGCGCTCGACGCGTTCCTCGAGGTTCTGGTGCGTCGCCGCGATGACGCGCACGTCCACCTTGACCGGAGTCTGCCCGCCGACGCGATAGAACTCGCCCTCGGCCAGCACGCGCAACAGGCGCGTCTGCAGCGGAGTCGACATGTCGCCGATCTCGTCGAGGAACAGCGTGCCGCCGTTGGCCTGCTCGAAGCGCCCGCGCCGCTGCGCGTCGGCGCCGGTGAACGAGCCCTTTTCGTGGCCGAACAATTCGGACTCGAGCAACTCCGCGGGAATTGCCGAGGTGTTCAACGCGACGAAGGGCTTGCTCTGGCGCGGGCTGTGCTCGTGCAGCGCGCGCGCCACCAGTTCCTTGCCGGTGCCCGACTCGCCGGTGATCAGCACCGCGACGCTGGAGCGCGACAGGCGGCCGATGGCGCGGAACACCTGCTGCATCGCCGGCGCCTTGCCTAACAACTCCGGGATCTCGGGCGTCTGCTGCGGCGTCTCGTCGCCGCGGCGCGCGGTCTGGCCGGCGCGGCGCACCAGTTCCACGGCCTGGTCGATGTCGAACGGCTTCGGCAGGTATTCGAATGCGCCGCCTTCGTAGGCGGACACGGCGCTCGGCAGGTCGGAGTGCGCGGTCATCACGATGACGGGCAGCGTCGGGTGCGTGGCGCGCACTTCGCGCAGCAGGTCTATCCCTGAGCTGCCGGGCATGCGGATGTCGGTGAGCAGGACGTCGGGTGCGTCGTTGCGGAATGCCGCCAGCGCCGGCTCGGCGGCGTCGAAGGCGCGCGGCACCATGCCGCTGGCGCGCAGCGCACGCTCGAGCACCCAGCGGATGGAGGCGTCGTCTTCCACGAGCCAGACACGCAGCGCTGGCTGGTTGGCTGTGTTGGTAGGCGTGCCGTGCATATACGTGGGGTCAACGCTCATGCGTTCTCCGGTAGGGGCAGCAGGATGGTGAACACCGTGCGCCCGGGCTTGCTGTCGAATTCGATGAGGCCGCCATGCCGGGTCACCAGGTCCTGCGATACCGCAAGACCGAGCCCGGTGCCGTTGGCGCGGCCGGTGACCAACGGGAAGAAAATCGTGTCGGCGATTTCGGGCGGCACCCCGGGACCGTTGTCCTCCACGGAGATGCTGGCCGCGAGCCGGTGACGCGTGGTGCCGATGTTGACGTTGGCCGCGACGCGTGTGCGGATCACGATGCGGCCGCGTTCGCCGACCGCGAGCAACGCGTTGCGCGCGACATTGAGCAGCGCCTGGATGATCTGGTTGGCATCGACCTCGGCGTTGGGCAGCGACGGATCGTAGTCGCGCTCCACCAGCACGCCCGCACGCGCCTCGCTGCGCAGCAGCCGGAACACGTGCTCGCACAACTCGTGCACGTTGATCAGGGATTTCTGCGGCGCGCGCGCCGGGCCGATCATGGAATCGACCAGCGCGGTCAGGCGGTCGGCCTCGCTGATGATCACGCCGGTGTATTCGCGCAGGTGCTCGTGCAGCTCGCGCTCCAGCAGCTGCGCGGCGCCGCGCAGTCCGCCGAGCGGGTTCTTGATCTCGTGCGCCAGCTGCCGAACCATCTGGCGGCTGGAATCGAGGCGCGCCATGAGCTCGTTCTCGCGCGAAATGCGCTGGCGCTGCGTGGCGTCGGAGATCTCCAGCAGCAGGTACTTGCGTTCGAACTCGCTGTCCATCGGCGTCATGGTGACGTCGATGACACGCTGCTCGCGCCCGAGCGGGCCCGTCATGACCGAGATCTCGCGTTCGGACAGCGTTTCACCGGTGTCCAGCGCACGGCGCATCAGCGGATCCAGCGAATCGGCCTCGAGCACCAGCGCGAGGAAGGGTTTGCCGCGCGCCTGGTTGACGCTGACCGCGAGCAGGTCCTGCGCCGCGACGTTGGCGTACACCACGCACCGGTCGGAATCGAGCACCACGATGCCCGTGGCCAGCGCGCCGATCAGGTCGGCGGGCTCGAAGTGCGCGATGGCGGAAGCGAGGAAGCGTTCAACGGCCATGCGGGCTCCGGGCCGTGCATGGCGTCGAGCGGGCGCGCGCGCGCGCCGCGGTAGTTAGTGCGGCGTGGGCTTCGGCGGGCTGGGCCGCGGCGGCGGTACGCGCGTCGGCGAATTCAGCGTGGGCCGCTGCACGTGGAACGTGGTGGTGGCCGTGCACAGCGAACGGCCGCTGCGGTCCGAGACGTTTGCGTTCACCGTGTGGCTGCCGCGGTCCGGATTGATCAGCGAGGCGCTCGGGCCGTTGCCCCCGACATCCGCGCCGTCCACCAGGAAGCGCACCTGGTCGCCGAAACGCAGGCTGGGCGTCGCGCTCAGCGACAGGGTCACCGACTCCGGACTGTGGAAGGTCTCGTCGTTGCGCGGCGTGAGCGTGCAGCTGTCGTAACGAAAGTCCGGGGCATCCGTCGGCCGCTGGGTCTGCTGGCCCGAATTGGCCGAGGGTGTCGGCGCCGAATAGGTCTGCGCCGGCCGCAGGTCGATGGGTTGGCCGCCCGGCAGCGGGCGATCCGAATAGGTCTTGGTGCCGTCCTTTTCGACGCGCACGTAGGTGGTGGCGAATGCCGTCGTCGCTAACAACGACCCGAGGAATATGGCAAGTGCCTTCTTCATGGGGCCCGAGGATAGCCCCTCCAGCTGAATCCAGCCAAAACGTGGGCCACACAAATGACGGGC
>Ga0315910_10001808_pt1 | contig 19304 bp, 22 predicted proteins | sample EdamamesoilMG_FD_204470 | JGI IMG/M metagenome (GOLD analysis project Ga0315910, IMG submission 204470) | Garden soil microbial communities collected in Santa Monica, California, United States - Edamame soil | ecosystem: Environmental > Terrestrial > Soil > Garden | place: USA: California...
CGCAGCATTGGAGAATGGGAACTTATATCGCCGAACAAGGCAATTGGCTATGTTGAAGCCGTCAGCAAGGTGGTCACTTATTGAAGCGATCCATGAACGACTCCACAGACAGCTTCAAATTGGATCAAGGCCCTGTCCGCCGTATCCAAAAATACAAACCTACGCCGGCTGACCAGCGCTTTCGTCAACGCATCAAACAGGAACGCGGTCTTTGTTGCGAAGCCTGCGGCAAAAAGCCCCAACCTGAAGCGCTGGGTGTTCATCACATCTTTCCGTTCAGAATTTATCCAGAATTTGCACGCGTAGCCGACAACGTCTTGGTGTTGTGCATCAAATGCCATCAGATTGCCACGCGTGGTGAAGGGTCTTGCACTCCCGAACTCGCTTGCTTCTACGCCACACTGCCGGCCGTTGTTCGCAGCCGCCACCTTCCATTCCTCAAACGGAACTCGGCCTCGCAATCAATCTTGGATGCGTTCAAGCGGGGCGATTCCGACCACTGGAACACGATGGCGGTCCGAGCCATTACCCGCTAATTCGACCTCGCTAGCGAATCCCAAAATGCTGCTGAACCTTCGCTACCGCCTGACGCGTGAATGGTTTGTTCACAGGCGTCTTGAAGCCGTGAGCGTTGAGGCATTAGCACAATGGAGTCTTCCTGTTCCGATTTCTTCCCGATGCGGCGCTGCAATGCGCCACGCACGAGGTCTTGAAACTCAGCTTCCGACAGACAACCCTTACCGCGCCTACGCCACACGTAAAGCCGGATCAATCCCCTTGTCCCGAAGTTTGTGCAACGCGTTGGACTGCTGCAGGAGTACGAGGTCTGGCTTGAACAATTTGCCCCGCATGAACCGGTCTCGCGGTATCACCTCAACCGAACGGGCGAAGATAATGCCAACCTGCACCTTAGATGATGAGACACGAGGCGGTGGTCGCGGTCACCAAGGGCAAACTCGATCTCGGCCCGTGGGAACAAATCTTCTACGGCGAGTTCGATGGCCGCCGGCGCAAGCGCGTGCTGGTGAAAATTATTGGGGAGTGAAGTAGCGGTCAGGCATCCTTGCCTGCCGTAGAGTCGGGCTTCCCAGCCCGGCGGAAAAAGCTCACACCAAGCACAGCGCGTGGAACTTTCGTGACTCACAGACCATCGCACAGCAATTCCGGGCGGCAGGATGCCGCCCTCTACGGCAACCAAGGATGGTTGCCGCCACATTCGCTGGCCGTCACTTCCAATAATCCACCCGGGCACTGTCGGATACACTCAACAAATCTGTTCAAACGCCGCCCCGCTCGTTAAGGTCAAACCCGCAATGGAATCCGAAGCTCAACTGCTGGCGCGCTGCCGGCGGGGCGAGGCGGCGGCGTGGGACGAGTTGTTTGACCGCCACTATGCCGCTGCCGGACGCTTCATTCTCCAGCTTGCCTCAGACTTCACGCGCGAAGACGTGGACGAGGTTTGCCAGGAGGTTTTCCTGTCGGTCATCCGCAACCTCCAAAGCTTTCACGGCGACAGTCAGTTTCAAACCTGGCTTTTCCGCATTGCGGCCAACAAGGCGCGCGATTTTCGGGAGAAGCAACACGCGGCCAAGCGTGGCGGCGGGCAAGTGCCAATGTCCTTGCAGGCCGAAGACGCCGAAACGGGCCTCACCCTCGATCCGCCCAGCCCCGCGCCAACTCCTGACCTGGACCTCCTGAATGTCGAGCGCGCGGAACTGGTGCGCGACGCGCTCGACCAGATCGGCGAACCGTGCCGCGAAATCATCGAAATGCGGTATTTCGGCGATTTGAGCTATGACGAATTGAGCCGCGAGTTGAACTTGAATCCCAAAACCGTCAGTTCGCGCCTGAGCAAATGCCTTGATAAACTGGAGACAATTGCCCGGAAGATCTTTTCCGGGGAGAAAACCGGCGTTCTCCCGTCTAATCCCTGACTGCCAATGAACGACGAACGGCCCATTGAAAAACTGCTCCGCCGCTACGCTAAAAAGCGTCACGACGAAAGCGGCCCGCCGCCCGAACTGCACCCGGCCACGCGCCGGCTGTTGCAGGGTGAAGTGGCGCGGCAGTTTCCGCCCGCCCGGCCCGCCCGCGACGAAGGATTTCTCGCGCTGTTGCGGGCGCGATGGGCCTACGCCGCCGCGTGTGTGCTGGTCGTGGGTGTTGGCCTTGTCTTTTTGCGGCTGCACGAGCCGGGTGTTGCTCCCTTCGCCGACAGCAAAGAAGGGTTGTCTTTGGCCAAAGCCGTGCCGCGCGAACCGGAGACACTGGCGCGCGACACGCTCGCAGGGCGCACGATGGACAAACTGGAAGCCGCCAGCGGAGCGACAACTCCGTCGGCAGCACCAGCCGTTCCCGCAGAAACTGTCGCCCCCCGTACCGAAGCGACGAGTCGCCTGAGCTTTGACGACGCCACCGTAAAGCGTACATCCGAGGCGCAACCGGTCGCCCGTACGTTGAATGAGCCGACCGGTGATCGCTACGGTGTTCCGCGCGCAGCGCCCACCACAGCGGCGGCACGAGCGGAGGAGTCACTGGCTTTGCGGCCACAGGCTCAGCCGCCCGCAACCGTCCCCGCGCCCACGCTTGCGGAAAGCAAGACTGCGCCGGTGGGCCTGGCCGGGACGTTCGCCGCTGCGGAGGTGGGCAAGGACACAGCAACGGTGGCGAATCCGAGCACAGCGCCACCGGCAGCACGGAAGTCGCCGAGCCTGCCGGCCAGCGAAGTGCGCGCGCGGAACACGACCCTTGCCCGCGGCGGAGGTTTGGAGCGCGATAATCGGTCAACGCTCTCGCAGTCCTTCGCCAATGTGGCCGGGCCGTCCGCAAGTGAGAAAGCGAAGCAATTGCCCGTCGCAAACGTTCTGATGAATTTCCGCGTCGAGCAGACCGGCGATCAGGTGAGAGTCGTTGATGGTGATGGCTCGACCTACCTCGGCGTGATTTCCGGCGTGCCTGTTGAGGCTGCAGTGGCGAGCGGCGGGAAGAAAGACGCTGCTTCGTTCAGTCAGGAAAACCGGTTTCAAACCAAATCCTATTCCCGCCAAGCAGGTGCGGCTGAGGAGACAGGGCAGTATCTTTACCGCGTGGAGGGTACGAACAGGACGTTGAATCAGGCGGTGTCGTTCGCGTGGAACTTTGTGGCCTCGACCAATCCGTCAGGCGCACCGACTCAGTCCGTTCGCGGAATGGCTCAGGGATTGGCCCCGACGCCGTGGACGGAGGCTGCCATTAACGGCCGGGTGCAGATCAACGCGGGAACGCAGTTCGAGTTGAATGCGGCGCCCGTCAAACCGTGAGCGGATTGCTCAGTTTGCTCCCGCAGGTTTCGGCGCCCATTGCTTGAGGAATTCCAGCAGCTTCGCTGTCTCGTAGTGGTCGTCGTGCTGGAACTCTCCCGCGTCCTGCACGCGGAGCACCTTGCCGTCGGCGTCGAGCAGCACGAGGCCGGGAATGCCGTTGGTGGTGGGATCGCCGTAACGCTCGATGAGATTCAGGTTGTGGGTTTTGCCGTCCACCTCGTCCACATCAATCATCACCAGCTCGTAATGCTGCTTGAAGAACGGCGACACCTCCGGGTCGTTGTGCAGCACGGCGTGCAGGCGGCGGCACCAGATGCACCAGTTGGCGCCGAACTCGGCGAGCACGTGCTTGTTCTCACGCTTCGCCACAACGAGCGCATCGGCGATCAACTTCTCGCCGTCGGCTTTGGTGTCGTAGATATCCGGACCGTGGGTTTGCTTCGACTGCGGCGCGCATCCGCCAACCCAGCACGCGACTGAAGCCGCGGCGACCAAAAGCGCGGCGGTTTTCAAAAGTGGAAGTGATTTCATTTTCTCCATTGGGATTGGATGTTTTGGATCAACCTGCGTTCAAAAACCGCAGCGCGTCCTGAAAATCCTCGGGCCACGGCGCGACGCATTGCACGCGCTTGCCGGTGCGCGGATGAATGAACGCGAGCTTGTGGGCATGCAACAAGACTCGGGGCGCTTCGTATTTCGTCAACTCCGCGAGTCGCTTCGTCTGCCGTTGGCCGTAGGTCGTGTCGCCCGCGACGGGAAAGCCGAGATGCTGGAAGTGAACGCGAATCTGGTGCGTGCGGCCCGTGTGCAGAGTCGCCTCGATCAGCGTGGCTTCGTTCAATCGTTCGATCACCCGGTAGCTCGTGTGGGCGGCGCGGCCTTCGTCTTCGTCGCGCACGGCCATGCGTTTGCGATGCGTGGGATGGCGCGCGATGGCGGCGCGGATGTTGCCCTCGTCCCTCGGTAACACGCCGCACAGGATGGCGAGATAGATTTTCTCCACGGAGCGACCGGCAAATTGAGCAGAGAGCGCAACGTGCGTTTCGTCATTTTTCGCCACGACGAGGCAACCGCTGGTTTCCTTGTCCAGCCGGTGAACAATCCCGGGCCGGGCCACGCCACCAATGCCGCTGAGCTGGCCGCGACAATGATGCAGCAACGCGTTGACGAGCGTATGCTCTTCATTGCCCGCCGCCGGATGCACAACGAGGCCGGCGGGTTTGTTCAAGACGAGCAACGCTTCGTCCTCGAACAGGATGGCGAGCGGAATGTTTTCGGGCAGCGCTTCAGCAGGCCGGGCCTCCGGCCATTCGACGCGGACAACTTCTCCCGCCCGCGGCGAATGGGTAGGTTTGATTTTCTGGCCGTTGACCGTGACGTGACCCTGTGCAATCAAGCGTTGAAGCGCGCCGCGCGAGGCAGCCGGGAATCGGTGACGCAGGAACGTATCGAACCGCTCCGCTGGCAGCGAGTGTTCGATGGCAAAGGTTTCGGAACGAACGGGCATCGTTACAGCGCTGCACCGTAAGAACGTTTCAACGTCTTCACGATTTGACGATTTCCGCAGCTTTCGGAGACTGGTCGCTTCTCCAGCTCAACCAGAACACCAGCGCCACGCCCACGCAGATGCCGCTATCCGCGACGTTGAAGGCGGGAAAACCCACTTCTTCGCCGCCGCGTCGGTACATGTAGAAATAAATGAAATCAATCACCTGTTGCCGGCTGGGCATCAGCCGGTCGGTGAGATTGCCGGCGATGCCGCCGAAAATAAACCCGAAGGCAAGCTGGCCGAGCAGGGTTTTGGACTCGAAGTGATGCCGGCTCAGGAAGAGCACCAGCAGCGCAACCAATGCAATGATGGCGAGCAGTTCGTTGTTGCCGCGAAACATGCTCCACGCCGCGCCGGTGTTGCCCCAATGCACGAACTTGAAGAACCCGTCCACGATCACGCGCTCCTCGCCCTTGTCGAGCCATTGCAGCACGAAATACTTCGTGAACTGGTCGAGGCCATAAACGATGGCCGCAATCACCGCGATTCGGCGATTCGGCGTGCGTAATAGTGAGTTGGCCATATGACTGGGCGGGCCATTTAAGCGGATAACGCTGAAAACTCAATGCGTTTCGTGGCGGCGACGGCAACGGGAACTTCACCGGCAATGTAAGCGCGATCAATCTGAACGATTTCCCTGGGAATCGGTATTTCGTGGTGGTTGTTCCTGAAGCCTCCACGTACGCGTTGGCGGATCTGGGTCTGGCCTCGCTGCTGGCTTTCCGTCGGCGGATGTAATCGGCAACGATATTCGCTTTTATGTGGCGGCAGGTCTGTCGTGCTTCCCTGCAGATCCCGGCTGACGGAGAAGTGCGCGAAACCCGATTATTACCTGGCCGCTTTCATCTCCGCGACGTGTTTATGGATCGCCGCCTTCATCGCGCGATCGGCTTCTTCAGAAACGCGATGCGTGCTGGGCGGATCGTCGAAGATTTCCTTCCGTCCGGGCAGCGCATTGTAAGCGGCATAAACGCTGGTGGGAGGACAGGTCGTATCAATGAAACCCACGGTCACTATTCCCGGCACAGTGGCGCGCGTGGCAAAATTCACCATGTCGTAATAGCGCGCCACTTGGAGGACGTTTGCGTCCGGCTTGCCATCCGCGCCCAGCGGCACCAGCTTGGGCCAGCCGCTGATGCGATTGGCCATCGCGCCAGTGTGATCGCACATGGCCGGCACGCCGGCGGCAAAGAACGTCACGCGCGGGTCGAGTCCGGCGGCGACGATGGCTTGCGCACCACCCTGGCTGCTGCCATGCACCACCAGCACGCGGCCATCCCATTCCGGTTGCAAGGTCAGGAAATCAATGGCCCGCACCAGCCTCAAAAACATGCCCAGGAAATAAACCGTGTCGCGCGATTCGCGGCCTCGTTGGCGATAGCCCATCAATTCGCCCCGCTCCAGCTCCCGGTAGAACTCCGCCGGCTTGCCGTTGGGGATTCCGTGCGCGTTGATGTCCAGCGCCAGAAAACCCTGTTGGGCCCAGGTGGCTGCGGTTCCCAAACCCGCGCTTCGCACGCCGGCGCCATGCACCGTGAGCATGATCGGCAGGCTCCTGGCTTTTGCGCCAACGGGTTTTGCGAAGTAACCGGATACCGGAGCGCCCACGGAATCCGCCTGTAGATCGAAGCACTCGACTTCCGCCTGCGGAGACTTCACTGGCGTGAGCCGCGGATTGATGGGAATGGCGACAAGCTTCTTTTTCTGCGCAGACCAAAAGGCATCAAAATCGTTGGGCACGGACAGACTGGGTTTGATTTTTAGCGGCTCAATGCCCGCCCCGGCAGTGGCCGTCAAGTTGGAGCCCACCGGTGACTCAAACCACACTTTGCACTGGAGAAACCCTGGTTCATCGAGGTGGCTCGGCACCACGCCGCTACCGTTGGTCAGCGTGAGACGGCCAACCCGTTCCGGTGGGAATCCATCCTTGCTGGTGCTCCACCTGATTTCGGCGCTGGGCAATGGCTTGCCGTTTTGGAGCAACGTCACGTCAAAGCGGACCACCTCGCCCTGCTGGTATAACGCATTCGTGCGCGCTGTCTGGACGGTGATTTGGTAGTTGGTGGAGGCCAGTTGTGCCCAAGTCGGGAGCGCGAAAAGGACAGGAACGATAATACCGATGGCCAGCAGGCGAAGTCTGCGTTGAAGCGATATTGGCTTTCTCATGGGTCAAGGCTCTTTCCCGTTCACATCGACGGCTTCGTTGTCAACTGCTGGAACGTTGACGATTTTTCTCGTTGGATGCAATGGCTGAGAATTCGTCACCAAGATGCAGCGACGTTCGCGGGCAGTTTTCGCTCGCCGAAGCGGGCGCGCTGATAAGATAGACCCGCGAACCGAAGCCGTGTGCCCCGCGGCGCACTTGAAAGAATTGCGCCTTGATCCTCTAACATCTGCGCAGCGCTGCCTTCCGGTTCTTGTCAACCGCAGCCGACCGGCTATGCTCCAAATCGTATTTGCGCGCCCCCGTAGCTCAAATGGATAGAGCAATCGTTTCCTAAACGATGGATCACGGTTCAATTCCGTGCGGGGGTACCACTCAGGCGATGGTTGGATCAATCTCACCCGGCTGCCAAAGCATCCGCCCCTCCATCCCACCCGCAATGACCAGTGTCTGACCCGTGATGTGGCCGGCAAGCGCGTCTGATGAAAGATACACCACGGCGTTGGCCATGTCTTCAGGTCGCGCGATCTTTGGCAACGCCATCGTGGCGGTGACTTTGCGGATCATTTGCGCGTCGCCGAGTTTGGCGGCATTGCGCGGAACCACCGTCCAGCCCGGGCACACGCAGTTGATCCGACCGCCGCAATAGTTCTTTGAATGCGGCGCAAGCCGGGACAATTCGTTCTTTAGTGAACGCGTCAGCCCAAACGCCATTGCGGACTTTGCCGCCGCGTAATCCGCGTGGCCCGCTTCGCCGAACACTGCCGCCGTCGAACCGATGAGCACAGCGTTGCCGCGCTTCTGCTTCTCGACGAGCCGGAAAAACTCCCGCGTGCAGAGAAACGCCGAGGTTAACACGCCGTCCAACGTAAGCCGCCATTGCTTGAGAGACATCTTGTGGAATGGCACCGATTGCGTCTCCCACCAACCGGCATTGGCGATCAGGGTGTCCACGCGGCCAAAGCGTTTCAGCGCCTGCGCAAACAGCTTCTTGACCGCGGCCTCCTTCGTGAGGTCACCTGCGACAACCAGTGATTCCGCCGGCGACAACTCCCGTTGCAGTCTCACTGCGCCAGTTCGATTGCGATGGCAATGCAGGACCAGCCTCGCGCCTTCCGCCGCGAAAGCCCGCGCGATTGCCGAACCGATCCCGCCAGATGCGCCGGTGATGAGAACCACCTGGTTGGCGAGCTGTGAATTCATTTGGCCGGCGCGTCGCCAAAATGCGCTTTCCACGAAACATACGCCGCTTCATCCGCCAGCAGCGCATCCATTGCAGCCGCGAGCGGCTCGACGCGCGCCACGCCGGAGAACACCGCGCGGTCGCCGATGGAATTCTCGATCAGGAATGTGGGCCGCTGGGTCACTTGCAAGGCGTCAAACTCGGCAGCGCTACGCTCTACCCGTTCGGCAACCTCCTTCGACTTCGCCCGCACAAGCAGTCTGGTCTTGTTCAACTTCGCGGCTTTCACTGCCACACTTACAGCCACGTCCCAGCGGCCAACCTTCTTTCCCTCCCGCATCGCGGCATTCGCGATAGCGAGGCGGACGCGATCATCAGTTACTCCAAAATCCCTGGCCGCCTCCGACACCAGATTCGGTTCAAGCATCAGCCGATGGTCTGTGTCGAACCAGCCGGAGTTGAGCATGTAGGGCGAGCGCATGATGGAACCGCTGCGGCGATAAAACCACTCACACTGATTCTTGGAGACTGGATAGGCGTCCTCCGGCATCTGCGCAATCTTCCAGCCGAACTCGACGCGGCCCGCGTAACGGCGTTTCAACTCCGCCCATGCCGGCTCGGCCCAATGGCACCACGAAGAAACCACTTCGAGGTAGTAGGTAATCTTGGTCATGGGCGAAGTTTTCCAAAGGCACGCCGGGGAGTCCATCTGCAAAGCGAAGCTTCAAGATCCAAGCACCAAGCTTCAATGAAATGCCAAACTCCAAACCTCAACGAATCATACTGGCGATTCCCGAGGTTTGGAGTTTGAGGATTGGAGTTTCTTTGGTGCTTGGAATTTGGGATTTGGTGCTTCCCCTACGGCTGACTGGTGATCTTCTGCCAGTCCGTCCCTTGCGCCCCGGCGTAAACGGCGAAGGCGCGCTCGTTCTGGATCAACACCGCGCGCACCACGCTTGAATCATCCGCGTAACCGAGACTCAGCACGCTGTCCGGAATCACGCCGCCCTTTTTGTGCGCGTAGATAAGCGCAAAAACCGCCTGGGCCACGGCCTGATAGGGCAGTTCTTTGTAAGCGCCCTCAACGGCATCCTCCACCGCGTTGGCGAGGAATTCCAGTTGATCCACCAGGTGCGGAAAGAGCGGTGCGTGAATCTGCGTGAACTCCAGTTTCCACTGCGGCAATTGACGCAGCACCTTCTCGGCGACGCTGGGCGTGATGCTCGCCGCCCCATTGTTCACGAACTTGGCGATTTCTGGCATGAGCCGAGACTAAACAAATCTGGCGGAAGGACAAAGGGAAAAACCGGGCGGCATGCACATTGTAACTTTAGCCGCAGCCTATCCCCTGGTAGGCGTTTCAGGTTCATTTGGTTTTGGGTGGTTCGGTGTTTTTCTTTTGAGGCTGAGCCTTCCGGAGTTCGTAGCGAGTCAGCCCTTTAGCTTCAGCGGCTTCAAAGCTTTTCGGCGACTCTTCCTCACCGCCCCCTAACGCGGCCAAGGTCAGTGTCCCGTCCTCAATCTTGTAGATGGCGACGACCACTTTGCCGACGCTACTTTCCTGTCCTGGCGCACAATCTTTGATGGTGGCGTGGAGTTGCCGCGGCTCTGTGCCAGTCGGCAGCGTAATGGTCGTCGCAAACCAAAAGTTCGAGTCCCTATGAAAGTGAAATGAATTGCCGGTGATCGTGATGGTGATTTTTTGGTGCGACGACTTATCGCCCACTTCGGCTCCCTCCCATGTTCCTTGGAGAAGTTGCAGTTCTGCATTGGTTGGTTGATTGACAACGCATGTTGCTTTGGTGGTGAGTTGTTCGCCTGCGTTAGCGATGAAAGGGGCGACGATGTAGACAATGGTGATGATACGCCGAAATAGTTTCATGGCTTCAAATGTCAGGCGGCTGGCTGCGTAGGTTGTCAGGAATTTGTGATGAGATTGTAAATTTTCCGTTCGTACAGGGCGCGACTCCGTTCCACTCCGTTGCGCTCCGCGCGGCGGACGTCACCCCCGAAAAACTCTCAACCTACGTCCCACGACTGTTGACAACCCTCATAGGCGCTGCAGCGCCCTGGTTAGGCGGCGTTCTCAATCTGTGACTGCTCTCCCGTGCCAAGTGACTTTGTGGTCCGCCCCAATCCAGACAAAAACCACGTCGTAGTCTCCGGCACGCTTTGGACGTGAAAAACCGAGCGTCTCGATACCCTCGGCCCAAGGCGGATAGTTCGTAGGGAGTAGTGCTGTCCCAAAAGGTGCGCCCAACAAATCAATAACTTTTTCCCGAGGAGTGCCTACAGAGATCTGTGCAAATCGTTCGGCAGTAAAGCGAGGAGAGTAAACGGTATTCACGCGCCCGAAGAAGTCATGCATCGGAGTGTAAAGAAACAGAAAGAGCGGCACTGCTGCGATCACCGCCACAACAACTAGAACTGGAAGATACTTCTTCACGCGTGTATTGCCGCCTCAACCAGTAATGGACGGCGGAGTTTGCAGCTTATCCTGTTTCATGGTTGCGACGATATTCCGCTAGCAAAGGCCTGTCCAGAACGTCTTTGCCTTTGGAATTATGTCATGAACTTGGCGGAGCAAAGGCTGCAAGCTCGCCGGCGTGGCTAACTCGCTGCGCCCCGTAAAACCTGCCAGCATCACGGCAATTTTGCCTGGCTCGCCACGTGTCGTGTGTTCCGTGTCCAGAACCGCACAGTGGTAGTACGTTCTATCGCAAAATGGAACCCAATGGGAAAGAACCGCGGACGCCTCAGGGCTTTTCCCATCTCCAGACCAATCCGTCCTCGGGATCAATCACTTCTCCCACGCGGCGGAATCCGCATTTTGTCAGCACCCGGGTCGAGGCATTGATCTCCGGGAGCGTGTGTGCGCGAACAACCCGAACCTCCCGCTTGCTGAACGCGTAGTCGGTCAGTGCGGCGGCGGCTTCCGTGGCGTAGCCTTTTCCCTGATGCTCCGGAGCGAGGCCATAAGCAATCTCAACGACTCCCTCCGTTCCGGGAGGGCCTTTGAAACCGCATCGTCCGACAGTATCGCCGTTCGCCCGATCAATCAGCGTGAAGCCATGAATCCAAGGGTCTGCCGCACTCGATCCGTCCAGCAGCGCAAGCCACGCCGGAGACACTGCCGCTTTTTCATCCGGCTGCATCTGCGCAATCTCCGCACGCGTCTCGTCACGCGTCCGAAGCACCAACCGCAGTCGCGGCGTTTCCAAGTGCACTGAGTTCATTCGCTACGATCGTTGCTTCGCCTTCAGCTTGATCTGCGTGACTTTATACTTCTGGCCTTTCTTGTCGTAAGTAATCCACTCGCCGGCCTGTTGCCCCTTGTCGAAGTTACCCGAGCGCATCTTCGTGCCGTCCAGCCGGAACCATTCCCAATAACCGGTGGGCACCCCATCGGCCATCAGGCCCTTGGCCCAGATGCTGCCGTCCTTGTGATACTCAATGTGCTGCTTTGCCGATTTCTTTTTGGTGGCCACGGAAGCTCCTTTGTGTTGGTTGCGTCTAGTTATCACTCCGCCCCGCGAATCCGGCAAGCAGCACCGCGATCTTGTCAATCTCTGCGCGACCGGTGTGTTCGTTGTCCGGCGCAACGTAGCGGTTGAGCATGATGCTGAAGATCAATCGCTCGCCCGCTGCCGTTTTCACATGGCCGGAAAGCGCGTTGGCCCAGCGCAACGTGCCGGTCTTGGCGCGCACGTTGCCGGCGGCGGGCGTGCCGCGCATCCGGCTGCGCAACGTACCGTCCACGCCCGCGATGGGCAGCGCGTTCAGGTAGGCGTCGGCTTCAGCGTGGCGGCTCATGTATTGCAGCAGGGCGATGGTGGCGTTGGGTGTGGTGAGGTTGTTGCGCGAAAGACCCGAGCCTTCCTCGAATTGCACGTCGCCGCGCGACACACCGGCCTTGGTGAGAAACGTGCGCAGCGCGCGGATGCCAAGGTCTTCAGAATTCATCCGCGCGAGGGATTCCAGTTCCGCGCGTTGGGCGGCGCTATCAGTGACGCGCACCACCGGTCCTCGGCGCTCCACTTCTCCGACGTGCGCCAGCAGGAGGTCAGTGTAGAGATTCTGCGAGGGCTTCTGCACTTCACGGGCCAGTTCGCGCATGGGGAGTGATTCAACGAAACCCAGTTCCACTAGTTGGCTGAGGTCGAGCGGCTTCGCCTGGCGGTCCAGCCAGTTCGCCGTGCGGGTTTTGCCGCTGACTTTGACGCCGTTGCGCGCGAGGGCTTCTTTGAACAAAACCACGAACAAGCCGGCGGGATTATGCACCGTCGCGTCGTCGGTGTAATTCGTTTCGCTGATCGGCATCTGGCCGCTGACGTAGAGAACGTTCTCCTCGATGGGCCGGTGGAAGTTGAGGCTGCGCCGTCCGTCGGAAACCGTCCGCGTGCGGTTACTGACGGTCAAATACGCCGTGGCCGGTGAAAACGTGATGCGACAGGTCGCGCCATTGCTGTCACCTGGTTTCACATGGACTTGAAGGGTGTTGTCGTTAATGGTGAGCGCGGAGATTTCCGCGCCGTAATAGTACTGCATGTCATCCCAGGACCAGCCCGAGCCATAAGGCGGGCCGTGAATGAAACTGTCATCGCCCACGAGATCGCCGCGAATGCGTTTGACGCCGGCATTCGTGAGGGCGGCAACGAGCGGTTGGAGGGCTTTGAAAATATCCCCGCCGTTCAGGCGCGCGTTGATGTTCGGGTCGCCCCGGCCATAAACGATCAGGTCGCCCTTAAGTGTGCCGCGACGGTCGGGTTTGGCGGTGGCGTAGAGCGAGGTCTTGATGCGGTAATCGCCGCCGAACGTTTCGAGCGCGAGCGCCACGGTGTAGAGCTTGGAATTCGAGGCGGGGCTGAACAGTTTCTGCGCGTCATGCTCGAACAAGGTTTTGCCGGAGTCGAGCGAGACAACCTTCACCCCGAGTGAGCTGGCGGTAAAGCGCGGGTTGGTGACGTGTTCGGTGAGGCGTTGCTGCAATTCGGCAAGCGTGGCGGGTGGGGCGGAAGTCTGGGCGGTCACCGCTGTGACGAGCAGAAGCGCGATCAGGCTGGCGGCGAGTGAAAAGCAGAAGTTTCGTTTCATAAATTCATTTGCCGGCAACCTTCACGGCTTCACGTGCCCAAGCGATGAGTTCGGTCGCGTCTTCGATAACGTCCGCGGGCACTTCGTAGTAAGACGTGAGTTGCTGTTTGGCGTTCGGCTGGAAGTGTTTCATGCCGCGGGCGCGATAAGCTTCGCGGGTGACTTCGCTGGTCTTAAAGAAGAGCCGGCCCTGAAAAATGATGCCGAAGAACTTTTCACCCGCGTAAAGCCCAAAACCGCCAAACATCCCGCGACAGTCCAACCCGCGCAGTTCCCGCAACTGGTCGAGGACGAAATCCTTCAGCGAGTCGGGTTTCATTCCGGTCGGCCCAGTTCGAATCGACCGTGATCGTATTTCGAGCGATAGGTGGAGTGCAGGTTCGTGAGCGACGCACGGCCTTCGTAGTAGTAAACTCCGCCGGCAAGTTTCCCGAGATTGGCCTCACCATTTAACTCCCAGCCGAGGTCATGCGGGTGGAACTCAAGCGGCACGGAATAACTGAAACGAAACGCCTTCCAATACGTCGCCCGAAACCGCGCGCGGTAGCGGCCATCTTCCTCGTGCGTCAACAGGCAACGCAGTTTTCCGTGGTGCCCGTTGACGTCGCTGATCCAGGAGCCTTCCCAACGGCCTTCGATGGAATCCGGCGCAACGGGTTGATGTGCAGCTTTGCGCCAGTCACGATTGAACGAAGAGCAGCCGCACAACAACAGCAACGACAACAGCGCGACGCAACCAGCGAATCGGCCACAGCACCTTCTGGCTCGGGTCGAGAATTCACGGCGTGGCGCCAGCCGCGCAAGCAGTTGGCGAGCGGGGACTTTCATGGCGGCGATTTTGTTGACGCCAGCGCCCGGCAGCAAGCGTTTTTGCCGAAATGAACCGTTGACACTCCGGCCTCATTCTGGTTTTATCTGCGCCCCTTTGGGGAGAAAATCTATGTACGCTGTTTTAGAAACCGGAAGCAAACAATATCGCGTCAGCGCGGGCGATACGCTCCAAATTGAACGCCTGGCCGTCGAGGCCGGCAAACCTGTCACTTTTGACCGCGTGCTGCTGGTCAGCAACGACGGCAAGGTTACAGTGGGTGCGCCCACCGTCACCGGCGCCAGCGTCGTGGCCGACGTGGTGGAACACATTCGCGGCGAGAAAAAACTCACCTTCAAGATGAAGCGCCGCAAGGGCTATCATAAGAGCATTGGCCACCGCCAGGAGTTGACCGTGGTGAAGGTGACGGAAATCAAAGCCTGAGGAGAAACATTTTATGGCACATAAAAAAGGTCAAGGCAGCGTACGTAACGGACGTGACAGCGTCAGCAAACGGCTGGGCGTGAAGGCGTATGGCAGCGAACTGGTCACCGCGGGCAGCATCATTGTGCGCCAGCGCGGTTCGAAGTTCGTCGCGGGCGTCAATGTCGGCACGGGCCGCGATTGGACGTTGTTTGCGCTCAAGGATGGCCGCGTGAAGTTCGATAAGAACAGCCGCCGCGTGAACATCGTGGCCGAAGCGGTGACGAACTAGCGTTCACCCAACAATTTCAGGGCGAGGCTTCGCGCCTCGCCTTTTTTGTTTCCCGAATCTTGGTCATAATCCTTTTCTTGATCTCAATCACGGAACCAAAGGGATTAAGATTATGATTACGATCAAGAGTAAGAGAAAGAACCTGAGCGGATGTTCATAGACGAAATCAAAGTTTACGCGAAAGCGGGCCACGGCGGCAAAGGCGCCGTGGCGTTCCATCGCGAAGCTTACGTCCCCAAGGGCGGCCCCAGCGGTGGCAACGGCGGACGCGGCGGAAGTGTGATTTTGCAGGCCGATCACGACCTGAACAACCTCATCGCACAGTTTTACGTGCCGCGTTTGATCGCTCAGCCGGGCGAAGGCGGCATGGGCAAGGGCATGGACGGCCATGCGGGGAAGGACCTCATCATCAAAGTTCCGTGCGGCACGCTCGTGTGGCGGCTGGCGGACACGACCCCGCCGCCGGAGGGAAAGAAAACCGTCGAAGACGACGAGCCCGACGACGACGACAAGCCCATCATTCATTCCAGCACCGCCAAACGCCCGATCATTCACAGCGCGAGCGGTGAGAAAGCGATGGAGATTGATTTGTCCCAGGACGATGGCGGGGAGGTTTTCGCCAGCAGCGGCGAACGCGAACTCGTTGCCGACCTCACCGAGCACGGGCAGCAATTCGTGTTGTGCAAAGGCGGGCGCGGCGGCTTGGGAAATCGCAACTTCGCCACGGCCCGCCACCAGACGCCGCGTTTCGCGCAACCGGGCGAGCCGGGCGGCGAAGGTGAATACCTCTTCGAACTGCGCATCATGGCGGACGTGGGCGTGGTCGGCTATCCGAACGCGGGCAAGTCAACCTTGCTCAAAGCCATTTCCCGCGCCCGGCCTAAAATTGCGCCGTATCCTTTCACCACGCTGCATCCCCAGATTGGCATCGTTGAGTATGCGGACTGGAAACGGCTGGTCGTCTGCGACGTGCCGGGTTTGATCGAAGGCGCGCATCAGAACGTCGGGCTGGGACACGCGTTTCTGCGTCACATCCAACGCTGCAAAATTCTGGTGCTGCTGCTCGACATGGCGGGCACGGACAACCGCAAACCTTGGGACGATTACAAGCAGTTGCTTAAAGAACTGGAACTCTACGACCCGACCATGCTCGAAAAGCCGCGCTTCGTTGTCGCGAATAAGATGGATGAACCAGTGTCGGAAGAAAACCTGAAGCAGTTCAAACGCAAGGTGAAGAAGACGCCGGTGCTGCCAATCGCGGCGGGATTTGACCAGGGCCTTGATGAGTTCAAGAAGTTGATTCGCGAGGCGGTGGAGGAAGCCGCCGCAGAGGAATAATTTTTATGCTGAGAGCCGGAATCGTCGGACTGCCCAACGTAGGCAAGTCCACCTTGTTCAACGCTGTCACCCGCACGCGTAAGGCGGAGGCGGCCAACTATCCTTTCTGCACCATTGACCCGAACATCGGCATCGTCACCGTGCCGGATGCGCGGCTTTACGAATTGCAGAAGATCGCGAAGACCAATGTCGTGATCCCGGCGGCGGTCGAGTTCGTGGACATTGCCGGGCTCGTGAAAGGCGCGAGTCAGGGTGAAGGCTTGGGCAACAAGTTTCTCACGCACATCCGTGAAGTGGACGCCATCGTGCAGGTGGTGCGTTGCTTTGAGGACGCGGATATTCATCACGTCACGGGCAGCGTTGATCCCGTGCGCGACATCGAGGTCATCAACACGGAACTCGTGCTCGCCGATCTCGAAGCCGTGAAGAAGCGGTTGGACAAAATCGCCAAGGACGCCAAGCGCGGCGACAAGGTGGCCCTGGCCGAGGAAGCGGTGCTCAAGAAACTCGAACCCACACTCGATGCCGGCAAACCCGCGCTGATGGTTTCACTCACGCCGGAAGAGAAAGCCGTTTCCAAAGCGTTCTTTCTGCTCACGGACAAGCCCACGATCTTCGCGTGTAACGTGAAGGAATCGGATCTCGCCCAAGGTGACCAGAATCCGTTCGTCCAAAAAGTTGCGGAATACGTGAAGACGCATCTTGCGTGCGAAGCCGTAGTCATCAGCGCGCAGATTGAGAGCGACTTGATTGATCTCACCCCCGACGAGGCCAGGGCTTTTCTCAAGGAACTCGGCGTCGAGGAGAGCGGTGTGGGCAAACTCATCCGCGCCACGTATCACTTGCTCGGGCTGCGGACGTATTTTACGGCGGGCGAGAAAGAAGTGCGTGCCTGGACGATTCACGCCGGCGACACCGCGCCCAATGCCGCGGGCGTGATTCACTCCGACTTTGTGCGCGGTTTTATCAAGGCGGAAACGGTGGCGTATGACGATTTGATCAAATGCGGCTCAGTGGCTGCGGCGCGAGAAAAAGGTCTTTACCGGATGGAAGGCAAGGAATACGTCGTGAAAGACGGGGACGTGCTGCTGTTCAAGACCAACGTCTAAGGCCGTCGGTCGTTCAGTCCTTGGACTTTTTCAGGTTCGCAAGGAATGATCGCGTGGGGAATTTGCTCCCGGGACACCGCGTGTGAACGACGTTGATGTTTTGATGAGTCCTTACGGCACCAGCAGACAGCCCACACCGTTTCATCAGCGCACGGGTCAGATTCTCCAGACTGCGCAATTGCTTCGCAGTCGGCTTGGTTTTATCGAAGTTTCCGATCAGGCAGATGCCCAGCGCGGTCTTGTTTTGTGATTCGCTGCGCAGATGGCCGCCGTCGAGTTGTTCCTTCCAACGGTTGCCCACGGCGATTTCACCATCACCCATGCCGTTGCCGTTGCCGATCAGGAAGTGGTAGGCGAGACCGTTTTCCATGTGGCGTTCCTCGCGATGGTAGCGGTCGATGGACTTCAAGCTCCCGTCTTCCGCACCACTGTGATGGAGCACGATGTATTTCCAGCGTCCGGGAGAAACCGGCGCGCTGGTTACCGCCTTCTGCACCGGCGGACTCAACGGCGAGGCGGCGGGCTTGGCAGCCGGGCTCGACTTCGCGGGTATGATCAGGCGTTGACCGACATACAGCTGTGAATTGCGTGAAATGCCATTGCGACCGGCGAGTTCGGACGCGGTCAATCCGTACCGGCGCGCGAGGTCGTACAGCGTGTCGTTGCGTTTGACGACGTAGTTCTGATCCTGCGCCGCCGCCGCGACAGCGACGGCGAGACAAAACACCGCGATCCAGCGGGTCAGCCACCGGGCGCAACGGCGAATGTTCCGGGTGGGAATCATTTCAATTTACAGTACGAGCGGGTTAGCATATTCAGCCGGCAGTGGGCGAGCAAATTGACCGCGCCGCCGGATAAACTGCACCATTCCACGTTCATGAAAAAACTCATTCTCTCTGGCCTTTGTTGTGCCTTCGCAATGCTCGCCGGTCTGGCGCAATCCACCGATGCGCCGTCGTTCACGCGCACTGAAGACGTAATTTACGCCCGAAAATTCGGAACGGCTCTAACGTTGGATGTTTTTCAGCCGAAACAGCCCAACGGCTACGGCATTGCGTTGATGGTTAGCGGCGGCTGGTATTCGTCTCACGAGGCCATTAATGCGGGGGCATTCCAACCGCTGCTAAATCGCGGCTATACCGTATTCGCCGTGGTCCACGGCTCAAACCCAAAGTTCAACATCACGGAAATCCTGCCGGACATTCACCGCGCGATCCGTTTCATCCGCCACCACGCGGCGAAGTATGGCGTGAAGCCGGACAAACTGGGCATCACCGGCGGCAGCGCGGGCGGACATCTCTCGCTGATGATGGCGGTGACCGACGCGGCGGGTGATGCGAACGCGAAGGATGTCATTGACCGTGGCAGCAGCGCGGTTCAAGCGGTGGCGTGCTTTTTCCCACCGACGGATTTCCTGAACTACAGCCAGCCCAGTGAGGATGCCGTGGGCGTGGGCACGTTGAAGAACTTCAAGTCCGGCTTCGGCCCGCGTTCTGACACGCCCGAAGAGCGGCAGAAACTGGGCCGCGAGATTTCGCCGATCTATTTCATCAGTTCGAATCAGCCGCCGATCCTCATCATTCACGGAGACGCGGACAAGCTCGTGCCGATTTACCAGGCGGAGAGATTTGTCGAGCAAAGCAAAGCGGCTGGCGCGACGGCAAAGTTGATCGTGCGCGAGGGCAAAGAACACGGCTGGCCGGATTTGGTCAAGGACGAGGAACTCTTTGCGGACTGGTTTGATGAACATTTACGCGGCTTGAAGCCCGCGGCCAGGCCCTAGCTGGACGCCGCTTCCTCAGGCTCATTTGACAACGCGGCCATCGAAATTATAGTGCGCACGCAATTGTATAGGAATGCTGACACCCAGTCCGCTTCGGTTGACGAGCCGCTCGCGCGGTTGCGTTTAAACCATCTCAAGGAATTTCATTCCGCTGGTCGTGGTTTCTGGCAAAACGTGCCGGAAACAGACTGGAATGACTGGCACTGGCAGTTGAAGCACCGCGTCACCACGCTGGACCAATTACAACGTTTGTTGCCTA